>SMTZ1_10003783_pt1 | contig 15217 bp, 27 predicted proteins | sample DeeMarSWOR136_30_FD_25667 | JGI IMG/M metagenome (IMG submission 25667)
ACCCCTTCAACCTCCCCAAACCCACCTGTCCACCTCCCACCCAAAAGTCCACATATACTTAACATAACTCGAAAAACAATTCCACGCTCGCCCAGCCTCGAATTGTTTCCCAAATAAAAAGTTGTTAGTTTTTCGAGCCTGAGTTCGTGAATTCAAAAGGACCGCCTTGACCTCACTCCAGCTGCACGATACGTGCCTCTGCCCGCCCGTCGCTGATGTCCAGAAGACCTATCGTGCCCAGCTTTGGCAGGTACGTCGGCAGGGTCGGACTGCCCGGGTTAACCAGCAGAGTCCCCTTGTAGTCCTCTATTTCCGCGTAGTGCGTATGCCCGAAGACAACCACGTCGGGCGGGTCTCCGACCTCCTGTTCCTGCTGCCCGAATATTGAGGAGTAGGTATGCTCGCTCGGATTTATCAGACCGTAGCGTGGCTTGATGTGCGTCACCCATACACTGAGCCCGTCAAGAGACAGGTTGTGCCTCTTGGCTACCCTCTTATCGTCGCCAATATCTGTATCCAAGTCATCATCCCCTCTCGCCGCCAGCACCGGCGCCACCGATTCCAGCTCATCCAGCACCCAGGGAATCCAGATATCCCCGGCGTGCAGAATCAGGTCAACACCCCTGAGTGCCTCCTTTATCTGTGGATAAAACCCCTGGTCCGGCCAGTGGATATGAGTGTCCGAAAGCAGTCCAATTAGCATAAACTCCTCCTCAATTATTCCTCCCGAAATTACACATACCATTAAGACAGCACTGCTGGCAAAGCGGCCGAGTACGGCAAACGTTCTTTGCCAGGTTGACTAATAATGCATGGTACTCGTTGAACAGCCTGACATCGGCCGGCAGATTATCCATGAAAAGGCACTGGTAGGCAGTATAGCTGTTGCTCTCCGGCGCCAGACCAACACGACCAATGATACGGCGTGTATAGGCGTCGATAACGAAAACTGGCTTGTTGGCTGCGTAGAGTATTATGGAATCGGCGGTCTCCTCCCCGATACCATGAATGGAAAGAAGCTGCTCACGAAGCTGGGAAACATCACCGGCAAACAGCCTCTCAATGTCATCATCATAGTATTCCCCCAGCCATTGCGCCAGAGATTTCAGCTTGAGCGCCTTGGCATTGTAATAGCCGCAGGGATGGATAAGCTCAGCAATTTCAGATACGCTCAGTCGGCGCAGTGGTTCCGGCGCCAGTGCCTTGCTGGCTCTAAGGTTTGTTACCGCCTTTTCCACATTCGCCCAGGCGGCCGACTGGGTAAGTATAGCACCTACCATCACCTCAAATGGCTCCTTTGCCGGCCACCATTTCTGAGGCCCGTAGTTGTCCATAAGCCGCTGGTAAATACCTTGCAGTGTTTCCCTTGTCAATTCGTTATCCACTGGGGGACTCTACTATCATCCGCCGAATCATATCCCGGAATATAGGGTTTTATATCTATTACCGGTGAGCCATCAATAGCATCAAGTCCCTGGACCTTGAGTATATTGCCCTGCCGTTGTAGTAACCTGACGGTTGCCTTACCTATTGGATTGGGTCTATTGGGTGTGCGCACCGCGAACAGACCCTTTTCGGGAATATCTTTTCTACCCATTGGATGTGTCTTGAGACTCACCCTTTTTGAATTAGCTCGGTGCATCCAGTAAAGGACTATTATGTGAGAGAATTCATCCAGACCATCCAGAGCCTCGGTCAGGTTCTCATCAATCACTATTTCAGAAATGATATCTTCCAGGTTGAGTCTTTCAAATGACGGCTCCTTGAAGTCACTCCTGACGACACCAATAGCTCTCAGGCTCATTTCAGGCAATTCACTCATAATAACTAATGCCAGTTATTTCGTATTATAATATCACATTTATAACAAAGCTGTTGACTGCACCGGAAGACTCTATTTTTGAGAAAGCAGGATCTCTTAAAGGACACCCCACGAGGATAAAATGTTAGAAAAATACCCTGAAGCTATGGATCGGTATACCAAATCAGCAAAGCCGGGTTAAAAATTGTAAGAATTGGGACTATGATGCGACTAAGGAGCTATAACTGTAGAAGCTACTTGTTTTATGAGTAGTAGTAGCATAGGATATGAGACCGAAGCCCTCTTTAACGCTTGGTATATTGAGGTGCCTTGCGAGCCCGCTTAAGACCAGCCTTCTTTCTTTCCTTAACTCGTGAATCCCGTGTAAGCAAGCCGTGCTGGCGTAAAGTAGGCTTAAGGTTTTCGTCTGCCTTTACCAAGGCACGAGCGATACCGTGCGAGATGGCCCCACACTGCCCCAGAACACCACCTCCGGCCACTTTTACTACTGTATTGAACTTATTAAGACTATCAGTAATCAGAAGTGGCTTGATCACCACCTGTTGCTGCTCGGGACGAGGCAGAAGTTCCTCGTAAGGTACACCGTTTATAATAATGGCACCGCTACCCGGCGACAACCTTACGCGCGCAACGGCTGTCTTACGTCTGCCTGTCCCGTAGAAATAAGCCTGTTCGTTCAAAGGAACCTCCATTTCGCGCTTCAAATCTTCTATGTCTGAAAGCTATTCCAAAAACTCATCACGTGTTTTCAACTGTTTCCTTTACAGGGGTAGCTGTTACCTGCCCCTGATGAGGATGAGTATCACCAGCATATATTTTAAGCCTTTTCATCATCCTAGCATTAAGCTTGTTACGTGGCAACATGCCTTTAACGGCATGCTCAATTACCCGCGTAGGATGAGTCTGCATCATTTTCTCCAGGCTTACAATCTTTAGTCCCCCGGGATATCCTGAGTGCCTGTAATACATCTTCTGCTTAATTTTATTCCCGGTTACCCGTATCTTATCGGCATTTATAACAACTACAAAATCGCCTACATCTAGATTACGGCAGAATAATGGTTTGTGTTTACCCATAAGCAGATTGGCAATCCTCGTTGCCAGTCTGCCTAACACTTCATCCGAGGCATCAATAACATGCCATTCTCGTTCAATATCAGATGTTTTAATACTATAGGTTTTCATCATAACTGTTCCTCAAAAGGATGCGGATAGTTAACACGCATAAGGCAAAGCCCACGCGCAGGAAGTGTTGGACCGGCTAGGCCAGGTTTTCTTGCCTCCATTATTTCCTGAAATTCTTCAACTTTCATTTTACCTAAACCAACTCTAACCAGAGCGCCTGCTGTACTGCGTACCTGATGGCGTAAGAAGGCATTAGCCACCATACTAAAGACTATCAAATCCCCACTCTTCTCAACTCCAGCCCGAAAAACTCTCCGCACCGTACTCTTTTCTTCCCCTCCGATTTTGCTGGCAAACGATACAAAATCATGCTCGCCAACAAGAGTCTGGCAAGTCATATTTATAGATTCAATATCCAGATAACCAGGAACATGATAAGAAAAGCTTTCCCTAATTGGAGACCGTGTCGAGCTGTTAAGTATGTGATAGCTATACTCACGACTGACAGCTTCACGTCTGACATTAAATGAATCGGCTACATTATGAGCTGCTTTTACGGCAATATCTTTGGATAAATAGTAGTTCAAACCATTAACAAATGTTTGAGGCGATAGCCTTGACCCTGTCCTGAAGCTAACTACCTGCCCCTTTGCATGAACACCAGCATCAGTCCGACTAGATGCCATAACTCGCCTCTTTTCACCAGTAAGTCGCCATAGTGCCTTCTCTATCTCAGCCTGGATAGAAGGTTGGTTACTCTGCAGCTGAAAGCCATAGTAACGTGTGCCGTCGTATTCTATAACCAACGCAATCTTATTAGCTGTTGATAAGCTACTCATCTTTTCTATTTTTGTAGTGGTTGTCGTGAATACCATTACTACACCAACTCAATCTTGACCATACCGGCACCGTCACCCAGCCTAGGTCCCAATTTAATGATCCGAGTATAACCGCCCGACCGCTCAGCATATCTTGAAGAAAGGTCAGCAAACACCTTATCAGTCACCCTCTTACTGAAAATAAATGAAAGTGCCTGACGTCGAGAATGAAGTCCACCCTCTTTACCTAGGGTAATCATCTTCTCTGCCAAACTACGGACTTGTTTAGCCTTAGCTTCAGTCGTAGTAATCTTCTCATAATTCAAAAGATCGGTCACTAGGTTACGATACATCGCCCTCCGATAACCCGAAGACCTGTTTAATCTTCTACCAGCTATTTTACGCCCCATATTATCTGCTAATCCTCAATATTATTCTTCACCCTTGCTCTCATCTACTTCCACCTCGGGCATCGTACCGGTTACTGCCATATCTACGGTCTCATCCTCCTGCTGCTCACCCTCTTCCTGTTCCTCTTCTTCTGTAGCCGGAGGAGTAAGAGACAACCCTAGCTCATTGAGGCGTTCCTCAATTTCTTGCTTCGACTTCAACCCGAAGTTCCTCAGCGCCATTAACCCTTTCTCTCCCTTGCTTATAATTTCACCAACGGTATTTATGTTACCCCGCCTCAGGCAATTCATAGTACGCACGGAAAGGGTCAATTGTTCCACAGGGATATTGTATTGCTCCTCGGTAATAGCTAGAGCCGCGAGGTCTTTTTCTGCCTCCACCGGAGAAACCCGACTGTAATTGACGAACGCCTCCAGTGATTCTATCAAAATTTCAGCGCTTCGGCTCATCGCATCGCCGGGCGATATGGTACCGTCAGTCCATACTTCCAGGCATAATCGCTCGCGATTAGTCTCCTGACCTATATGAACTGGTTCGATGCTGAAATTAACCTTGCGTGTTGGTGTAAAGATTGCATCCAGTGGAATCATACCTACGGGTAGGCTATCACCAGATTCGGCCTCCATATAGCCCCTACCTAGTTCTACATCAAACTCCACATAGAGCCTCCCATCTGGTGAATCCACAGTTGCCAGATAAAGCTCGGGGTTGGCAATTTCAAAGTCAGATGAAGGTCTAATATCGGCAGCACATATTTGCCCCTCTCCCTCCACATCCAAAATTAGTTTGCCGGGTCGACCAGAAAGAGACTTCAGCCTTATAGCTTTGATATTTAACAGAAACTCTATAGCATCTTCCTTTACGTGAGGAATGGAGGAGAATTCGTGTTGAATTCCTTCAATCTTAACCCGAGTTACTGCTGCTCCCGGTAGATGACCAAGTAGGACTCGCCGCAGGGCATTTCCTAGCGTAATACCAAAGCCCACCTCTAGTGGCTCAGCAACGAATCGACCATAATTATCTCTAGTTTCAACACACTCTATTTTAGGTACTACCTGTTGAGTCAAAGTGTTACCTCCTTATCGCGAGTAGTACTCAACAATACTCTGCCCTTCAAACTTGGCACCAGCGTCTTCAGCCAAAGGTAGGGATAGGACTTGTCCAACAAGATTTTCTCTATCCAGGCTTAACCAATCCAAGATAGACCTAGACATGATATCCTGAGTCAATTGTTTATAGTATTCAGTCTTGGTACTTGCTTCCCTCCAGCTAATGGTGTCACCCTCTTTGACCAGACAAGATGGTATATTAGTCTTTTGCCCGTTAAGCATGATATGTCCGTGTAGCACCAGTTGACGAGCTTGAGCACGAGATTCAGCGAAACCCAAACGATAGACTACATTATCAAGTCGTCTCTCCAGCAGCACTATCAGGTTCTCTCCAGTGATACCTGATTGCCTACCAGCTTCAATAAAAAACCGCCTGAACTGCCGTTCCAAGATACCATAGGTATGTCGGGCTTTTTGTTTCTCAGCCAGTTGAAGCCCGCGGTCAGAAACTCTACGCCTACGAAATCTCTGGCCAGTGGGTCTCCTTCGTCTCTCCATAGCACATTTAGGCGTCAGACACCTGCTGCCTTTAAGCATTAACTTGTCGCCACAACGCCGACATAATCGGCAAACTGCTCCCGTATATCTCGCCATTTTAAAATCCTATACCCTTCTTCTCTTGGGAGGCCTACAACCATTGTGTGGGATGGGAGTTACATCCTTGATACTGGTAATATGCAGTCCAGAACTCTGCAGAGCACGGATAGCCGCCTCACGTCCACTACCCGGACCCTTGACATAGACATCTACCTGACGTAAACCATGCCCCATACCTTTTCGAGCTGCGTCTTGAGCTGCTAACTGAGCAGCATAGGGTGTACCTTTCCTCGAGCCCTTAAATCCAGCCGTTCCTGAACTCCCCCAGGCGATGACGTTCCCTTCAGGGTCAGTGAGTGTCACTAATGTATTATTAAAAGTAGACTGGATATAGGCTCTCCCCGCGGGAACAGACTTGCGTTCTCGTCTTCTCGCCCTAGTTCGCTTCCCTGGCATCCTAGCCTCCTGTTTGTTTGTATTATTTACTTCTTAGCCGTACCGCGTTTCTTTCCTCTACCAGCCACCGTTCTCCGGGCGCCACGGTGGGTACGAGCATTGGTTCGTGTTTGCTGCCCTCTAACCGGTAAGCCATGACGATGCCTGTAACCCCGGTAGCTGCCGATTTCAGTAAGGCGTTTGATATTGGAAGTTGTCTCCTTCCTTAACTCGCCTTCAACTGCAAACTCTCGGTCAACAATCTCGCGGATACGGCTGACTTCTTCTTCGGTTAGGTCATCTGCCTTCACATCTGAGTTAATACCAGTCTGAGCTAAAAGTCTCTTACTAGAACTGGCGCCAATCCCGTGAATATATTGCAATGAGACCCAAATTTGTTTATCTCTAGGTATGTCTACTCCAGCTATACGCGGCATCAGATTTCCTCCTTATTCAGCAGAATATTAACCCTGTCTCTGCTTGTGCCTAGGCTTGGTACAAATTACCCTAACCACGCCACGTCGCCTAATAATTTTACAGTTTTCACATCTAGCCTTCACAGAAGCTCTAACTTTCATTATTACCCCTTTTTACTTCAACCGATAGGTGATCCTACCTCGACTCAGGTCATAGGGAGAAAGCTCTATTAATACTTTATCACCAGGCAGGACTCTAATATAATGCACTCTTAACCTACCTGAAATATGTGCCAGCACCTTATGCCCATTGGGCAATTCTACACGAAACATTGCATTCGGTAGAGCCTCAACTACTTCTCCCTCAACCTCAATAGCCTCTTTTTTAGCCATAAACCCCCTGATTATAAAGTGGTAAGCACCTCAGGCTCACCATTAGTGATGGCAATAGTATGTTCAAAGTGCGCTGAAAGACTGCTATCTCGGGTGCGCACTGTCCAGTGATTGTCATCAACCTTTGTTCCCCAGTCGCCAATATTTAACATCGGTTCAAGGGCAAGGGTCATGCCCTTCTGCAACTCGGGACCCGTCCCTGGCATAAGCCCAAACGATGGCTGAGTGCAATTAGGCACCCGAGGATCCTCGTGCATGTCACGACCAATGCCGTGGCCCGTATACTCACGCACTACAGAGTACCCCATTGACTCAGCATAGGTTTCAATAGCCGCTGAAATATCTCCCAATTTCGCACCGGGACGAGCAGCAGTGATACCAGTTTTCAAAGCACTTGCGGTAGTCTCCATAAGCCGTATAGCCTCCTGGCTGACACTACCAACACCTACTGTCAATGCGGCGTCACCTTGAAATCCATTAAAAATCACCCCAAAGTCAAGGGATACTATATCGCCATCATGTAAAATTTTTTCTCCTGGAATTCCATGTACTATCTCATCATTCACCGAAACGCAAAGGTTTGCTGGAAATCCCCGATATCCTTTAAACGAGGGTTTACCACCCCTTTTTCTTGTCTCTTCAGCGGCAATGACATCTAGCTCTTCGGTACGCATCCCTGGCCTCACTCGCGATTTCAAAATATCCAGTACACTTGCTACTATCCTACCAGCCTGTCGCATAATCGCAATCTCCTGGTCTGACTTAATGATTATGCTCATCCTCCTCTCCGATAGACAAGCTCCCGGTTAATGGCCTGCAGTATTAATTCACTTACTCTATCGACACCCCCCTCTCCATCCACCTCTAATAACTTACCATCTTTAGCATAATAATTAATAAGTGGAGCCGTCTGAGCAAAGTAAACCTGTAATCGCTCTTTTACTGTTTCCACAGCATCATCAGTGCGTTGATATAACTCCCCACCACATTGGTCACATTTACCCCGCACTTTCGGAGGAGAATTAGAAATATGATACGGGGCTTGGCACTTACGGCAAATCCATCGCCCACTAAGCCTCGCCAGCAATTCCTCCTCAGAAACCTTTATATAAACTACTTTATCAATAACCTTATCCTGTTTAGCCAATGCCTGGTCCAACGCCTCAGCCTGCGCCAGATTTCTGGGGAAGCCATCAAAGATTGCCCCGTTTTCACAATCCGACGCTGATATCCTCTCTAGGACCATCCGAATAGTTACATCGTCAGGAACCAAAACTCCCTTCTCCATATAAGACCTGGCTTCTTTAGCTAGTTCGTCCCCTTTTTCAAGTGCCTCCCGAAACATATCACCAGACGCAATATGGGCTAATTTCAACTCATCAGCCACTCTACTTGCCTGCGTTCCCTTGCCTGCTCCGGGAGCTCCCAGAAAAACAATATACACCTTCTACTCCTATTTAATAAAACCTTCATAGCGCCGCATCGTCAACTGCGCTTCCATTTGCTTCATAGTATCCAGCACAACACCAACCATAATTAGAAGACCCATGCTAGATAACTGTATTACCTGAACGTTAGTAACACTCCGTGCTAAAAACGGAACTATTGCTACCAGAGCCAGAAAAAGGGCACCCGCCGTTGTTATACGAGTGATAACTTGGTTAAGATAGTTGGACGTATTCTTCCCCGGTCGAATTCCCGGTACAAATCCCCCCTGCCGCTGCAGAGTACCTGGTAAATCTTGCTGCTGAAACATTACCATAGTATAGAAAAAGGCAAAGGCAATCACCAGCACAAAATAAAATCCCCAGTAGAATAAGCCTAGAGGTAGCGGTGCATTAGGATTAAATATGTTCTGGATGTGATTAGCCATGTTCGGTTCGACTGTAGCTGGATTGGCAAAGTAACTTGCTATCATGCCAGGGAAGATAACTAACGACATGGCGAAAATAAGGGGTATCATCCCGGCTGTATTCACACGCAGTGGAATATGGGTCGACCCTGTTTGCCGATACATACGACCACCACGGAAGGCTGTACGAGCATACTGAACCGGTATCCGTCGATGTGCCTCAGTAAAGATTACTATTAGCACAATAGTGGCCAGTACTATTAATCCATAAACAGCCAGACCCCAGAACTGCTGCCCCGCGACCAATATACCACTACCTATCATCTGCGGATAGCCAGTGACAATACCGGCAAAAATTATGATCGAGATCCCGTTGCCAATGCCGTATTCAGTAATAAGCTCACCCAACCAGACCAGGAATATGGTACCGGCTATCATAGTAAGAACCATTGCTCCCGTGGCTAATGGTCCAGAAAGTGCCACAACACCCTGACGTTGGAGCAACACTAACTGCCCGTAGCCAGCAATGCCTGCTAGAGGCACCGTCAACCAGTGGGTAATCCGGTTAATCTTATTCCTCCCGGCTTCTCCCTCCTGGGAGATCATCTGCAAACGAGGAATAACAGGCACCATTAGCGTCATAATAATGGAGGCTGTTATATAAGGATAGACCCCCATAGCGGCTATACTGAAATTCCTCATAGCACCGCCACTGAACATATCTAACATGCCCAGTAATGCATTTTGCTCAAACATCTGACTCAGCTGTTGAGCGTCAACTCCTGGTAGCGGCACGTGAGCAATGAGGCGGAAGACCACCAGCATGCCAAAGGTAAATAGAATGCGGCGCCTCAAATCAGGCAGACGGAAGGCGTCAATCATCGCCTGAATAAGTCGTGGTCTAGTCTGCCTTGGCCGCATGCCCCACCTCCTCCACTTTACCCCCTACTGCCTCAATCTTCGCTTTGGCAGCAGTAGAGAACTTGTGTGCCTTAACTATAAGTGGCTGAGCAATATCACCATCAGCCAGAATCTTAATTGGCCGCCGCAGAGACTTCACCACCCCAGCTGCCGCCAATCTTTCTGGGTCTACCTCACTCCCCGCCTCGAATATATCAAGATCACCCACGTTAACGACGTTATACTCTGTTCTGAAAATATTAACAAAGCCACGCTTCTCCGGTAGACGCTTAATCAAGGGTAACTGACCGCCTTCAAAGCCAGGCCTCATACTATTACCAGAACGAGACTTCTGCCCTTTGCAGCCGCGTCCCGAATAGGTACCATGTCCGCTACCATCGCCGCGACCAACCCGCTTCCTGCCTATCTTGGAGCCAGCAGCCGGTGAAAGTCTATCCTGTCTCATCAACCCTCTTCCTCCACCCTGACAAGATGCCTTAATTTATTAATCATACCCTTTATTGACCTGGAATCATCGTGAACAACACTCTGATTTAGTCTATGAAAGCCTAATGCTTTCAAAGTCTTTTTCTGATCTTCACTGTATCCGATACCGCTCTTGACCCAGGTGATGCGTAGTTTAGCCACTGGTTTCTGCCTCCTCAACCTTAGTGGCTGGTTTTCGTCGAGCCATTTCCTCCTTTGGGTCCTTAAGCTTGCTGAGAGCAAAAATTGTTGCTCTGGCCACATTGATACGATTAGCGGTACCCAGCGATTTAGTTAATATGTCCTTTATACCAGCTGCTTCAAGTACAGCCCTAACACTACCACCAGCAATAACACCTGTACCTGGTGCCGCCGGCTTCAGCAAGACCTTAGCCGCACCCAACTTGACCCTTATCTCATGAGGAATGGTTGTCCCAACTAGGGGTATTTTAATTAAACTCTTTCGGGCAGTGGCATTGGCTTTATTGATTGCCAGTGGTACCTCATTCGCTTTACCTAGACCTATGCCAACGTGTCCCTCGCCATCTCCGGTTACCGCCAGGGCACTGAAACTAAGGCGTTTCCCTCCTTGCATCACCTTGGCTACACGATTGACATATACCAACTTGTCAGTTAATTCCAGGTCTGTTGGGTCTATATTACTCAGCTGTTCCTTCATCTATCTAATACCCATCTCTCCTAGAACTTCAAACCTTGTTTACGAGCTGCGTCACCCAGTGCTTTAATCCTGCCGTGATATTTATAACCACCACGGTCAAAGCATACCTCATTTATTTTTTTGCTTATAGCACGCTTCGCTATCAGCTCCCCAACAAGGCTGGATTTACCAGTCTTTGTTTTACTATTTGTTTGGTTTCTTATTTCAGGGTCGAGAGTTGAAGCCGAGGTTAGTGTATTACCCAGCGCATCATCAACGACCTGTACATAAATATGGTTCAGGCTACGAAACACACACAGGCGGGGTTTCGAACTCGTGCCTTGCACTTTATTCCTAACTCGCGCGTGTCTCCTATAACGAGCAATCCTTCGATTCTTTATCACCATTCATACTCCCCCGATAGCCTTACCTGCCTTACCAGCTTTCAAACGAACCATCTCCCCGCTGTATCTGATGCCTTTACCTTTGTAGGCATCAGGTGGCCGTATAGCCCGAATTCTGGCCGCCATCTCACCGACCACTTCCTTATCAATACCAGTAACACTTATTCTATTGTTTCCTTCAACATCCAGAGTTATACCTAGCAATGGTGTTACTTCTATAGCATGTGAGAATCCGACATTAAGTACCAGTTTGTCTCCTGTTTTCTGAGCCCTGTAACCTACTCCTACTATTTCAAGAGTCTTTTCGAAGCCTTTGGTTACTCCTTCTACCATATTGGCTAAAAGACTCCGCATTAATCCGTGCATGGAGCGATGTTCTCTATCGTCGCTAGGCCGCGACAATATCAGGCAATCATTTTCCTGCGTAATAGATATATCTGGATTGAAGTGACGACGAAGCTCACCCTTAGGACCGCTCACGGTCACTTCATCCTTATCAATAGTCACTGATACACCCTGAGGCACAGTTATCGGCATCTGCCCCACTCTAGACATATACCCTGCTCCCAGATTTATTTACCATATGTAGCATAATAGCTCACCACCAACTGTCTGTCTCCAGGCTTTCTGCCCAGTCATTACTCCCTTGGGTGTAGAAAGTATTGCGATTCCTAAGCCGCCATAAACACGAGGTATCTCTTTCTTCTGAACGTATACTCGTAGTCCGGGTTTGCTTATCCTCTCCAATCCAGTAAGAACTGGCTGATTCTTGTCATCATACCTGAGGTGAATCTTAATCAACCGTTGCGGTTTACCCCTGACCACCTCATAATCACTGATATAACCTTCCTCTTTAAGAATTCTGCTAATAGCCAGCTTCATCTTCGAGGCCGGTATTAATACCGAATCGTGCCTCACCATAATGGCGTTGCGTATTCGTGTTAACATATCTGCTATTGGGTCAGTAACAGTCAACGTTGCCCCCTTTAGCCATAATACCCTCGTTACCAGCTTGATTTTCTTACGCCCGGAATCTTACCGGCAAGTGCCAGTTCCCGGAAGCAAATCCGACATAAACCAAATTTACGCATATAAGCGCGAGGCCGCCCACATACGTGACACCTATTATGTTGCTGTACTTTGTACTTGGGAGTTCGCCTCCACTTTGCAATTTCCGACTTCTTAGCCATCCAACTCTACTCAATCTCTACTAAAAGGCATACCGAGCAATTCCAACAACTGCCTGCCTTCTTCATCCGTTTTAGCTGTAGTTATAATCGACACCTCCAACCCCCGCACCTTATCTATTTTATCATAGTCTATCTCAGGGAAAACGGTCTGCTCCCTGAGTCCCAATGTATAGTTACCGCGACCATCAAAAGACTCCCTAGGTACTCCACGGAACTCACGGATACGAGGTAGTACGGTGTTTACTAGTCTATCTATAAAATCATACATGCGATCCTTACGCAGAGTTACCTTCAATCCGATAGGCATTCCTGTCCTTAACCTGAAGGCAGCAATGGACTTCTTAGCCCTGGTTATTACTGGGCGTTGCCCAGTAATTATTGGTAATTCATTCTCAGCCGATTCCAGAGCCTTGGCGTTCTGAACTGCTTCGCCCAAACCAATACTAACCACAACCTTTTCCAGGCGTGGAACCTCCATTATATTATTGTATCCCCTTAACTCCATCAGCTTGGGGGTAATCTCTTTTCTATACCTTTCCTTCATTCCCGACATTTAATCAACTACCTCACCACATGAGTGACAATAGCGAACCTTCCTTCCAGTCGCTAGCAGACGGTAACCAACCCGCACCGCTTGGTTACACCTGCCGCAGAGCAACATCACGTTGGACACGTGAATTGGTGCTTCCCGTTCAATAATACCTGCCTGTCTAGCTCCGGCTCTCGCTCTGCTATGCATCTTGATGAAATTAATACCTTCAATCAGTATGCGCTCATCCTTGGGATAAGCAAAGCGAACCTTGCCCCTTTTACCCTTATCCTTGCCAGCGACAACCAGCACGGTATCATTCTTTCTGATTTTCATAGTTCCATGTACCTCACAGAACTTCAGGCGCCAGAGATATGATCTTGGTAAAGTTCTTCTCCCTCAATTCCCTGGCTACCGGACCAAATATTCGGGTGCCTCTGGGGTTATTCTTGTCAGTGAGGATAACAGCAGCATTCTCATCGAACCTTATATAAGAGCCATCCTGACGTCGATAAGGCTGAGCGGTGCGAATAATCACCGCCCTGACCACATCGCCACCCTTTACGGCTCCACCTGGGATTGCCCGCTTGACTGAACCTACAATAACATCGCCTATCCGAGCATATTTTTTCCTAGTGCCACCCAGTACACCAATACACATAAGCTGTCGTCCACCAGTATTGTCTGCAATTTTTAGTCTAGTATAAGATTGAATCACGTTATTCTATCCTAGAACCGATTTCAGGTTTTTTCCTCTGTATCGACCTCTTTTCCCTCTACCTCAATATCTTTTTCATTAGATGTAGTCTCTGCTTCAGGTTTAACCTCCACTTCCGGCTCAACCTCTACTTCCTCAAGTCTGGCACCTACTATCTCAGGTTCAATCTCCAGTTCTTCAGGTCTGATTTCTATTACTTCGGCTTTGGTTACTATCTCCGCTACTCTCCAATGCTTTTCTTTTGAGAGAGGTCGAGTCTCAACTAACCTTACTACATCCCCTGGAGCACATTCGTTCTTTTCATCGTGAACTTTATATCTAGTCAGTTTTTTAATGGTCTTTTTATACATCGGATGATGTCTGGATGTTTCCACGACTACAACTGCAGTCTTATCCATCTTTCTGCTCACTACACGACCAAGCCTGATTTTACGCTTTTTCTCCATATGTCCAACCTTTTTAAACAAGCTCAGCATCCACAGATTACTGAACTGGCTGTGTTACCCATAACGGCAATATCACTTTATACCCAGCTCTCTCTCAGCAATTACCGTTTTTATCGTGGCAATCCTCTTTTTCACCCTCACAATTTCTCGATGGTTAACGAGTTGTTTGGTAGCAGCACGAAAGCGAAGGTCAAATAGCTCTCGATGAGCTGCTTCCAGTTGTTTTGATAACTCTTCGGGATTTAGGGCCCGGACTTCATCAGCTTTCAACTTGCACTAACTCCCTGGTTTTAGCACTACTACCAACACCAATGGCTTCTCGTGTTACAAACCTTGTCCTTATGGGAAGTTTATGTGAACCAAGTCGCATCGCCTCTTTGGCTACTTCCTCGGCGACGCCACTCATTTCAAATAGAATCCTCCCGGGCTTTACCACTGCTACCCAATGGTCAGGTGCACCTTTACCCGAACCCATACGAGTCTCTGCTGCCTTCTTGGTGACCGACTTATCTGGGAAGATGCGTATCCAGATTTTTCCGCCACGTCGGAGATAATGCGTCATCGCGCGCCGTGTAGCCTCAATCTGACGGGCAGTAACCCAAGCGGCTTCCTCTGCCTCCAAACCAAAATCACCAAAGACGATAGTATCACCTGAATGGGCTCTACCCCGTCGGCGTCCTTTGTGACTCTTGCGAAATTTCACTCGCTTAGGTTGCAGCATTGTTATCTCCCTGGTTCTGAGTTATTTCAGCTTCGGTGCTGGTATCGACTGTCATCTCAGGGGGTGTCTCCTCAACCTTCTTCCCCTTTGATTTTGTTGATGATGCTGCTTTAGCACGCTTTTTTACCACTCGCTTGGCAGGCTTCTCCTCCGCTACAGCAGGGGTTGCCTCCACCTCGGCAGATACCTCTACAGACACTTCCTCAGCCTCCTTCACCTCGGGTTCCTCTTTCGGCACCGCCGCTTT
>SMTZ1_10003784_pt1 | contig 15215 bp, 13 predicted proteins | sample DeeMarSWOR136_30_FD_25667 | JGI IMG/M metagenome (IMG submission 25667)
TGGATTCAGTTCAAGGGATTTTTCATAATTTCTTATAGCCAAATCTTTTTCGCCAGCCCTCATATAAGCTTCACCAAGACTATCATATGCATTGTCAGATTCCGGGTATTCCAAAACTATGAACTTGAAAATCTCAATTGCTTCTTCTAGTTTGCTGTTTTTTAGGAGGCGATAACCAACAGAATTGAGTTGCCCCTGGCTGACATCTAATTTGAAAATTTTGTTGTTTCCGGTTTTCATTTCGTTATATAGAGCAATGGCCCCTTCGGACCCTGCTACACCATTCTCAAGAGCTCTCTCATACAACAACCCAACTATTCTCTCAGCTTTGTATCGTTTTGCAGCAAAAGTCTCATATGGGAAAAGAGATGAAATAGAATGGAATCTTTCTCCTTTTTTTAGCTCTTCCTGCAAATTGATTTTCACAACGTCTTCGAAGTTGTGAAAATTATAGATATATATCTCACCCTTCTTCAGGTCGCAGATATAAGAATAAATAGTACTGGTCATCGATCCGCTGTATTCCTCCCAGTGAGTTGCATTTAAGATACGTCGAAACAAATCAACAGAGATATTCTCAGATTTTTTAAATAATTCCGATGCAATATGGTATCTTTCATCAGTTGAATTTTCCGGTTTGGTTTTAGATTGAAAGAAATTAGTTGCAATTTGAAATTTCCTCTTTTTCCTAATGATGGTCTGAGGTTCGATTATCGCTGAATTACCGAATCTGTCTCCAATTAAGTAATGGCCACCCCAACTACCCGACACATCATAACGATCATAAAGCTCCAATACTTCATCCACATTTGAACATTCTTCCATTGCTTTTAAAATCAGAGATCCTGTATAGGCAAGTTTACTTGAATCACGGAGCACTACTACATTTTCTGCAGTAGCTGCATCGAAGAATAATCCCTTATCATTCATACCTCCCTGAGGGAATTGGACAACATTAAAACCAAAATACACTCTTCCAAATTTCCCTTCTTCTGCTGGCAAAAACCAAATATTTGAATAAGGTCTACTCCAATCTTCATTGGTTCCGGCAAGTGCGATTTTACCATCGGAAGCATAAATAATTGTGCAACTCTGACTGGAATCCATTACAATTGGAAAAGCTCTCTGAAAATATTGAAGAGACTCCGATGGATCAAATTCGGATGTAGAAGATTGATTGAGTTTAAGTTCAATGATTAGATCCTGAGCAGCAGCAAATCCTGAAATCATGAGTGATAAAATTACTGTTAGGAAGATAGTTGTTTTCTTCTTATTGTTAATTAGCATGTCACAATCCTCTAATTATTTTATTTTAGTTCATACACATATAAAGATACGGAATGAAACAAGGGTAGGTTACATCTTTAATAAGTCGACTGTAATTGAAACAACAATTGACACGTAACGATTGCAAATAACCTAAGCTGAAAACGTCAGGGAAACAAATGCTGAAGGGACATTTTTACTTACTCATCCAAACTTCACATGGCATCGATATGGTTTTCAACTTTCCTGAATATTTGTTCGCTGTCAAATTCTCCACTCGTCATTAATATAATTATATACCTCTGATAGACTTTCATCGAAAAATCATTCCCTTTTTCATCACTGAATACAGTGTAGTCTTTTATATTGGTAAAACCGGAATATTTTTCGCTCTCCTCTAAATTCTTTATAGCGCTGCTAAACCATTGTCTTGAATCATTGGCATTGTCATAAATGAACAAGAAAATAGCGTAGGAATTATATATCGCATGCAGCCCTTCTTTGAAATTAAAAATATTGGTTGAATGGAAATTATAAGTGTTATAGAGGGCTAAAAGCCCCTTAAGGTAAGTTATCCCATTAGGCAACAATTCCTCGGTCGGCAGGTATTTGATTAAATCAGGTTTAATCGATATCATCTGAATTTTTTGATCAACCACTTTTGCAATTTGAACGATACCATTCGTTGTCTCCGTTAAGCTATCCAAACCGACTATGGTAACCAGAAATTTCCCTTTCCAAAAATTCAAATAATAGCTCGATAACCAGCCATCTTCTCCGATATCCACAGATATTCCACCAGTATCCGTTTTGAAGCTGTAAATTCCATAGGCACTGGTCGGATTTGTCATTTCAAAAATAGAAAGGTTTATACGGCTTTCATTTTTATTAATATAAGTCAGGAAGACCGCTTTCTGAAATCCGTATTCATGATAAATAGCCGCGCCGCCATTGATGATCAAAAATAAATCTTCACCCTCGGCATATTCTAATTCCCCTTCCTGAAACCAGCCCTGCACCTCCTCAGAGTTTGGAATAATCTGATTTATATTCACAATTTGATTTTGAGAAAATAATTGGGAGGAATCCCCACATATGCTCAATATTATATAAAAAGACAATAAAAAATGGTTTATAAACACGGAATTCATATTATTATTCCTTTGTAAATGATTCCATCGCTTAAAGCGATGGAATCATTTACGTTATTGTGTTTTTATACCACAACTTCTTTTATATTCAACTTTGCTAAATCCATCTCGCCCAAACCATGTTTATATGCTTTCTTGATAGCCCCTATATTCGTAGGTATATAATCGAATAATGTTGAACAATAAGCATCAATAGCCACAGGATCAGTACTGGCAACCACTTTTTGTGGTTTGCGTAATTTCCCAGGACCATCTGGGCCATTGGTAATGACGAATTCGGTCGAATCTGCAATACAAAGCGTCGGACGAATGATGGTATTCAAATCAGCAATACACTGCTCCAGGTAGGCTACATCATCACTGCCCAATATACCCTTCCTTTTGTGAAATGTTTGGTCAGAGGCAGGAGAATTAATTCCCATCAGATTTTTTAACTGTCCGGATAAATTATTTCCTGAATGTTCTTTGGTGATATTCATGTTGATGAATATATCATAGTTGTAAAATGCTCGCATAATGCGGGCTTCTTTTAAAATGACACCTTTCGGTACAGGTATGGATTTAAAAAGTGATTCATTACCCGAATCCGCAATAACCAATTGAGCACCTTCTTCATCAAGCACTTTTTTAATGCCCGTATTCTGCCAGTATCTCATGGGAAGCCAACCCAGACAGGCAATTTCTCTAGCGCCGGCCTCCTTGCACATTTGAATTGCAGCCCGAACGATTTCGGGTTTGGTATAGGTCCCGGGATTATTACTCTGTGGATTGGGCAGTAAAACCACCCTGGAATTTTTGGGAACGAATTTTCTCATTCCGCCGAGTATTTCCACTGCTTTGATTGTATTCTGGAAATAATTGGTGCCCTTGACCACGGCAATATCGATGGTTTCACTAGCCCGAATAATTTCAGGGATAATCTTTTGACTGAGGGCGGTACCGACACCAATGGCTGTTCCGGTTTTCACAAAATCACGGCGCTTCATCTTTTTAGACATGTAATTTTCTCCTCTCCAAAATCCATACATCGGACTCTTATTGAATAATTGCCTTTAGAATATCATTAAATAATACATCAAAGTTAGAAGATAATGCCGCAGAATTGCTGTAGGGATCAGCAGTGATGACGACAACCAACTGAAGGTGCTGCACAACATAAATGCATTGTCCGCCGTGGCCGAAGGCATAAAAAGACCCTTCTTCGTCCATGGGATACCAATAATAGCCATAGTTATGATGGGTGGATTGTAACTGAGTGGACGCGGCTATCCACTCGGCAGATACGATTTGTTTACCATCCCATAGTCCATTCTGCTGCATGAGCTTTCCAATTTTGGCCATATCCCTCGGTATTAACCACAGACCAAAAGCTCCGAATGTAAGACCATCGGCGTGTTTTTCCCACTGATAATTTTTTATGCCTAGCGGATTGAAAAGATATTCCACAGCAAATGCTTCTTCAGTCTTCCCGCTGACTCTTTGAATAATCCCGGAAAGAAGCTGAGGATTGCCGTCACCGTAATACCAGTCGGATCCCGGCAGAAATATTAGCTTTTTATGCAAGACGAATTCCAGGCTGCTTCCGGTACCATTGAATAATTCCGTGGTATGAGTATCGTTATCAAAATCCAGACCGGTTTCCATTGTCAGGGTGTGATGAATTGTAATATCTCTTTTACGTACATCGCTATCAAAGTATTCGGGTATGAAGTGATACACTGGCATATCCACCGATGTTATCAATCCCTGATCAATGGCAATGCCCGTTAAGAGGGATGTGATACTTTTCGAGGCCGATTGAATGTGATGAAACAAGTTGATTTCTTCTTTATCGCGGCAATATGCTTCTGCAACTAATTTACCATTTCTGATGATGAGCAAGCTGTGAATTGCCGGATACCAATCCTCAGAATATACCTTTTGATAGATGTTATAAATGTCTTCACTATTGAAGCCCTCTTCCTGCGGAGTCGATATTTCCCAACCGTCATTGCGTTGCAAGGGTGTATAAACCTCGAAAGGCAATTTTATGTCCGGGTCAGTTAAACAAGCATGGAAAGTGATGCAGGCAATCCCGCAAATCACGATATAAAGAATGTGTTTATGCAACATATGTATCATTTACATAACCTCAGAAGAGTAAAATTGTCCCAACGGTATTGGTTAGAATAATTAATTCTTTTGAATAGGGCATTTGTGTGTTGAAATATGACATCCTCCAGTATACCTTTTGCTGGAATGACTCTGAATGTTTGAATTTATAGCCCAGATCCAGATTAAGAACAAAATGCTGGTGAATAGAGGTTACTCTTAGGTCATTATGTATTTCATTGAATATCCATGAAAACTTATCATCGACCATTTTATATAGAAATCGTGCAGGCGGTCTTGAAACTAGGGACAGGATAGGGAAGCTGATTTCTATATATCCTGATGACACGAAAGGATTTCCATAGGTGAGCAGGCCGCTAAAACCTACATAATAGTAGGTTAACCAATAGATATGGCTGTCATCCCAATTATCGAAGAAAGCCATATGAGAATATAATCCGGCTATGCCACCCAGGAATAAATGTATATCCGGATTAAATGTGGTGACTTTCCTGATATGCGAATAATTTAAAGAGGGGTCAATGACTATGGGAGCGTGTTCAGCTTCATAGCGGCTTTTAAGCATATTTACTATCAGGAACAGCTCCACTCTTTGCTTTATTTTCTCATTTGCCCATTCATATGAAAAACCCAGTGAAGGGAAAATACCGGTGTGTCTGATATTATTTAATACTTTCTCTTTTATCTGATAACTGTTTATTCCGATTGACAATCCGAAATCATGATAAACAGAGTCGCTTTGGTTCTGAGAAAAACTAATTTGGGATTGAACAAGTAGAAAACAAAGAATATTAATTAATTTTCTGAACATAGATGTTTTTTTAATGGAGTTTGAAAGAGATAAATTCTCCGCAATATAGCTAATTATAGTTGACATATCAACATAAATGATAAATAATGGTAAAGGTTGTGTATTGCAATATCTAGGTACGCTGTTGTAAAATTAAAAGTTGCGAAATATATTGTATGCAGATTTGGCTAAGTCTTACTATATTCTTTATTGCATTGAACGAAACAATAAAATCGCATATATTCGTCAAGCGATTTGTGCAATATCACAATTCGTATCGTAATTTAATGCGGATTTAAAAAACATCTTCAATAAACTCTATTAATTTAAATTTAAGACCTATAAGTCTGAATGTTCATTTCAAAAAATAGGAATCACTATTATGAAATATCTTCATAAAAAGAAGTTGAGTTTGAATTGTTTTTTATTGACAGGCTGTATTTTAATACTATTTAGCACGAATCACTTTGCCCAGAATTATATGCCAACTCCAAACGATACACTAAACTCCCCAATTGTACATTCCGATAGCAGCATTACCTTCCGGGTATATGCCCCCAATGCCACAGAGGTAAAAATGGGTGGGACCGATTTTCCAAATGATTTCAGAAACAAAGCATTGATAAAGCAAAGCAATGGGATCTGGCAGGTGACATTTGGACCCATTAAACCCGGCGCTTACCGCTATAATTTTATTATTGATGGAATTACTGTAATTGATTCAAGAAATACTCTAGTAAGCGAATCCAATATGAATGTTTGGAGCCTTGTTTATGTGCCGGGATCAGATTTTATGGAAACCAAGCCAGTGCCCCACGGTTCGATTTCCGAAGTAACATATTTCTCCTCTGCACTAAATCGTTTCCGGCGCATGCATGTCTACACACCCCCAGGTTACGAATCAGGCAAAAATAAATACCCGGTCTTTTATCTTCTTCATGGTGCCTTCGATTGTGACGCCGCCTGGCCAACAGTTGGCAGGGCAGGATTTATATTGGATAATCTGATAGCAGAAAAAAAAGCAGAACCTATGGTGGTAGTGATGCCCGCGGGTCATACGGGTCCATTTTGGTTTGGCAGGCCGCCAAGTGATCCCTCAAGACGCGTAGATGAATTTCTAAAGGATTTTTTAGGTGATATAAAACCATATATAGAAAAAAATTACCGGGTTTACACTGAAAGAGATAAAAGAGCTATTGCTGGATTATCGATGGGTGGTGCACAAACACTGAATATCGCAATCCCAGATTTAAAGGAATATTCATATATAGGTGTTTACAGCTCCGGTGTTTTTGGCATCGACGGAAATAATCCCTTCGGAAATAACGAGGGACCTACATGGGTAGAACAGAATAAATCCCATCTTGAAAATGAGGAATTAAAGGAAGGCCTGAAATTACTATGGTTTGCAACCGGTAAAGATGATTTCCTGCTAAATCTCTCTCGTGCTACCGTGGACACTCTTAAAGCTTACGGATTTGATGTAACTTATCAAGAGACCAATGGCGGTCACACCTGGGTAAATTGGAGAAATTACCTTTTTGAATTTGCACAGATGATTTTTAAAGATTAATATTAAGATGTGTCCATGAATCAAGAATCGAAAAACGAACTAATACAGCCAGTTTCTGAGAAATTACCTTCATTACTGTTCCTTTATGCTTTTGGCTATGCTTTCTTTCACATTTTGCCAGCTTTTCTTAACCTTGAAATTGAAAATCGTCTCATGGTTGGAGATGTGTTTGATCTTTTAACGCCATTTGCTATGATATTTTTAATTTATATGCTTTATAGGACGTTAAATCGGGCCCCCCGAAGTAATTCATCTAAATTTCCAGGATTACAATCTAAGCTCATATTGCTACTAGGAGCGATTATATTCGTTGAAGGTCACGGAATACACCTCTCATCGAATGCAATCGCCCGGCATCTAGAGGAAACACCAGATAATCCGGTTTACCGACTGACTTACTTTTTTGATGAGATGCTAAGCCACAAATTATGGGATGGTGGAATTGTCATTCTTTCCCTGGGATTAATTTTATCCTCATTTTCAATTGTACAGAAAAAAGCAGCCTTTTCGAGTGCTGTATGGATAGGGCTGGGAGCGCTGCTCTATGGATTTACCTATTTTGCTAATGCTGTGGAAGGACAAACGGTGATAATAACATTCCCGATTGCCATACTGATTCCAATGCTGCTTTGGTGGAAGGCACACCGGGACGGGATATTCGCTGTGAAGAATCCGGTGTTATCCTTCTTTTTATATGGATATGCCGTTGCTATAATCTTCTTTCTAATCTGGTTGATCTGGCAGGGTGGTTTTCCGGAGTTTTCAGAATTGGGGTGGATCTGAGTTCCGCATGTTTTTGGTTAAAATTCTTCATAAGCTGCATAAAAAATGTGGTCTGGATTCTGAGTAAGGAGTGGTGCTAATATTTCATTCTCCCAAATTTTCCACTTCTGGGGATAATTTTCTTTTTTAATTGGATTATCTGCTTTACCCCATAGTTTTTCCCACGAATCTCTGTCTTCATAAATCCAGATAGCGGCATACTCTACCTTTCGTGTTCCGCGGATATGTTTCAGGAAGTGGTATCCCATCATACCTGGGAGATCGAATAATCCCCGGCTTCTGGCATTCTCCACAGCATTTTCGAATTGCTCACTCGATATGCCACTTTTTAGCTTGTATTCATGAATGCTTATTACCTTAGCCATTGTCCTATCCTAATCTACACCTTATTTGTCACCAATTCTTTTCTTCTATCTTTTTTATTAAATCTTCAATTTAAAATCTTTATATTTTATTAAATATGAAATTAATATTACAGAAAATTCTTTATTGTATAAAATTAATTGTGCTCAATAATCAAATTATATTGAGTACCTTGGTTTAAATTTTTAATTACAATACTTACTACTTTTAAATTAGAAAAATACTTATATCAATTGGCTGCTGAGATTTAAACAGATATGTTCAATCCTTCTTTATCACATATAGGTGTCGTTAAAGAAAACGGATTTGTGGATACCTCTCAATTCATAAGCGATCCCGAAAAATTTACAACTACTAGAGCAGATGATGGAAAACATGTGGATAATTTTGAAATCGGTAATTTTGAATGGTGGTATTTTGATGTTTTTGATCCCAAGGTGAACTGCATGTTAAAGTTAGTAGTTCATCTAGGCACAGATCCTTTGAGACGAAAAATATTTCCCCAGATCGCTATATCAGTAGGAACACAATCTCTGTCCAAAACGATTTCTATTCCCGGAGAGCTCGATGCGTTTTATGCAGCAAGGGATAAGTGTGATGTAAGAATAAACGATAAATTTTATGCTTTTAGTAGCGGTAACAAGTATCATCTAACTATAGATACCGGCGATTTTAAGGGAGAGTTTGAGTTTCTCAGTCAGCTCCCGGGTTGGAAACCTTTGGGTGATGAAGTTAATATCGCTAAGGAGAAGAAGAGCGCACAATTTGGTTGGTTTATACCCGTTCCCAAAGCACTGGTTAATGGAAAATTTGAATTAAACGGTAAGCAATATATCCTTCAAGATGCGCTGGGTTATCATGATCATAATTTTTGGAAAGTAGGTAACAACAAAAAACTTTATTTAGATGATGTGATTTCGAAGTGGTATTGGGGACGGTTTTTCGATGGTGAATACACAATCATTATTATGGATACCTTTTTTAGAAATGCTTCATTGCGATCACTGTTGCTTGCAAAAGGGGATACAATAATACATAGTTCTAATAATTTAATATCGGTAACTGTCTCTGCTAAAATCCATGATAAGATCTTAAAGGTTGCATATCCAAGTCGTATCAGCGTAAAATCGATAGGAGAAAAGTTTCAGGTGAAACTCACCATCCAGTCAATAAAAGTGGTAGATCGCAAAGACTTACTACAGGGTATTCATCCGCTTTTTACTTGGTTAATTAAGAAGATCGTTGCCAAACCGGTTTACTTTGGTCTTTTTGCACAAATAAAAGGTAAAATCGCTGAACAAAATATAAGCGGCACAGGAATATATGAATTCATGCGATTCAGGAAGTAGATGTTTGAAAGTGTTACCAACATGAATCTCAACCAACCAGCACTTTAGCCCACAAGTCGATTATTAGTAATCAACGCCTAGCAATGAAATTAATGTCGGCAATGTATCGATCCCCCAGTGGAAAGCAATTAGTGTCAGGAGACTTCGATATCTATCCCAGAGTAGACCAAAGATTAAACCAAAGATCAAAACCGGGACTCCAGTTCCCAGCAACACCGAACCTAAATCACCTGCGTAGCCCTCAACACCTTGTGATAAAAGAAATCGTGTAGGCAAATGCCAGACCGTAAATAACAATACCGTGATGGTGATAGCGGCCATTCGCCCAAGCACTAGTTCAAGACGTGTCTGAAGGATCCCTCTATAAAAAAATTCTTCGGGAATAGCAGCCATAAACAGCGGAAGAACAATTCCCACGCTAATACGAACAGCAAGATCACCTGTTGAGAAATTATCTGCTGCTTGCGATATAAAGCTAAAATGGCCTTGAAGCAAGTTTATGCTAATTCCGAGAATATAGGCAATGATTATCGCAAGAGCCGGTTTAAATCCTAGTTTCCAACCTGGTAGCAAATCCCGAACATGATAGCCCTTATGGAAGAACCAAATACCCGGTACAATGAGAAGGAAACCGATTTTGAAAACCAAAGCGTACCAAACAGTTGTGATAAAACTCGCCGAGTCTAATATGGGCAGTGGTTTGAGTGTGATAAGATAACCTATTATCACAGCAACCAATACATAGAAGAAGGCGTAAGCTAGTGTAATTATTGTCTCTCTTTTTGGTTGTATGATTCGTAACCGATCAACGGCTACCCGCTGCCAAATTATCCTTCTGTAAAGTCGACCAGGTGTACGCATAACTCTATTCAGATATTTTTATTGAATCACTCCAGATCAGGACACTATCTGATAAACTATTTACATGGAATAATATACCAAGCCTCCAAGTATTTTCCAGGGGCGGGAAGAGTCCAATCGACATTTCATATGATTCGTTTGCTTGAATATTGAATCTTGGGGGTTGATTATTACCTAAATACTCACTCATGTCATATTGTATCCAATTAGAATTCTGAAAAATTTGATAATGAAAATGGTTTCTACTTTCCAGCTCATAGACTGTCTTGTTAATTAGCCTCTCGATTCTCACGATATACCTTAGCCCCAGCCAAGAGCGCTACCGGAATCACAAGTAAATTGTCGACAAAACTGGCTATACTTACCTTTAGTGTGAAGATACCGATGTTCGTGAAATAGATCAAAAGTATTAACCAATTACACAGAAAGATTGCACTGGCAATCAGTGCTGTTCTTGGTCCCGGCCCAAACCGAGGGCGAATCGCGGCATAAACCCAGACCATCAAGACAGAGGCTAAGAAAGGTATTAGAAGCTGAATGATATGATTAAAAGAACTCCATGCTTCTTTCGAGATGCTCAATGATGACAGCCTCTCCCGTTCAATTCCAATTCCGGGTATGTTTCCAAGAATCAAAACTTCAACGATGACTTCAACAGCTATCTGTACTATTCCTGCTATGAAACCACCCAATAAAACACGACGATAGTTTATCTTGTTCATATGTACTTCCTCATTATAAATATATATTTACTCAATCTCCATCGTCTATGGGATAAGAATTGACTTGTAGAAAAATTGTCCAATATGTTACGATTTTATGAAGAAATTTTCAGCATTTTTTTGTCAATTGCTTATCCTGAGCTTGTTGGCGCGCTTCCCTTCGCCAAACACTCCCTTTTGCATGGGTTTCTTTACAGAAACAGATTTTACTTGAAAAATAGTATATTTACGTTATATTACTTGTATTTCCGGCTTCTGTATATTTCTAATAATCTAAGTTTTTCTTGATATGAATGGTGAAACTGTTTCGAATAGTAAAATTAATGCGGAAGAATAATGATCTACAATCCGGATAAAGCAATCGATTTTGCAATACAAATATGCCAAGGATTATCAACAGCACATAAAGCCGGTATCGTTCACCGCGATATCAAACCGGAAAATATCCTGATCGATAAGGACGGCAAAGTCAAGATTTTAGATTTTGGATTAGCCAAGTTAAAAGGGATTAGCAAGCTGACCAAGGAAACTTCTACACTTGGAACTATACATTATATGTCCCCCGAACAGATCCAGGGCGTGGAAGTAGATCAGCGATCCGATATCTGGTCATTGGGTGTTCTGATATATGAAATGTTAAGCGGTCAAGTACCCTTTAAGGGTGATTATGAGTCAGCGGTAATGTATGCCGTGTTGAATGAGCCACCCCAAAAACTGTCTCTTCTGCGGGATAATGTACCAGATTATTTAGAAAACGTGGTGCACACTGCTCTGGAAAAACAACCGGAAAAGCGCTGTAAGACGATGGAAGAAGTCCTTCAGGATTTAAAAGCAGGATCCAAGGATACTCGCCCGAATAGAATGGAAAATTCAATTGCTGTTCTGCCTTTTACAAATATGAGTGCCGATCCGGAACAGGAATATTTTTGTGAAGGTATGGCTGAGGAGATTATCAACTCGTTGAGCCAACTGGATGAATTGCACGTTGTTGCTAGAACTTCTTCCTTTGTCTTTAAAAGTAGACAGCTGGATATTCGTGACATTGGCCAGAAATTAAATGTTAATTACATACTGGAAGGCAGTGTACGTAAAGCAGGTAACAGAATTCGTATTACGGCGCAGTGTTGATAAAGGTTAGCGATGGTTGTCATCTCTGGTCTGGTGCAGAGGCGGAATTTAAACGGTCTATTGAGTTAAATCCTGGCTATGCAGTTGGGCATGGCTACTACGCCGCGTTACTTTCGGTAATGGGCAAATATCAGGAAGCTGTTGCTGAAGCGGAAAGGGCACTGGCTCTTGATCCACTTTCACCTCTGATGGGTGCGACTAACGGATTACGCTATTATTATGCCCGCGATTATGGCCGATCTATTGACGTCATGCAAAAAACACTCGAGATGGCACCTCACTTTGCACCGGGATACTGGATGATCGCTTTACCACTCGCTGCTGCGGGTAAAATTGATGAAGCAGTCAAAGTAGTGGAAAAGCCCCTTGAATTAGTATCAGAACGTGATCCTATTTCACTTGCTATTTGCGGGGTAATTTATGCTTTATCACCTGATAAGAAAAACGAAGCTCGCCAGGTAATTAAACAAATGCTGGAATTGTCTAAAAAACGGCAGATATCATCTTTTTTTATGGGCATGATCTTCATCGGATTGAATGAGAAAGATCAGGTCTTTGAATGGTTTGAAAAAGCATTTCAGGAAAGAGAACCACTGTTGATGTGGGCCAGACCGGATCCGATTGTTCAAGATGGTTTGCAATCAGATCCCAGATACAAAGAATTGTTGCTTAAAATGGGATTGGATGATTAATTTCTTGCTAATTCTGACATGATGAATTAGTTTTATGGAAAGGTTATATGAAAAATGGAGGATCGCATGGAAAAATCAATTAAACCGGACAAAAAGTATTTTACCAAGGTTATCTGGATACTGTCGACGATTACTACTTTAGTGATATTGGCTGCTGCCATAACTCATTTTATAATATATTTAACTAATGAAGAACTGAAAGCTGCATTCATAATTTGGCTGGTAGCAATAGTTAGTCTGTTTTTAATGTGGTTATTCTCGACACCAATAGCCCATTTATGGATAAAAAATCTGGAATACACAATCCATGGGGATGCTATTAGAATACACAAAGGTATTATTACAAAAACAAAACAAAATATTCCTTTTCGTGCCATTACAGATTTTGCATTACAGAGAACTCTTTTTGACCGCATATTAGGCATCGGTTCGATCAAAATTCAGACCGCGGGTCAATCCCATTCACCAACAGGGTATGAGGGAAAGTTAGCCGGGCTTATTGATTATGAGGATTGGCATTCTGAATTGAGGGAAAGGGTGAAATCTCTGCATCCGCTTTCAGAGGCAACAACTACGGCAGAAACTTCTTATCGGTCTGATACGGATTTATTAAAAGAAATACTTAATGAATTAAGGGAAATTAAAAAGAATACAGCAAAAGATTAGCGGATCTTGCAATCTAGTACTTCTTACTCAAAATTCATAGTCGTAATATTTTTATTCGACTATTTTCTTGCTAAATCCCTCACGAGTGATTAGTTTTATGGTATATTCAACCTTCCTTTATAAAGCAAATATATGATTATTTTAGCGACTATCGATGATAGGTAAAACCATTTCGCACTATAAGATTATTGAAAAACTAGGCGGTGGAGGCATGGGAGTTGTCTACAAAGCCAAGGATCTTAAACTCGACCGCTTTGTCGCTCTGAAGTTTCTCCCTCCCCATATCAGTGTAGATGAGGGAGAAAAGGAACGCTTCATACAAGAGGCCAAAGCTGCCTCGGCATTAGATCATGCAAATATCTGTACCATCCATGAAATCGATGAGATCGCGATCGAAGGCCAGGACCAGATGTTTATCGTAATGGCTTATTACCAGGGGGAAACACTCAGGAACAAGATTAAAGATCAAATCCGCCAGGAGGGCGGACCCGCCCACCGGCGGGGATTAAGGATTAAAGAGGCTATCGATATTGCCGTTCAGATTGCCCAGGGATTGGAAAAAGCGCACAAAAAAGGCATCGTACACCGCGACATTAAGCCTGCGAACATTTTCCTGACCAAGGATGGTATGGTGAAAATATTGGATTTTGGCCTGGCCAAACTGGGAAATCAGACAAAGCTGACGAAAAAGGGGACGACTTTGGGCACCGTGGCCTACATGTCTCCTGAGCAGGCACGTGGGGAAAAGGTCGATCACCGCACAGACATTTGGTCATTGGGTGTTGTACTGTATGAAATGCTCACCGGGGAACTACCATTTAAGGGTGAATATGAGCAGGCAGTGATTTATTCTATATTGAATGAAAAGCCAAAACCATTAACAACTTTAATATCCGGTTTACCAGAGATACTTGAAAGTATAGTCTATAAGACATTGATAAAAAATCCAAATGGACGTTACCAGAGTGCATACGATATGCTGTTCGATTTGATGAACCTCAAAAACGGCCAAGCTCTTGAAAAAGTCACAATAAAAAAACATCTAAAAATGTCAAAATCGTTGGTCGGCATTATTCCGGTTGTTCTGTCATTTATACTTCTGGGTATAGGTTATATCTTATTTCGTCCGGGTGACGTTAAATCCTTTCAAATCAGATATACATCACCTTTGACAATATCTCCAGGCCTGGAACAGGACCCGGCCTGGTCACCGGAAGGCACACGTATTGCGTATACTTCAGATGAAAGTGGAAATATGGACGTCTGGATTCGACAAATAGCCGCCGGGCAAAAGATCAATTTAACAAAAGATTATATTGGTTACGATGGCAAACCTGCCTGGTCTCCTGATGGAGAATGGATTGTCTTTGTGTCTGAACGCGATGGCGGCGGATTATTTAAGATATCTGCTTTGGGCGGAATCCCAAAAAGGGTTGTGTCATTTACTTTTGCGCCCACCATATCTTATATTGGGTCTATACCAAAAGTTTGCTGGTCGCCCGACGGCACAGAACTTGCCTATGCCAGTGCTGGAAGTTTGTACACCATATCATCTGCTGGTGGGACACCGGTAAACATTCCACTACCTCCAAAAGGATTGATAGTTGGTTATGCGGAGCCAAACTGGTCACCGAAAGGAGATCGTCTGGTCTGCACAGGATTCGTTGGCCCGGGAATTGCCACATCACAAATCTGGTCAGTAAAACGCGATGGTTCTGATCCAATTGAAATCACTCATGGAGAGACATTTGATAAAAAC
>SMTZ1_10003785_pt1 | contig 15214 bp, 12 predicted proteins | sample DeeMarSWOR136_30_FD_25667 | JGI IMG/M metagenome (IMG submission 25667)
CTCATCCTTCAAGAACCAACGAACCGCAACTGAAGCATCCAGAACCCAGATCATTTCGCATAGCCTCGCAATTCTCGAAGGAGATCAAGGCTGTCTTGTCCCTCGAGACTGTGGGCCTGCAAGCCCCCAATGGTTTGAAGAAGCTGCTTTTTTTGCTCTTCTGCCTGATAATCCAAAAACCTCCTCTTAAACTGCTCGGGCGTGATGAGAACGGCCCTGATTTCTCCGCCTTTGCTCACCAAAATAGGCTCTCCTGTCTTGGTAAGTATGTCCAATACTTCTCCGAGATTGTTTCTGATTTTAAGCGCGTTGACTTTCTTCATCGCATGCCTCCCTTCCGCGCGAATTACCCGTGTAACCGTGGATCGTTCACGCCGTGTTTTCCCATCGCCGTGCCTCCTATGGGGCTAAAACCAAAGCTCATCGGCCTTGGACGACAGAGCGTTTTATGGAAAACCTTAAGGCTCAGTTGATATGAACATCCCATCGCATCATCTGAACGGCATCAATTTTTGAAAGGATACCGGCAAAAACTACATATGTCAAGTGAATATATGCCTATACACATAATCATCCAAATAGGATTCATGCAGGGGTACAAGGTTCCTTAATAATGCTCCAGGGTTTCCATCGGGCAAAAATGAAAATCCCGAGCAGGACATCCACCTTACCCCGGTATCCGACCGATAGCCTTGTGGTGTCTCCACCTTGCTTCCTTTAATCCGAGTAATCCTCAATTATGTGATGGGCAAGGGACGTAGTTGAGTTGTTGACTAAACGCGCCTCTTCTGCGAACTTCATAGCATGAAGAGACCGTTTGGAGCGGTCACCCTTGGGAAATAAGGTTGACCGTTAACAATTTAACAACGTACCCTTACCTTACTGTAAAATACAGCATTTCCCTCATTCAGATACAGGGTTTACCCCATTGCTCAGTTGGCAATGAAACGTTTTATTCATATCTAAAGAATTCCACGAGCGGCAAGGAGTCGATCTACCACTTCTGATTCTGAAGCCTGTAACGCTTTGGGGATTCAAGAAGACAAAGGAGAAAGGAACATGAAAAAGCTATCATTATTCTTGCTGTTCCTCGTTACATTTGGCTGCGCCAGCACTTCCGCTGATAAAGCGCCGCTTACGGTTGTCGATTCGGTGGATCTCGAGCGCTACCTTGGCAAATGGTATGAAATCGCCAGTTACCCGGCGTGGTTCGCAAAAGATTGCACTGCCACGACTGCCGAGTATACACTGCTGCCTGACGGGAAGATCCAGGTCGTCAACCGCTGTCGCAAGGGTCGCATTGATGGGCCGGTAAAAGAGTCGAAAGGGAAAGCCGAGGTTGTCGATACCACGACGAATGCCAAGCTGAAGGTTTGGTTTTTCTGGCCCTTCAAGGGAAACTACTGGATCATCGACCTGGACGAGAGCTACCAGTGGGCGGTGGTGGGCGAGCCGACACGCAAGTACCTTTGGATTCTAAGCCGTAAACCACAGATGAACGAGGAGGTCTATCAGGCGATTGTATCGCACTTGCCGGGAAAAGGATACGATCCCGCCAGGCTTCAGAGAAATCAGCAAGTTGCAACGCCGGATAACAACTGACTGAAAAGGCAGATTCCGCTTCCGGATCAGCCTCGGCACCGTATGGAACTTCTCAATGCGGCGGTTCAAAGAGCTCGGGCTATTGGTCAAAGAAAGATTCGAGAAGGAAAGCCTTGATCTCCGTACCATTGCAGGGCTTGCCCGCGCGATTTCCTCCGCATGATGGGAGGGGACGTAGTTGAGTTGTTGATTATGTATTTCTCTTGGGCTAACTCGAGGTGGAGAGATGGTTCAGACGGCCACGCCCTCCCTGCGGATGTTCTCAACAAGGGTGCTTTGGGACATGGACCCATTTTCAAACTGGTCTGCATCAAGGACAATCGTTGTAATAACCCGTTCGTTCTCGAAGCCGACCTCCCAAGCTACGCCGCGAATCCATCGGTCTATCTTCTGATCTACATAGGGCAACACGATGCAAGTTTCGAAGTCGGACTCCCATGTCGCATTTCCGCGAACACGAGAGTCAAAGGCCCAGATTCGGGCATCGGGAAATCGCTGACGCACCTGAGCGGAAAAATCATCCAAAATCCTCCGATCCTGCCTCGACATCATCCGATCATCCCTCAATGTACGAAAGACGTAATGTTGCAAAACCTATCGAGAATTAACTATTAACTATAAGGAGGGCTTACAGTCAAGAAATTCTGCATTCGAAGGTTCCCGAGTTGCCCGCGAGCAACGTTGTCCATGAGTGATTTTGCGGGAGAAATAGGGTACCCAGGAGGGGTGAATACTTTCGTTTTCTGGTTTTGGCAGTGGTGGCAGGGGACGAAGTTAAATTGTTGAATGACAATTTCTTCTGCCAATAAGGTCGCAAGTCAACAATTTGACAACGTCCCCTCAGTCATTCCGTCGAATATGATGTTGCGATGGGTACCCTAAATTGATATAGAGGAATAGTCCCCATAGGAGACATAGCCATGGGTTCAATGGACGAAATGGAGAAGTTGGTCGAGCGGAGGCGGGAATCCATTCCCCGGGGAGTATTCAACATGACCCCCCTCGTCGTATCCGAGGCCAAGGGAGCCCGGGTGAAGGATGTAACGGGGAGGGAATACATCGACTTTGCAGGGGGCATGGGCGTCCTCAACGTGGGCCACTGCCCCGAGGCGGTGGTCGAAGCCATAAAGGATCAGGCGGCAACATACCTCCATACCTGCTTTCACCTGATGATGTACGAGCCCTATATTGCCCTGGCCGAGAAGTTGAATGACATTGCTCCGGGGGATTTTCCGAAGAAGACCCTTCTGGCCAATAGTGGCGCCGAGGCCGTGGAAAAGGCGGTCAAAATCGCCCGCTATTTCGCCAACAGGCCTGGCGTTATCGCCTTCGATGGGGGATATCACGGCCGAACGGTATTCGCCCTCAGCCTCACGGGTAAGGTGAGGCCCTACAAGGCCGGATTTGGCCCCTTTGCCCCGGAGGTTTACCGGATTCCCTATGCCTATTGTTACCGGTGTTCCCTTGGGATGGAGTACCCCTCCTGTGACCTGCGGTGCGCGGATTGCCTCAAGGACGTATTTCGCGTCGATTCGCCGCCGCAGGAGATAGCCGCCCTCGTGGTGGAGCCCGTTCTCGGGGAGGGCGGGGTGGTTGTACCTCCAAAGGGATACCTGGAGAAGCTCAAGGGGATCTGCTCGGAAGAAGGGATCGTGTTCATCGCCGATGAGGTTCAGACGGGAATGGGGCGGACGGGGAAGATGTTTGCCTGCCACCACTTCGGGATCGAGCCGGATATGATTATTGCGGGAAAGTCCCTGGCCGGAGGGCTCCCCTTGAGCGCGGTCACGGGGAGGGTGGAGATCATGGATGCCCCCCACGTGGGGGGATTAGGGGGCACCTTTGCGGGGAACCCGGTGGCCTGCCGAGCTGCCATCGAGGTGATCAACATGATTGAGGATAACGCCCTTACCTCCAGGGCCCTGGAAATCGGCGAAAAGGCGATGGAGAGGCTGAGGGGAATCCAGGAGAAGTACCCCATCATCGGGGACATTCGTTGGTTAGGGGCTATGATCGGCGCGGAGCTGGTCCGCGACCACCAGACCAAGGAGCCGGCGACAAAAGAAACGAGGCAGGTGGTAAAAGGGTGCTATGAGCGGGGACTGCTCATCACGAGGGCCGGGGCCTTCAGCAATGTCCTCCGCTTCCTGATGCCCCTGGTCATTACCGATGAGGAGATTGATGAGGGGCTCTCCATCCTGGAGGGGGTGCTAGGGGAGATCGGAGTCTAGATCACTTTCAGCTATCCACGGAGCTCCATCAACGAGGGTGAGCAGGAGGGGAGTGGATGTTTTGTCACAAGAAGTGATTCCTTTCTCCTATTACGTCAAAATTCCCAATAAGTTTCATCTTCCCGTGAAAATACAGTATTTCCGGCCAAGAAATACATAGTTCACCCCATTTATTTCCCGCCTCAGTAAAAGGTAGTCATTTAGTAGTTTCACGTTGTGTACCTGGGTGACGGGAGGCATGACCTACGGACCGGGATTCCAGTACTGTGGAAAGGAGGCGATGTAAATGAGACGCATCGCATGGAGTATTGTAATCATCACGGCCGGTGTTTTTTACGGGTTGAGCACCAAACCCTCCTATGCGGATAGGAGCGGTAACGTTCCCCTTTTCGAGAACCTCGGCACTTACCATCATCCCATCACGACGAATTCCCCTCTGGCCCAGCGCTACTTCGATCAGGGCCTCACGCTCATGTATTCGTTTAACTTTGGCGAAGCAGCCCGATCCTTCCGCGAAGCTGGGAGGGTGGATCCGAATTGCGCCATGGCTTATTGGGGCGCTGCAATGGTTCTCGGGCCCAATGTCAATGGACCCATGGCCGAGGAGACGGTCAAGGAAGCATATTCGGCGTTGCAGAAAGCCCTTCAATTGGCCGGCCAGGCCACGGAGGGGGAGCAGGCCTATATCCGGGCACTGTCAAAACGGTTCTTACCGGAGCCCGTCAAAGACCGCACGTCCTTTGATATGGCCTATGCAAAGGCCATGGGGGAGGTCGTCCGGCGCTTTCCCGAAGACCCCGATGCCGGCACCCTCTATGCCGAGGCGCTCATGGTTCTCAACCCGTGGAACTACTGGACGAAGGATGGTGAACCCCGGCCCTGGACGCCGGAAATCCTTACGGCACTCGAGTCCGTGCTGAAGCTTCACCCGAACCACCCGGGCGCCAACCATTACTATATTCACGCCGTTGAGGCCTCGCCCAATCCAGAACGGGGGCTGCCCAGTGCCGATCGTCTGCCCACTCTTGTGCCGGGCGTTGGGCACATGGTGCACATGCCCTCACACATCTACATACGGGTTGGGCGGTATCACGACGCCTTAGTCGCCAACCAACGGGCAATAAAGGTCGATGAGGCGTACATCGCGAAATATCGTCCTCAGGGTGATTACAAGCTCGCTTACTACCCACACAACTATCATTTCCTGGGGGCGGCTGCTATGTTCGAGGGCCAGAGCCGAGTAGCTATCCAAGCTGCCCAGGATTTGGCTTCGAAGGTCGACCGTGAAATGATGCATAAACCCGGGCATGGGACTCTCCAGCATTTTTTCTCAATGCCGCTTTACACTCTCACGAAGTTCGGAAAGTGGGAGGAGATCCTTCGGGAACCAGCACCTGCAAAGGACCTCGTCTATCCCACGGGGGTCTGGCATTATGCCCGTGGTATGGCATACACAAGGACAGGCTGGGTGGAAAAAGCAGACCGGGAACTGGAGAAGTTGAGGGAAATCGCAGCCGATCCCACTTTGATGGGGGTAACGATCTGGAACATCAATAGTACTTCCAGCCTTTTGGCCATAGCAACGGAGGTATTGGCCGGCGAGTTGGCCGCACAACACGGAGATTACGAAAAGGCAGTTAGCCACCTGGAGAAGGCTCTTCACATGGAAGAAGAGTTGATCTACGATGAGCCGGATCCATGGCCTTCGCCGGTACGGCAGTCTCTAGGGGCCATCCTGATCGAGGCTGGTCGCCCGCAGGAGGCCGAAAAGGTTTACCTGAAGGATCTGAAAAAGTATCCCGAAAACGGATGGTCTCTCTTCGGTCTCTATCAAGCTCTCAGGGGACAGGACAAAACGGAACAGGCCGAGGCAATTAAGGGCCGATTCGAGAAGGCCTGGGCCAGGGCGGACGTGACCCTCAGCGCATCAAGGTTTTAAGAACGAGGTGACGATCACGGTGACGTAAGGAGCACAAAGGGGACTCCTACCCCAATTTAGCCCTTGAGCGGAGGGACGACCATGAGGTTGCAAGAACAATTAGATGCGTACAGAAAGGACTTTGAGGCCCAAGCGCCCAAGGATGTACTTGAGATCATGCATCGCGCAACTGATGGCCTTCGAAACTCAGGGATCCTTGAACGGGCTGTAAAGGTTGGCGAGAGGGCGCCGGATTTCTCCCTGAGAAACACCAGGGGACAAGAGGTGACATTGAGGGAGCTGCTTTCAAAGGGACCGGTGGTATTGAGTTTCTACCGTGGCAGGTGGTGACCCTACTGTAATATGGAGCTGGAAGCTCTTGCTAAGGCAGTTAACGACATCGAAGCCCTCGGAGCGAGCTTGGTTCTCATATCGCCACAACTGGAGGAGCATAACCGGGCCATGGCTAAGAAAAAGAACCTATCCGTTGACATCCTCAGCGATCCGGGAAACGAAGTCGCGAAGCGCTATGGTATCCGATGGAAACTGCCGGAAGACCTCAAAGGTGTGTATGAAGGGTTCGGGATAAACCTCGATGACTACAACGGAGATACCTCTTGGACGCTTCCCATGCCTACCCTGCTCATCATTGACCGGGATGGGATTATTCGGTACGCGGAGATCAATCCGGATTATACGGTCCGACCAGATCCAGAAGATACCATTGAGGCATTGAGAAAGATAATCAAGCAGTAGAACTACACAGGCCTACACCTTTGCCCGGCTCCGGCCTATCCTGAACGAGTAGGGGGATCATAGTGTCAGAGTGCGTCCGCAACAGGCACCCAACCCTCAAGGCACCCCAAATTCCAGGGGTTGCCCTTTAGATATGGACTGCCCCTGAGCCAGGTGGAGGGACTGGAGCGGTACCACTTGAGTCCCTTCGGGTTCTCCCCCAACGTTTAAAACTACTCTTTCTGTGCATTGACAATTCGAGGAATTGGTCGTTAGATTAAGGGCGGTATCCTTCCATCTCCCTTTCCCTATGCAAAACCATCTCGACAATCTTATACGGCCGATCAACGATCGAGGGGATTTCTTCTTCGGGATGGGCGTGTCGGGCTTCATGCGCCTGATGCCCGCCTTCTACCTTCACAATTATGGGATCATTGCCTACAGAGACTCGCAGGAGCTCGACCATATCCGAAGATACTGCAGGGTCTTTAGCCTCCAGAGGGATCATCCGGAGGAAGAGGCATCGCCGGAAGATTCGGTCGATTCGACGTTCCTCTTGAGAAATCATCGGGTTCGAGAATACATCAATCGGTCCAGGGGCCGGGTCCATCTGTTCGTCTATCAGAGCACCGAGGGGATTGAGGGGACGTGTCGGGAATTCGACTGGAACATCATCGGAAATCCGGCGAACATGCGAATGGAATTCGGGCACAAGGGGAGATTTCGGGAGATTCTCCAACGGCTCGGGCTTCCCCTTGTTCCGGGGGAGCGCGTCCCCCTGGATGAGCTACTCAAAATGGAATACGGTCCATTGGCCCTCCGCTTTGGAGGCGACATGGTTTTTCAACTCCCCGATATCGCGAAAGGGGGAGGAAGGGGGACCTTCTTTATTCGCTCGGAAGGGGATTACCTCGATTTCCTCAGGTATATCTGCAAGGGGTCGTACCGGGGATACGAGATTAAGACGGTGATTGTTGCAAAATTGATCGAGGGATTTCCCGCCAGCGTGGCCGCCTGCGCAACACGGTATGGCCCCTTGATCTCCGCCATCCAAACCCAGGTCATGGATATCCCGGAGGTTCTAAAGGTTAACCGGGGAAACGGGTTTTTCTGCGGTCATGATTGGGTCTACCGGAGCTATTCGGCTTCCCTCCATCAACGGGTCACCGGGATAGTCCAGAAATTGAGCGGGTATATGTGGGACAAGGGGTATCGGGGTATCTTCGGGATCGATCTCGTTGTGGACGAAAAGGCGGGCGAGGTCTACCCGGTGGAATGCAATACCCGATACACGGGGGCCTTTCCCATGCTCTCCATGCTCCACGCAGAGAACGACGTAATCCCCATGGATCTGTTTCACATCCTGGAATTTCTGGATGCGGATTACGAGATCGATGTGGATGCTCTAAACCGAGCTTACCGGAAGCGGATGAGGGGAAGCCATATCATCCTCTTCAACAAGTGGGGTGTTCCCGTGAAGGCGGGGCGAACTGTGAGATCCGGCGTCTACCGATACGACCCGGGAGGCCGTCGCATAGCGTTCTTGCGGGAGGGTTTGAGGTATGAGGATCTCCGGGGAGAGGACGAGTTCATCCTCACCGATGGGGTTCCCCGCAAGGGAAGTACCGTGCCCTTCATTGATGAGCTGACCAGGATCTGTCGGATCCTCTTCCCCTTTCAGATCATCGAATCCCCCACGGAGCTCAACGGGAAGTCGCGGGAGATCATCCAACTCGTCTATGACCAGTTCGACTTTCAACCTCTCCGTGACCCGAGGTAACGAGGAGGCTTTTCCCATTATGAAGAGGGATATCGTTCTGTTCACCGGAATCCAGCGATTTTGTCGAACCCTCAAGGAGAGGGGATACCGAATCGCGGTACTGCGGGAAAAGGGGGAGCGGTTAACCGATAGGAAAGAGGTGGATTACATTATCGATTATGATTCTCGACACCTGGACGAACTGATGGAGACGGTGAGGCGATTGCGCTTTCGGGATGGGATATTGACGGTCATAAACCGAAGGGAAAGACGGGTGAGGGAGTTTGCCGTGGTCAACATGGCCCTGGGAGGGAAAGGGATTTCATTGGAACAGGCCGAATGGTTAGTTGACAAGTACTTGATGCGGAGACGGATGGTCGAGTACGATCCCTCCATTGCCCCGCGGTTTGAGCTCATCGAGGACCCAAGCTTCCCGCCGGGCCGCCTCCAAATCGGATTTCCCCTGATGATCAAGCCCAGAAACCTGTTCAAGAGCCAGTTAGTTGTTCGATGTGATGACCTCGGCGATTTGGCACGGACGCTCCGCTTGGTTGCAAGCCGGATGGGTGAGACGGCGAACCGGCACGGAGTTATCCTGAAGAAGGGGCTTCTGGCGGAGGAGTTTCTCCGGGGCAGGGAGCTTTCCATCGACTCCTTCGTCTCCCCAACGGGGGACGTGTATCATTCCCCCGTTGTAGATCTCGTGGCGGCGCAGGATATAGGGATCGATGATTACCATGTATTTGCCCGGATGGTGCCCAGTCAATTCGAGCCATCCGACGTGGCGGCCATCGAACGCGTGGCCGAAAAGGGGATTACGGCCCTGCAACTGATCAATTCACCTGCCCATATGGATATGATTCTAACCTCAAGCGGACCAAAACTCCTCGAGGTGGGAGCGCGGGTGGGGGGTTACCGGTCCGATATGATGAAACTCTCCTTCGGCATCGACCTGGATGAGGTCACCTTTTCGACCGCCCTGGGCAAGAGGCCCGATTTGGTCCCCAAGTTCGAGAGGAGTACCGTCGTCCTGGAGTTCTTCCCCCCTCGGGAGGGCAAATTGAAGGGGATCAAGGGATTGAATAAGGTGGGGATGCTCCAATCCTTCCACAGGCTGCGGGAGAGGACGAAGGCCGGGGAGCGGGTTGGGCTTGCCCGGCAGGGATATCGATGCCCGCTGTTCGTCGTTCTGAACCACCAAGAGGGATCCGTGGTCCAGCGGGATATGCAGAAGGCCAGGGAAACCATAACCATCGTGGTGGAGTGATACCATTGGTCGGTGGGGGCGTGCATGGAGAAGGGAGGATCAGGCGAGGGGACGTACCGCGATCAGGCAGCTCGCAGCACCGCCCTGGGAGGCATTGATGGGGGTGTCGCGATCCCCAGGGGAGACGCGAAGGAAGAAGGATTTTCCGAAGGAGTTGATGTTGTAATAGTAGTGGTCCATCTCATATCGGGCGTTGTCGGCGTACACGAAGAAGCCCTTGGGAATTTCAACCCTGCGCTGGGCAATCCATCGATTCGGTGCGTTGGAGGCCAGGGAATCGAAGTTCTGTTGAATATCCCGTGGGTCCAGCTTGACCCATTTGCCTCCATATGAGATCCTCCTCTTCAAGATGAATTCCTCTCCCCCCTTTATCCGATCCGCTACCCTTCCCTTTCGGACCAGGAGATCGGGAGAGAGGATATACGTCTCCGGGATGAGGTCCCGGAGTTGCGGATAATGCTCCCTCACATGGGCCAAAAGTCCCTTGTCCTGCATCACCGTGGAGAAGAGGGGGTTGACCATGCAGACCTCGCGATTCAGATAGGCCTCAAAGAGATCCCGGACCCTTTTTCGCTGTTCCGGCTTGAAGGTGGCCCTTTCGGGGTCCATTCTCCTCAAGAAGCTTTCGGTGGAAAATTTCCGGAAGACGAGGTGAACCGGTTCTCCCCGCAGGGTTACCCTTCCGTTCCTTCTTTCCAAATCGAAAAGATCACCCGCCATTGCATGATGGCCCCTCTCACGATAGTAGTGGGCGATACCCCTACATTCCGGCATGAGGTAGTACGCCTGGACTGTGCTGGTGATGAGGGCGATGGTGGGATCTTCGGGAAGACCTGCTGCCGAGGTCTTCCTGAACTCGGCGTAACAGTCCAGTATTCTGAGGAGGGAGTCTTCCCTGGGGTCGAAAAAGGAGAATTGATATCGGCCCCCGAGGAACGTCCTGAATGCCCCGAACACCTCATCCTCCATGAAGGAGCGACCGATCAGCCCTCCGTCCAATTCCCCCCCCGGGCAGCCCGTATTGATCTCCATCATCCGGAGTCCCCCGGCCGTCATGGCTAGATCAAGGCGAAAAATGGGCAGGGATTTTCGATATCCATGGTCCTGGAGAAACCCGCGCTTGGTCATCTCATCCACATGGGGCATGAGACCCTCCATGAGCGACGGGTCGGCCTTCATTCTCCTTGCCAAGTCCTCATAGCAGTCGGCGACGAGTAGGGTAGCGCTTCTCAATTCCTCGGCCCCCTCCTCGGTGATAAAGGCGGGAGAGGCATAGGGGTAAATGGCCCCCTTCGGCATGTGGAGGTACCTGAAATCGTTGCATTCATCAAGCCTCTTGGAGATCCCGGAGATGGAGCTCCTGATCAAGTCCGGGTTTAACTCGACAAACCTCTTGAAGTGCTCCGTGACCTGAAAAGGGAGGTAGGTGGCATGAGAAGAAGGGATGGCTGAGGTCATTGGGGCCTCCCCCCTACGGGGCCTTTTCGTCCATCAGCGCTTCGAACCTCCTGAGGATGCCGTTTGCCTCTTTCGAATGGGAATTCCAGCCACGACCTCTTCTCAGCCTCAATCGATTCAACTCGTTGCTCAAGGAGAACAATCCGTATATGGTCTTGCGAGGGTAGCCCTCCCCCCTCAGGACCTTGTAGGTTTCCCAGGTGCTCGTCAGCCCATCGGTTACGGCTCCGGTTACGTTGGAGAGAATGTGGGCGTAGAACGAGGAGGCTCGGGCCGCGTCCATGGTGTTGTGCTTCCAGGCCCATCCCAGCCCCGTCATGCCGTGCTTCCCCCTCTGCCGATGGAGCAACATGGAGCCCGAATAGTAGAAGAAGTTGAGCCGGTAGTAGGAGAGGCCCGATCGGTTGATCAAATCGATGGTCTGTTGGATGGTCTCCTCCGTCTCGCCGGGGTAACCGAGGATAAAGGCGCCCGATACGTCGATGCCGTGGCCCTTCAGGTGGTCGATGGCCCTCTTAACCGTATCGATGCCAAAGCCCTTGCCCATTCGTCGAAGCATCCCGTCGTTTCCGGATTCGACGCCCATCTCGAGGAATTCGCATCCCGAGCGGCTCATCCAGGCAGCAATGTCCCCCGTTATGGCATCGGGCCTGGCAAAGGAGGACCAGCCGAAGGGGAGATCTTCCTCGATCATCATCCCGCAGACCTGCCTCAGCCTCTCGTCGGAGGCGGTGAAGTTGTCATCGGTGAACCGGATATGCCGCACGGAGCCATTCCTGGGGATGGATTTCAATTCCCTCCGCAGGGCCTCCAGGGATTTGTACTTCACCGTTTTGAAGAAATTCCTGTAGGTACAGAAGCGGCAGCGATAGAGACAACCGCGGCTCGTGTTGACGGGAAGGCTCGTTCTCATATAGGCGGGATCGATTCGATCCCACCGGATATATCCCGTGTCCAAGTCAACCTCTTCAGGCTCGCGCCTGGTGAATACCAGGCCGTTGGATCCGCCATAGAAGGCGGCGTTTTCGATCTCATCAAGAGGCCCACCATTCCCGAGGGCGTCGATGGCCTTTATCAGGGTGACCTCGCCCTGGCTCTCGATGATGAAGAGGTCGATGAGCCCCCTGAAGCCCTCCAGCCACCGGAGGGTTTCAGCTTTGAGACCGTATCCCTTGTCCATTACCTTCTTGATCAAGGCCCCTCCCACGATGACGGGAACCCCCTGGTTATGCCCCTTCACGAATCGCGCGATCTTCTCGATGTCGTCGAAGGAGACGAAGGTGGACGAGATGGCCACCGCCAGGGGATTATCCCGCAGGAGTTCGGCCAATCTCCCTTTTTCCCCGAAGTAATTGACGATGACCCGGGAGGGGATGTTCCTCTGCGCCAGAAAATGGGAGAGGTAGATGCCGTTGAGGGTCAGGGTCTTTGCGACGGAGAGGTGTTCCGTCGCGTTTTCCGGGGTGATGTCAACCACGCGGCGCCCGTTTTTGCAGTAGTTGATCAGGTCCAGGAGGCCGAGGAGTTGTCCGTCAACGGTCAGCTGGGATTTCAGCAGATTGTCCTCGACCCGGCGTTGCATATCGACGAGGTCCATGCCCCTAATCCTGGGCGCATGCCGATGTGACCGCATGAGGGCGCGCCGGAACTTCTCCCGGAGGTGCTGGTCAGCGGTAAATTCATGGTTCATGGCGATGATAATGATTTCACCGGCCATGGCCTCTCCCCTTTGTGGGCCTCAATACGTCAAGGATATAATGATTACGGACTATTTTTCAAGAAAAGGGTCGCACGTTTGCTGGAGATCTCTGAAAAAGTCGCTCCTCGCTGCTCAAGGGCCCGTTGCCCACATTCCCCTTGGGTCAGAATTCGTTTTTCCGGTTTTCCAGGGATTCCCAAAGTTGACATTGACTCTCGTGTTCGTTAGTTTCGTGCTCGTGAAGCGTGTCCGTGTTCGTGAAACGTGCTGATGTATAAGGACCGCTGACGGATGACCGCAGACCGCTTTAGGGCAGCGTGTCCTTGCTCGTCATCAGTTATTTGGCATTTGGAATTTGACATTTGAAATTTTCTCATTTCATTTGACATTTCTCCTTCTGCCTCCAACCTCAACTGCAACACCGCAGCACCGCAACACTGTGTAATTTCGTGCTCAGCGCTCCTTTTTTGATTTTTTCACAGCAGACTCAGGGGGTTCACATAACCATTAACAGAAAACCAAGAGCGAAATGCATTGACAAAGCAAAATACGGCATTTTAGAATTCAGATCATGAAAGTCGTGCTCATCTATCCTCCCATCAGTAACGTGAGGTACCCATATTTGAGCCTTCCCTGCCTGTCCGCCTTCCTGAAGAAGGCGGGGCATACACCCGTCTCGAAAGACGTCAACCTTGAGGCATTCTATCACGTAATCTGCACGCCGGAAGGGGGATCTAGAAGGGGAGAGATGGATCCCCACGTCCTCCGAAAGGCTCGGGATACTGTGATGAACCGGAAGGCGGAGGGGGAAGAGAGGGAGCGGGCGAGGGGGACCCTGATGAGGGCCTACCTCACACGTTACAAGGGTTTCGAAACCGCGACATCAGGGGGCTCCCTGGAGGATACCCTTCGGGTAGCGGTGGAGGGACGAAATGATCCCTTCCAAGAGTACTACGAGGGGCGCCTCATCCCCTGGATCCTGGAGGAAAACCCGGTTCTCGTGGGATTATCCATCGCCTATCCCACCCAGATGGTCCACGGGTTCAGGATTGCCTCCCTGATAAAAAGGGCCAATCCCCGGGTCCACCTCTGCATGGGAGGCCCGACCATCACCAAACTGGTGGATCATTTGGCCCATAGGGACGAGTTATTGAATGCGACAGATAGCGTTATCCTCCATCATGGGGAGGGTTCCCTGGTGCGGTTGGTCGAGGCCATAGGGGATGGGGATTCCCTTGAAGGCATTCCCAACGTGGCCTTCAAGAGAGGGGGTCGATGGCAGGTGAACCCGGTTTCCTTCTCCCCCATGGACATGAATACGCTGCCAACCCCCGATTTCGAGGGATTTCCCCTGGCGCTATACCTCTCGAAACGTTCTACCCTTCCCCTCATCACCTCCAGGGGCTGTTACTGGAATCGATGCACCTTCTGCACGTATCGGGAACTGTACAAAGGCGCCTTCCAACAGCGGGATGCCTCCCTCGTGGTAGGGGATATGGCAAAGCTCTCACGGGAGCATGGGTGTAATCATTTCAGGTTAATGGATGACGCCTGTTCGCCGGCCTTCCTTCGGGCCCTGGCACGGACGATAATGCGGTCGCGGTTGAAAGTAACATGGAGCTGCTTTGCCCGATTCGAGGAAGCGTTCACCGGCGATTTGTGCCGTCTTCTCGCCCAGGGGGGATGTAGGCGACTGATGTTCGGTTTGGAATCGTATAACCAGCGGGTTCTCGATCTGATGAACAAGGGCATACGGGCCGAGGAGATAGGGAGCATCGTGGAAAGGTGCCATGAGGCCGGCATCGAAACCCGGTTGATGTGCATGGTCGGCTTTCCCACGGAAACCCGAAACGAGGCATTGGCGACGATGCGATTCTTGATGGATTACCGGGACAAATATACCAGTTTCGCCGTGCAGCCCTTCAACCTGGAAGGGGGAACGGAGATCGACTGCCACCCCGAGCGCTTCGGGATTACCGAGGTTCATCGGGGGGACCGGGTCCAGCATGGCCTCCGCTTCGGGTACCGGTACGAGACCCGATCGGGCATGGGAATGGAGGAGGCCGTCCAGATGTGTGAGTATATCACTCGGAAGGTGCGGCGGGTACAACCCCCACAATGAAGGGAAGGAAAGGGCGAGCATGATGCACGGGGGAACGGCATTCCGGGGAGAGGGCTGAGGACAGGGATGGATATAGGCATCCTCACGACCCGAAATCATCGATATCATCCCAACAGGCGGTTCATCGAAACGGCCCTGCGAATGGGACATCGCCCGCTGCTCATCGACCCATGGAAGTGTCATTTGACGGTAGGCCATAACGGCGGCACGATGACGTACCGGGGGACGGATTTTCCCCACCTGGACGTGGTTTTGCCGAGGATCGGGGCCACCATCGAGGACTATGAAATGGCCGTGGTAAAGCAGTTGGAGTTGATGGCCATTCCCCTGGTGAACGGCTTCGATTCCATTGCCCTATCCAGGGACAAATTCGCATGCCTACAGGTCCTTGCCTCCCGTGGGATTCGCGTGCCCAGGTCGGTT
>SMTZ1_10008990_pt1 | contig 15213 bp, 13 predicted proteins | sample DeeMarSWOR136_30_FD_25667 | JGI IMG/M metagenome (IMG submission 25667)
CTTCATTTCCAAAAGCGATTTTCAAGGCATGGAACGAATTGTTCACATACTTGATGATTTCGGCAACATCAATGTCCGTAATTACAATCGGGACAGTGATTGAGTGATAGAGCTTTTTGACTGTCATCAAAGAACGTTCATCGTCGCTACCAATAACAATGATACCAGGATTATAATAATCGTCCACTGCAGAACCTTCCCTCAAAAATTCAGGATTAGATACCACTCCGAATCCTGTATTTCTTTTCTTGCCCGATTCTTCTTCGATAATCTCACCAACCTTATGATTAGTTCCCGGTGTGACAGTACTTCTTATTATAACAGTGTGGAACTTATCCTTATCCTCCAAGGCCTCGCCAATCTGCCCAGAAACCTTGAAAATGTATCCGAGATTTAAATGACCCTGGTCGCTTGTAGGAGTACCCACACACACAATCGAAACATCGCTTTCGAGAACTGCTTTCTCGTAGTCATGCGTCGCTCGAATCTTGCCTTTTTTGAATTGATCAGCGATAATATTGTCGATCTTTGCTTCAATAATTGTCGGTTTGCCTTGATTAATCAAATCTACTTTCTCTTTGCTTATATCGACTCCAATGACATTATGCCCGTCTTTAGCAAGACAACCTAAGCTGACACAACCAACATAGCCAAGACCAAAAATAGAGATGTTCATGAATATGCTCCTCTCCGATTAGCATGGCATTCATTTGATAAACGTTTATATATGTCGACAAATTTCCGCGCAATATTTGGCCAATCGTAGTATCCTTTTGCTACGTTTCTATCCAATGGCAATACCCCCGTTCGATTGTCCAATATACTATCCAACTCCTCCTGCCACATACGGTAGTTATATACATCCAGAAGAAGGCCGCATTTGTGTTGCTCCATTAACTCAGCGGTATGTCCGGTGCGTGTAGATATCACAGGAACTCTGCAAGCAAATGCGTTTATGATCGAAACAGAAGCCCCTTCTGTCATGGAAGTCAGAATGTAATAATCACTAGCATGATAATACGCTCTCAATCGTTCGCCCCTGATATAACCAAGAAATGCTATCTTCCCCTGTGCCAAAAGCACCGCAGCAAGTTCCTTCAGATATCTTTCATATTCCTTGTCACCATGGCCAGCGACAAGAAGTATGAAGTCATGTTTCTGGGAAAGCCGCGTAAAGACCTCAATCAACCTGTCGATCTGTTTTCCCTCAACAAATCTCAGGGCCGTCAAGAAAATCTTTCTACCCAGCGGCAATCCACACGCAGCCCTTGCCTCTGATCGATCGCCTGGTCGCCAAAAAGAAAAATCACAACCCATCGTTACTTTCTGAATATCGCCGTTGTAAAATTTCCGAAGAGTATCAATATTCTCGTCGTTTTGGTAAGTCACATAGTCAATTCTGCTCACATTTTTTTTAAACCAAAGGTGCTCAAATATGTGATTAAACTTCGACGGGACGTTCTTTGTATAGGAACGTAGCCTTGTTAAAGGCATTTGGATTACCCCATGAAAGCTTGTAACAATGGGAACATCCCCTGCAAAATCCAGGAGGCCTCTGTACGATAAAGGGTCACCATTCAAATGCAGAATAATTTTCTCCTCCCTTATACGCTTGGATAGTTCTTTTATCATATGAGCAGAATAAATTTTATCGACAAATTTGAAACCAAAAAGCTTCTTTCTAAGAATTGCAGGAAATAATCTATGCACCAACCCACTATCAAAGACATGCGAATATATCTTATCAGCCCTCAAGTCAGGTTGCCATACTTCAAACTCAAACTCATTATTTACTCTAAGTACCTCATTACCAAGTAAGTCAGCCCAATCATATCCCCAAATACCAACCCACTGACCATCGGGTGTGTCCCAATTAACTAATGGTCTCGGGGCGTTATGATACAATACGTACGGTGGACTCATACCCAGGATATTTATTATTCTTGCCTTGTCGACCATATCAATTCGAACAACTACCCCCTAAGAAAATCGCATACAATAATACAACGAGTTGTCACTAAGTATTGCATTATCCATATTCCACCTGCCACTATCTGTAGTCTATCAATCACGCAAGATGAATCTCCTTACCACAGTCTACATAGGCAAGAGTCAAATTTAGGCTCGCGTACAAAATTAGAAATCCGGACGATCAGGCACATCCATGTCTCTACATCTAATTTCTTCTTGCACGTATCTTCCTAGTTTTCTGATGTTGATTAGCTCCCTGAGATCAGCTATATCTTGTTTACGAAGCCAGCCTAATCCTACCAATACTGAATACGTGACGGCAAAATACAAAGGTATAAAAGCTAGTTTAAAAGCAACACCAAGTGTGTCACTAAAGTGCGTATAGGTCACCTGGAATACAATGAAATTGCCTAAACCAAATAACACGAACTTAACCCCATGTTGCAGGTCAATGATAGGACATTTTCGCTTGGCGAAATACCGATAAAGTGATCCAATAAAAACGTTGGACAAGAGTACCGCAATTGCTACACCGATCAAACCCAAATTCAGATATTTCGGGTTAGGCAACATGATAATCAAAGCTGTAAAAAAACAAAGTGCCAGAAAATTTATAATCGCTGTCAGCCTGAAATGACCCATTCCAGTGAGTACGTTACCGTAAGGCAGATTCAACATCATCAGAAACATTGCGATATTGATCACCGACATTATCGGTATCGAAGGTAGATATTGCTGGCCCAGGACCACATTAATGATAACATCGGCATAAATCGCAAGAAAAAGCACAACAGGCATAACGAAAAGAAGACTAAAACGCTCAAAACGCCGTACCGTGGCTTGAAGGTATTTGAGATTATTCTTAGATACGGCGTTTGAAAACAATGGTAAGAAAATGACTCCGGCGCTTGTCGCAATCATAAGCACCAGACCGCCGATTCTATAGCCAGCACTGTAGATTCCTACAAACTGGGAACCGAAATAGTATTGAACAATAATCTTATCCAAATAGTAGATTAACGATGTCGACATGCCCATAAGAATAACGGGCAGCGAAATTCGCACATACTGCTTAGCAATAGCCGTGTCAAAATGCGACATCGGATAACCTCTAAATAGATATAGTGTGACTGGTACAATGAATAACGTCGCAATAAGATTGGAGGAAGCGAGCGCAACAGCTCCGAACCCAAGCAGTATAACGATAACGCGCAAGATCACAGTAAGCGTTACCCTAATGACATCCGGTACATTGTACTTCGCTTGCTCCGTACGTGCAGCAAATGTGAGCTTCGGAATACCAAGGAGTTGTTGAATGGTTACAGAAGCGAGCATAATGAAAATCACACGCTCATGTATACTACTCTCGAATTCGATTTGCATCACGTACTTCTGGAAAAAATAGAATGCGAATACTGCAAAGCAAAAAAAACCAGATAGAAAAACTTTCATTACAAGAAATGTAGATATGCAACTCGCAAGGTCTCTTCCCTCGGAGATTAGCTTCATGTGTGCTGGACCGGTACCTAAATCTCCAAGAAATTCAAACATTGATACAAACGCTACTCCAAAAGCTACTGTACCAAGAATAGTAGGACCCGCAATTCGTGCAACAATGATACCTGCCGCAATCTGTAGAAATTGCATAGCTAATTTCGAACCGTAATTAACGATCAACTTTTGTGCCAACATTCTTCTACTTCGTATCCAAAATAGTATTATGCGAACGTAGACTTGACATACCGCAACTTGCCTGATTTTTCTCTTTCGATTTGTCTAACGATCTCAAACGAATAAGACACCATATTCTCTGTGTATTTATGAAATTCTCTCATGACCTCACCCTTAATAGCCTCCACTTTTCTTCCTCTATGTGGTATGATCCGTACGATTATCTTATCAGGCAAAACCTGGTGAACTTGGAATTGCCTTATCTGCCGTGAATATCTGAATAGAATACTGGCGAATATATGTCCGTAAATCGTTTTGCCGTTTCTCAATCTGATCATATCGAGTTTGCGTCCAACAATGTTGTTCATGAGTGGTAAACTCAAACCACACCTGCAGCGCCCCCCTTTAAGACTCCCCAGGTCACCAATCTTATACCTTATTAGCGGCATTACTCGATTTTCCAGATCAGTAACAACGATATTACCTATCTCTCCTGTTGGTAGTAATTCATCATGCGAATCAACTACTTCAACATATCTCGCATCCGCATGGATATGCAAACCCATTTTTTCAGAACACTCAGCAGCGATATGCAAGATCTCGCTCGAACCGTATTGATTGAACGTCTTTGCTTTAAAGATCGTTTCAATAAAGTGACGTTGCGATGGATCTGAAGGTTCTGCTGTTACCCAGATTGCTTTGGGTGCGCTCGCTCTAATTCTATTGTCATCAAGGAAGTGTGCATATTCACATAACATACTCACATGGCTGATGATCAGACTAGGCCTAAATTTATTCAGAAAAGCTGAGAACCTCAGCATGTTCGCTTCCGTTATGTCAAATGCGTTGAACCAAGTCTGATTACTCAGGAACCTTCGCAAATTTGGCTGATATCGGTAATCGTACAAACGTTCCTGTTCTTTGGGCAAGCCCCAAATCCATACGGTTTTCGAACCTAAATGAAAACCCCAAAATCCAATCGTCCTAAGAAACAATGCGTCCATTAAAGCATCACTGCCCTTATCCCTATATATTTTCAGCGGCACACCTGTTGTACCGCCAGTATGTACCTCATACAGCCTGTCTCTGCTAACACCCACCGGAACGATTCTATCCAAATTCGCTCTAATTTCTTCTCTAGAGATTATTGGGATGCGTTGAAAATCAGAAAGATCTTGGATATCTTCAACACTTAGGCCATAATTCGTATACTTCTCCCGATAGTACGGGCAATTCTTGAATGCGTACGCGACTATTTCTCTCAATTTACACCATTGGAATTCGCGTATATCATCTTTCTTCAAAAGCAGCGAGTTACTGGCAATCCTGATCTGTTTTAGTAAATGCCTGTTGAACACTTTATACTTCAAGCTTTTTGCTATGTAATTCAAACGTTCATGCATTATAACTCGAACGGTCCTTCCGGGATGAAGATGAAACGATCTCTAAAAGACACCCTTGCTTTTACAAAACCTCAGCAGAAAAACTTCCAGAAGCTCCATAGTTTACATAAGGGAATCAACGTAGTTTTTCACTTCTTGCGAATGTTTACCAAAAAGAGGTCGTCCCGTCGCAATTTGCATCAACCAAGAACCTGTAGTAACGTTCACCTCGATCAAAACAGGCATATTGTGTTTATCGACACCGAAATCCCAACCAGCAACTCGTTGGTGCGGAATGAAATTGGCGAGCTGCTTTATGGCTCTAATGATTTTATCAAATGCTGGAACCGTAAAATCCTCGAACCTCATGTCCGTGGTCGGATGTGATAAGAAGCAGTTACCGTATAAATCGAACGCATATCGCATGAGCTTGCCGCTCCCCGTAATACCGCACGCTATCGCCCCATAGGAAACAGTATCTAGATATGAATGATTAACACCCATTCGTAGCACGACTGTGGGTACGTGCACCGTCTCGGTAACAAATGACCTATAGGAAAATGCTCTTACCGTGTTTAATGAATCAGGGTGAAAACTCGCAATTTCCGGGTGTTGATCGACAATCCTTTGTATCGTGAAATTACCTTTGCATTTCTTAGTTATTTCCTCCAAATCGAATTGTTTGTTCCCATCAAAAATCAGCACACCGTCACAATAGAAATATTTCCTTATTCCTTCTCCGCTACCTGCATGTACAGTGGGCTTCACGATTATATCTTCGCGTATTGACTTACAATAATCGTACACATCACCCACCAATGCGTATCTTCCGTCGAAAAATACAGAATCGACACAGCGCAAAATCGTGTAGGGAAATCTGATAAGGCTGCAGGAGAAAATTTTCTCATAGAGGTTCTTCTCTTCACCGAATTCCATGAATTTGCTGTTCAATTTGGGTTCGAGTTCGCAAGCGTAGTAGTCGCCGGGTACAAAGTATTCGGACCTAATACTATGTGGCAGACTTTGGAGAAAATAATCCCACAAAATATTCCTACTCCAGATGTTTTCTGTAAACTCGAAGTGCTTGTGCTTATGCTTTTTGTAGTAATTTATCGCAAGTGCGTTAAAAATGCGTTTCTGTCTGTAGTCCTTTATGTATTTAACAACTTTCGAGAAATATCTAACCATTCAATGAATAGTCCATTCTCTTAATCTTCCTGATCTTTTTCGCTGGAACGCCACCCACGAGAGTATAGGGTGCAACATCCTTAGTGACAACAGCACCAGCGCAAACCATAGCGCACGCCCCTACCGTGACACCATGCAGAATAATAGAGTTCGCACCTATATAGCAATCCCGTTCAAGTACTGTTCCCTTGCTGACTTTAGAAAATCCATGCTCGCGCAGGCGACTCGCGCCAACATCAAGATGTGTGACAATTGTAGACCGCATAGATATTGTAACACAATCCTCAATGACTATTGGCTTCCGGAGATCAAGGAATACATCTTTTCCAATGTGACATTTCTTACCGATCGTCAGATTTCTGTAATTTACGCAATTGTGTATAATCAAAGGACTCTCGATGTCGCAATCCTCACCCACAACTGCACCGTTTCTGCGAAGAATTGCGTTGATAGCTCTTTTGTCCACAAATTGTAGCATACGGCTCGCATTCTCGAAACCGAAAACAAATTTACGCAGCGAGAATCTGAACATTATCAAAGTCAAGTAAATCTTGTTAACCGCCTTGAGCAAACCTAGTCCCATGATTTTCAGACGAAGTGTTTGACTGTGAGTCTCCTGTTCTTAATACCCCATTTGACACAGGAAAGAAATCCCCGCCATTTCGCCAATGCACACGTCAATCTACCAGATTTCGCGTAAACTAATGAGCTCCAGAAAATTCGCCTCCGCAAATATATTCGTAGATACTTTTTGAAAAATTGTGGCGATTTGTGCTTTAAGATTACCAACAGAGGATTGCGCGCATCGTAATATGCCTTCAGGGCAGAATCTCTTCCAATTGTCATGCTATCCTTGTGCCATAATTTTGCTTTCGGAGTATACATTATCTTGTATCCCAATTTCTTAGCTCTTGCCTGCCAATCGTACTCCTCTGCTTCAAGAAAAAAATCAGAACTATATCCTTGGGTATCGATATATACTCGTTTGCTGACAAGAGTGTATATGTCATCTATAAAAACCCTCTCAGACACCTGATCATACTGGCCTCTGTCTTCCTCCCTATTGCCTATCATCTCCCCACCCCACCAGATAGAATCTTCCTTTCTACCGACAGTCTGTAGCACAGTTGGTTGATCGAAATAATACACCTTTCCGGTAGCGAAACCAATTCTACTGTCAGTTTCAGCCAGTTTGACCAATTCACTGATAGCCCTTGGATCGATTACGGTGTCGTTGTTCATCACCAAGCAATAACGTGCATCGCTATGCCGAAATGCATATCTCAAACCCACGTTAAAGCCATCGGCATAGCCCAAATTTGCCCCGTTTTCAAGCACGGTGACATACCTACCGTATTTCCTTTGCAGGAATTCAACACTTCCATCGGTAGAGCCATTATCAATCACCACAACACGAAATCTTGGATAGTCAGACCTGAGTGCTGATTCTACACAATCAAGCGTGACTAGCTTGTGATTCCAGTTCAATACTAAAACATATACAGTTGGATTGCGTCTCACTTGAATTTTCTCACTTTCTCAATAACAAAGTCAACCTCAGCATCTTTCAAATCAGGATACAATGGTAGAGTTACAAGTTTTTTCCAAACTGCCTCTGCTATTGCAAGTTTCTTATAGTAAGGTTTGTAAATATTATAAAGGTGATTAGGTATGTAGTGAACACTAGCAGAAATGCCATTCTCCGCTAAATATCCAATTAGTTCGTCTCTCCTGTCATTTAAGACTTTTATAACATAATTATGATGTGCGCTCTTTGCATATACTTTTTCTACGGGTGTGTCTATCCAATCGACGTCGGCAAAGGCCTGATTGTATGCAGCGACAATTGCTCTTCTTCGCGCATTAGCCTCATCCAATTTCGCCAGTTGAACCAATCCTATGGCCGCGGAAATATCATTCATATGATACTTGAAACCAATCTCCTCAACATCATACTCCCATCTATATGCTTTTCCTGCTGAGCGATCCCAGGTACCGCGACTAATCCCAAGCCAGCCTAGTTTGCGCAGTCTGTCAGCGATTTGTTTATCATGTACAGTTACCATACCTCCATCACCGGTCGCCAAGTTCTTGACAGCATGGAAGCTGAAACACGTGGCGTCCCCAATGGAACCAACCTTCTTGCCTTTGTATTCAGCACCACAGGCATGTGCCGCATCTTCAATTATTTTTATCCTCCTATCCTCTGCAATCTCCAGTATCGGATCCATATCACAAGGGTGCCCTCCGTAGTGAACCAAGACAACAGCCTTCGTTTTCGATGATATAAGCCTTTCTATCTCATCTACCCGCATATTTAGCGTATCTTGTTCAATATCGGCAAAAACAGGGACGCCTTTATTGTACAGAATCGCATGATTGGTGGAAATGAAGCTCATGGGGCTCGTAATCACTTCTCCACCTTCAACGTTCATTACTTTTAGAGCAAGGTGGAGCGCGGCGGTGCATGAATTGACACCAATGGCATGCGGCACGTGGATATACTGTGCAAATTTATCTTCAAACTCCTTTGTCTTAGGACCTAGTCCAATCCACCCAGATCTTAGAACAGCACCCACTGCTTCAATTTCTTCACTTCCTATAGATGGCCTAAATACAGGTATCATTGTTTTGATTCTCCATTGCTATTGTGCGTACTGTTTTCTCCGACAAGAGCTAACATCGGCTGAGGTCATTTACGTAAAATTCACTAAAAGCAATCAAGATGGAAACAAAGAAAACCTTATCAAATGACATTGTGAAGAAATCCCATGTGGTAAAGTAGCCTATCAATACGCTAATCCAAGCAATTGTCAATACTTTCAATGGGATCTTATCCGAATCGTACAAAACCTCATTTTTGATAGCAAAGATCAGCACAGTGAAAATTCGTACAAGCAGGAAAAGCAATAAGGAAAACCCAATAATCCCAAATATCAAAATAGTATTAACAAATCCTAAATCATTGTCATAGTGAGACATGGTAATATACGAGAATCCGTAACCAACAAAGGGGCTCTGCTTAATTACCCCTATGCTTAATGGGAGTTGATTCAACAGGCGATTTCTCGCCGTATCTATCGCGTAGATATCACCCTTGAATATACCAAGAACACGATGCAAACGTCCCCAGGAGCTCTCGATAAGAAAATCAAGTGGTAAAACACCAAAATATATAAGCGTGCTCACCACAACAAGAAAAATTGAGGCTATGCCTAAAATAGAAGAGAACTTCTTTTTTGAAACCAATACATAGCCAATAAAAACAAAGGAAAAAATAACGAACCACAAGCGAGTAGCAGACAGGAAAACGGACAAGAAAGACACACACATAACCAGATACAAGTAAATATTTGGCAATCCATTGTTTTCCTTACTCAACAGCAGCAACGAAAAGACAAGGGAGAAGAGAAGTATTAACACACCACCCATTATGGGCCGTAATGCACCAGTGATTGAATTTATTGCAATCCAGCGAAACTCGGGATTGAACATATTTATTAACTCATTACCGGTTACGATAAAATAAATCTGTGTAAAGAGTATGAAGAACACAAAAGGAAATACAAGCAACGCGAATTTGAGCATGTCCTGCTTCTTACTTAACAGATATACAAATGAGATGATAACGGAATAGTAAAATATCCACCGTACATTCCATACTATTACATCAATACTGGTGCCATAGACAAAAGAAGTGACGAAAATAGAAAATACGATATATAATAGTAAAGCAAGAAGCGGTTTCTCCAATTTACCAAGGCCGAGAACACAAAGAGGTCTATAGGAGTAAGAGACATCCCTGCTACGAATGTGTACAAAGGCAAACGCTGTAATGACAAACCGGAGTAATCAGCGAAGAAGTATCCTGGCCCCTGGGCTAATATGAAGAAGAATGCAAACCATGCATAGTCTTTACGTGAGAAGAAAAAGGCGAAAAGTAGAGCCAAGAAGAATATCCGCGAGAGAGTCTGAGATGTGAAATAGACTAAATAGACTGATATTATAAACAGGATGATTAGCAGACACAAATCCCAAAATATCTGCAACCTAAGATTAGGCCGAGAGAAATCGCTACAACCATTATCCAGGGTCTCACCCACTCTTCTATACTTGCACGTATTGAATAGCATATTTTATCTATATACCTTTCTTATATCACTCATCATATTCGGCTAGCGAAGATCGCCAACGAAGCATTTTAGTAAGCACGTTCATTAGCCATAACAAAGGAACACCTCCCCACACATACAAGTACGGCAAAATCGGCAGAGAATACCTATTTATTGAATGCGTGACAAAATGTAGGACAATGAATCCTACGACAATCGAAATAATCAGTTTTATCTCATTCTTGTGCCTAGAACGTTTGCAAACCACTCTAAGGCCAATGATCGATAGCACAATCGATATTATACTAAAAACTAGCTTTACAAATGTTTCCTCAGCTCTTGCTGACATCGCAAAGAAGAACAAAGGACTAACGAGTAACTTCTGTAACACGAGAGTTGGTTCACGATAGACAAAATACAAATTCATGAACAACAAACTACCTCCAGGATACCTTTGATAAAAGATCCTGACCCAATCGGTACCATATTCATTAAGAGACTTGCCATCACGATAGGGAATGCTGTAATCCTGAATGGTAGGCTTATAAAATTGCTTCGTCCTTAATACATAATCAACCCAAAATGTATCTGCTATCAAAAGAACCTTGTGAATGTAATCATATTTCCTTTCAAGCCGGCTGACACTCGGGTCATATTTAACTTGCGTGAACCTATCTTGCCCACCGTATGCACAAATCCCCAGAATCAGTAGCAATAAAGAAACAATGACAAATCTTCTCGACTTGATCAAAGCGGCCCCTAGGAGCAAAAAGATTGGTATGAATAAAAAAACAGGCTTCACAAAAAAACTTATAGAAAATATCAAACAAGCGTACAGAAGATGCCGCACTTTACTTGTCTCAAAATAATCGACTATATTGAGGATAAAGAGACCCAAGAAGAATGCTAAATATATCTCTGGTGAACTCTTAAGAACCCAATGGTTATAAACAGGATTCAGTAGAAATATTGTAGAACCAAGAAAGAATGCTCTTTCAGAAAGATATCGCCTGACTATCTCGAAAAGAACAATTATTGTTCCAACAGAGAATATTAGGGAAATAAGTAACCGAATAAAGGGATGAGCAGACTTCGGAAATACAAAAAGAATTGAAAATATCAACGGAATTACAGGTCCTCTGAATTTATGCAATAATGTCTCTCCTTTAATGAAATCCTCTGCGATATCATAGTAGCCATCATCTACCAAAAGTAATTCACGATAATCTACGCCTGATCTGACCGCAGCCACCAGCATTGTCAAAATAATCAGTGAATGGATCAGAATTAACATAATGATATATTTATGTCTTATCTTTGGTTTTGATATTGAACAGTAATCTTTCTGAATCATAAACCAGATTGTTTATTGCCCCAGGAGACCTGTAAAGATACCTCTGGCAACACCAATATCCTCTTTGCGAATTTCCCTAAGAAACAGAAGCAATACTAAATATAGAGCAAATAGACAAATATATTGTCCGAACAAGGGGATTCCGGGAATAGAGAACTTTATAGAAATTATGTAGACAATAGCGGAAGCCACAAAGATTCTTAGAAGTGAAGAAGGATTCACTAACGTGTGGAATTTGGCATAGACATATGCCGCCGCCAGGGCCAGCCCTAAGAGAAATGACACCGATGCCGCCAATGCTCCACCAAGTAACTGATAGCGAGGGATCAAAATGAAATTCAGAAAAACATTTACTAAAAGCATTACCGCTGCTAAGATTGTTGAAATCCCCGGGTGGCCAATTCCCATGATGATGGTTGACAGAATCATAAAGCCGGAAAAGAAAGATAACGCAAAAATTAGGATGCTCAAAGATGGACCGGCGCCTGCAAAACTGGCCGAATACACGGTTTCGATTAGACTATCAGCTGTTCCACTCACAATGAATGCTATTGGAAATGATATTATCAAAGTATATCTCAATGATTGGTTAATATATTTTTTCGTTAAATCGATATCATTCATCGAGAAAGATCTCGCAATTGAGGGAAACAAGCTAGTAGAAAGAGCAGCAAATACAAAGTATGGAACCCTAGCCAATGTTTTAGCAGATGTATATAATCCCACGAGAACGTTCTCAGATAATAAACCTTTAACAAACAGCAAATCAACATCTAAAAGAAGAAAGACTGCAACAGAATAGACAATAATCGGAGTACCAAACCCAATCAATTTCGAGCGGCGAAACCTACTGGACGTTACCCCAGATCGACAACAATTATAAGCAACCAACATCCCAACAAATGCAGCCAGAACCAACCCAAGAACAGCCCCACCGACAGAAAAGCCGAGAAAAATCAGAACGAGCACAAGACCCATCCTTGCTAACGCGTATATTGTGTATGTGAGTGACAGTGTTCTGAATCTCCTGAGACCGCTCAAGGTACCAGTAAAAACCAAATAAAGACTATAGAGTGGAATCATGAAAGCTGAAAGCCTCAAATGCGGCGCCAAACGTGGATCGTTCAGCATGCTTGCTATTGTACCCGACAAAGAAAAAAAGATAACGAAAATAAATGTAGAGAGCACAATCTGTATTCTTATAGCTTCTTTTTTTATGGCATTCGCATTACTATTGTCTTCTGCAGTATATTTTGAAACAGCCTTAGGAATACCTTCAAGGAAAGCCGCGCGCAACATAACCGTTAAGTAGAGTACTAATCCAAAAATCCCATATAGACCAGGACCTAACCATCTCCCTACAGCAAAATGCATCACATAGCCGCTCCCCATAAAAACGACTTCTGCGGCCATAAGGTATACGGTACCCTGCCCAAGAATCTTTTTGGGCACTGATTTATGTTTAATTGGTACCAAAAAAGCAATCCTCGGCTGGTTGACCAGCCGTACGAAAAAGCCTTGCAGGTTCATGGCTGTAGCTACCTGAATTATAGAAAAGTAATCGCGAAGCGAACTCAGCAATCAACCCAGAGAGTACGTAATTTCGAAGTTCTATAGCTTTTTGCATACGAACAAATATGTGGGCACAAATGGACGACACAAACCCTTAAGCATCGGACATATCTTTGACCCTATGGTAGTAATTATTCCACTCATACCGTAATTATCAGGGTGTCTAATGACCTCAAATGTCTCGTCTTCTATTTTGAATGGACTTAATAGATGAAGTATTTGCCCATAAGTTCTTAAATTTTTGTAATCATAATGAATAAACTTCTTTCCAGACAGCCGTATGTATGTTTTCCCGTAAGACAACGGTAAGTATTGTAAAAACGGAAGCTGATAATGCAATTCCATCGGGCAGACAAAATTACCTGCTGCCATGTACAGGTAGCCTCCTTTTTTCAAAACTCGATATATCTCGTAAATTAACTTATCTGCATCCGGCACATGTTCATAAACATGATTGCAAATAACAACATCAAAAATACCGTTGGAAAAAGGCATTTCTAATCCGCTTGCCATATATACTTTTATATTTAGTTTGTCCCTTTCTATGCGTTCCATAAATCGTCTGATTGCAACTCTGTCGGGATCTATGCCGACAATGGTTCCAAAAAAGGGTTTAAGATGCATCGTCAGTAATCCATCATAACAGCCAACATCAAGTGCTGTCAAATCAGACAACTCGCTGTTAATGTTTTTTCCAAGAAGCTTCGCAATCTTCTCTGCTTTCTTCATACGGTCTATCTCAGTCATTCTCAGTTCTTTTTTCATGCTTAGTCTCTATAGCGTAAAATCACGACTTTTTTCAAGAAGATACGGCTAACGGAAATTCGTTTTAGGCCATCCGATCCGCACCTATCAGCTGTACTAAATTCCGCTAATTCATCACCAAAGATTAATTAGTGCACCTTGTGGCAAAATCCAATCAAACCGTAGGCATTTGTCAAAGTATCGCCGACTTCTCTAATTGGGAAATCTTCCATGCTAGTACTTTCGCTGCTCGAACCTGTTAATATTTTCTCAACAATCTCCCGATACCTATATGGTATTAAATACTTTCTAATCCCTAATCTGCGTTTAATGCGGACAAACATTCGATTCACTGTGCTCATCTCGAGTTTCACAGCTTGTGAATTATATTCCTGATTGAAGAGCGTCACACTCTCAAAATACCGGCTTAATAACGCCTGCAATTCTGTGGCATTGAAATGCAGTACATGGTGTTCACTATAACTATATGCAGATGCATCTTTGTTAGGTGTAGAAATCACAGAGATGGCGTTCTTCTTAAGTACTCTGCGCATTTCCAATAGGTATTGATCACAATCTTCGACGTGCTCAATAACTTCAAAAGAACATACCAGATCGAACTTCTCACTAGGATAGGCCAATGAGCAGCAATCCATAACTTCATATACCAAATTATGTTTTTGGTATTTTGATTTAGCTCGTTCAATAGCCTCATTTGAAATATCAACACCAATAGCGTGTTTTGCCACTGATGAGAGGTGTGCTGTTCCGTATCCGTCACCACAACCTATATCGAGAACAATTTTGTCCTTCGCGTATGACTTCGCAAAATCATACCTAGCTAGCGCCATATTGAATTGAGCTGTAGGTGCCTTATCTGGAATAACCCTGCCGCACTCTTCCAGATTCAAACGGATATTCTTTCCAGCCTCATTCATCTTCAGGGGCATATTACTCATCTGAAACCTCCTTCTATTGCAGCAACAAAATGCTAATAGTGTCTGACATAAAAACTATCAAACTCAAGCGCGATGCTTGGCCTAAAATTTCCGCAACACATAGGGGTAATCAATAACCATCTTTACGCAGCTCCTCGGCATTATGTGCTCTAGACAGTGTATATATTCTAAATCAAACGCTCGATGAAACGAAATCCAGCAGTCATTGCAATAGCGATATTGCCCCTGTAATTTCTTTGTCCTGTCGCAATTCCATATTT
>SMTZ1_10011410_pt1 | contig 15212 bp, 16 predicted proteins | sample DeeMarSWOR136_30_FD_25667 | JGI IMG/M metagenome (IMG submission 25667)
CCGCCATCATGAGGGGCAGAAAAGAGTAGTATGGATCAAAGACTGAAACTTGGATGTATCGAATAGACTGGGCGTAGAGTCCTCCAGCTAAGCCTGCAAAGAAAGTGCTCAGAACAAATGCTATTAGTTTGTACTTTGCGATGTTGATTCCAATCATCTTAGCCTCAGGCTCATTTTCGTGTATTGCTCGGAAGGCTAAGCCTGTCTTCGATTTAATCAAAAGATACATTACGAAGATGGAGATTGCTGCTAAAGCAAATGTCATGTAGTAAAAGGGAAGTCCACGTTCAACAAGAAGTGGGGTAGGGAAACCCATAATTCCGCCTATGACGGCGTCGAATTGGCTGATAAGCGTCACGATGATCACTGAGAAACCGAAAGTAACCATCGCCAAAAACCAAGCTTTTAGTCTAACACATGCAAGACCGATGAGAAGACCTATCCCCGCTGAAAACAAGCTTCCCAGCAGGAGACCGAATATGGGCGGCAAATTCAACTTGATAACTATCAAAGCTGAAGCAAAGCCTCCTATTCCTAAGAAAGCCGCGTGCCCCAGCGAGCCCTGCCCGGAATAAGCTAACAAATTCCAGCTTGAAGCATAAATCATGAAAATAATCATGGGAGCTAGAACCTCGCCAACTACATATTCGCTTGCAACCAAGGGAATAGCTAATCCAACTGCCACGGCACCTAGAACAAAATAGAGTTTTTCGGATTGACGTAAATTCAGTAACTCTCTTTCAATTGAGCCCAGCAGCTGTGTGAATATTTTTTGCATTTCCATTTATTCCCCTTTTTCGCCAAAGAGTCCTGTTGGCTTAATCACAAGCACAATTATTAGCAGAGCAAAAGCGATGGCGTCCTGCCATATTCCGCCAAGAAAATACACTGCCGTATTCTCGGCTATGCCATATAGAAGACCCCCTATTACTGCGCCCGGTATGCTTCCTAAACCTCCCAGCATGATTATAGCAAAAGCTTTGATTGTTGGAAGCGCTCCGATGCCCGGGTAAAAGGGGGACAGTATTCCGTAAAGCGCTCCTGCAGCACCTGCCAATGCTGCGCCCAAAGCAAATGTGAAAATGTAAACTTTCTCGATGTTTACACCCATTAGCATTGAGGTTTCGCTTCTTTGGCTGGTTGCCCTCATAGCCAAGCCTATCTTGGTTTTCTTTAACAATATGAAAAGAGCGGCAAGTATAATGACTACAATAAAAATCGCTAGCAGTCGGTCATAGCCTATTAAGACTTCGTCTAGAAAAAGCCCGCCTCCCTGAAGTGGGTTCGGAATCTGCTTTAGTTTGTTTCCCCACAATAGGACAGCGGCGTTTTCAAACACGTAGATTAATCCAAGACTGACAAAGATTTCGTTTAGCTTATCTGTTCCAAGAACTCTTCGGAAAGTAAGCCTTTCAAGTCCAACCCCCACCAGAGCCATTGCAGCCATCGCCACCAGAATAGATAGGTACAAATTTAGACCAAATGCAGTGGAGGCAGTGAAAGCCACGTATGCCCCAATCATCAGCAGTTGACCATGAGCAAAGTTGACTAATTTCATCACTCCGAAGATTATGTTTAGCCCTGTAGCTAACAGAATGTAGATGCAGCCGTTTGCGACTCCCCAAAGTAACGTTTCGATTATCCCAGACATTGTGTTGGTTGAGAACTTTATGGGCTGCCAGGTTCATAGCCTTCGGGCAAAGCGAAATCAGCTTGCTTCAACGGGTCAATGCCGGGTGCACTATCAGGGTATACTATTACAGCTCTGCATTCTCCAGCAGCTTCGTTCCAAACCAGCTGTTCAACGAAGGTCACGGGTGCAATCTCGTGGTAGTTTACTCCTGTGCTGAACCCTATTTTTCCTGTTTCAGTTATTATCAACATTTGATCTATAGAAGTTGATTCTAGTGCGTCTCTTACTGCTGCTTTGTCTACTGTTCCTGCGTCTTCGATTGCGGCTTTGGCAATGTAGAAAGCGTCGTATGTGTCAGCCCCCATCATCCCTGGAAGTGTGTTATACTTTTCTTGGTAATCTGTTACATAAGTGTCAATTGCTGAAAGGTAGAATGGCGGTCCAGCGTACGGAGCAAATTTTGATTCCAGCAGTTGTCCCTTACCATACTCTCCTAGGAGAGTATAGAACTGTGGGTCTTCACAGCATTCAACGGCGATGTACACTGTGTTTAATCCAACATCTCTTTGTCCCTGCTTGATAATTTCAGCCGTGCCTGCAATAAAGTCTACCACATACACTGCATCAGGTTTTGCGTCTTTTACGACTGAAAGATCGGTTTGGAAGTTAGTAGCGGTTGCTGGGTAACTCCTTTCTACAACAACATCTATCGGCAAGTTTTCGCTCGCAATGATTGCTTTGCTGTCAGCTAAAACACCTTTCCCGAATGCATCATCACGATAAAGTATAGCTAGCCTCAGGTCTCTAGAGGAATCAAATCCGTATGTGCTGTCGAGCAGAGGTTTCATGGTTTCAGCAAAGAACTTAACCACAGTTTTGCTGTAGTCAGCAGTTGTCGTGCAGTAGTGGAACATGTAACTCATTCCTTCCTCATCTTCAATCCGCAACTGATTATCTTCAGCAAGACCTCCATAGTTGCCTTGAGGACCTCTTCTCGTGACAAGACTTGATGATGCGCCAGTTATTATGTAGGGAACACGGTTATCGATGGCTACAACTTGATTAGCAAGGGTGCCTGAACTTGTGTACCCGCCTATGAGAATGTCAACACCGTCCTCCAGTACTGCCCGAGTAACAGGACCAACAGATTTACCCATGGAATCATCTTCAGTATCAACTATCACCAATTCAATGTCTACTTTGGTGTTCCATTCTTCTACCCAAACTCCACCAGCATCGTTAATCTCTTGAACAGCCATTTTGGCTGCACGATCCATGTCTTGTCCTTCAGCTTTTTCATAGCATGCAACTAGTCCTATTTTGATTGCCCGAGCCTCAGGTGAGGGTGTTTGTGTTAACTGCCAGCCTACGAGAATTGCGGCAACAGCGACGATGGCAATAACTACGATTGCGATTAGTTTCTTTTGCATAATAATTTCTCCTTTTTCCCTATTATCTCATGGGCTTTGTTAATAAAATTAACCCAACTCACCTTGATCTCTGCCTATTTTGAAGGCTTCAAGGTTAAGTGCTACATATTTTTGTTTGAGTCTGCCGGCTATAGCCTTCTCCAGAGACTCAGGTTTAACTATGTTATTTGTGATAGCTGAGAGGGCGCCGAGAAGGACTGTGTTGACTACGAGAAGGTTTCCAAGTTTGGTGGCGATGTCTATTCCATCAATTTCAATAACTCTGTGTGCCCTGCCTCGTATTATGTCCAAAATCTTTGCGTCATTTAACCCAGATGAAGCAGCAGCAGAAGTGCTGGGCTGAATGTACTTGGTGTTCACTATAACGGTTCCTTTTTTGCTTAACATTGGCAACACCCGTGCAGCTTCAAGCAGTTCAAAACCTAATATTACGTCAGCCGTTCCCGTCTCTATCAGCGGAGCCTGAACCTTTTCGCCAACCCTAACATGTGCGACTATTGATCCGCCTCTTTGAGCCATTCCATGAACTTCCGCCTTCGCCACATCCCAGCCGTCAATGAGGGCAGCCTCGCAAAAAATGTCACTGGCAACGACAATGCCTTGTCCGCCTACGCCCGAAAAAACAATGTTTGTTATCATCCTATTCTTTGCTCCTTATCACTTCAAAAGGACAAATCTCTTCGCAGACACCGCAACCATAACAGAGGGTCGGATCGATCTCAGCACGTTCGGAATTGAGGGAAATCGCTGGACAGCCAAACTCTTCAACGCACACGCCACATGCGTTGCATTCCTCCAAAACCTCCCTTGCTGGACCCCGCTTAACCAAAAGAGGACAAGGTCTCCGAGAGATTATAACCGAAGGCCCTTGATAATCTAAAATTGTTCTTATAACTTTCCTAGTTCCTTCAACATCAAACGGGTCAACAACTTCCACTGTTTCGATTCCCAAACTTCTCGCAACATCCGCAAGTTCTATTATCTTTGTTTGTTCGCCTAAAGCGTTCTTTCCTGAGCCGGGTGTCGGCTGGTGTCCTGTCATCGCCACACTATTGTTATCCAATATGACTACACAGACATTCGATTTGTTGTAGGCTATGTTGAGTAAACCTGGCATTCCTGCATGGAAGAATGTTGAATCGCCAATGACTGCAAAAACTTTGTCTTTGACTCCTGCGTGAATCATGCCTGCAGCCTGTGAAATTCCAGCACCCATACAGAGGCAGGTTTGAACTGTATTTACTGGTGGCATAAACCCGAGGGTGTAGCAGCCTATATCTCCTGTGACGATTTTGTCTGTCGTCTTGCCTTTAAGGCTAAGTGCACTTTCTGGGCACCATTGAACGCACGCAGGCTCACCGTTACATGTGTCGCATACAATAGCTTTCATGCTCTCAGGGTGCAGAGTTATTGCCCCGTATTTACAAGCTGGAATGCACCAACCACATCCATTGCATTTTTCCTCATCGACTGTTATTGTTCCATCTTCGGTTGACTGGCTTAACGCATCTTTTGGACAAGCTGCAACGCATGGTGCTTCCTCGCAGGTTCTGCAGGTCAGTGCCATATTAGACAGTGGATCAAGTCTCACTGCCCTTATTCTGGACTTAACGGGGTTGAAGGTTTCTTCCTTCTCCAAAGAGCAAGCATACTCACACACAACGCAACCATTACACTTTTTGGGGTTACAATCAACAAATTGATTAACCGTGTTTAGAGCATAATAGAAAGCTCTGTGTGGACACCCTGGACAGAGCACTGGGGGACGGATTGGCAAATCCAAGTCTTTTTGCAGTTCAGTCTTCTCACATAACCCCAAGCCTACAAAAGCGTCTTTAATGACATCCGGAGTAAACTCGCCGATTTCGTCCAATCCTATCTCGGTTTTTCCCAGAATTTCCGGATGCAAATATTTAATGTTGTTTGCGATAAAGGGTCGTAATTCTTCTACCACAATTATCTTTTTCACTTTGGATGCAAAACTCTTGAATAATTCCGTAGGAAAAGGATATACGAAGCCCAATTTCAGCCAAGAGAATTGACTTGTGTTCAATACAGACCTTGCATAGTAATAACCTATCCCGCTACCTACAATCCCAACTTCTTTTCCATTATCCTCAATTACATTGAACTTTGAGCGGTTTACAAGTTCTGTTGCCTTTTGCAGTTTTTCCTTAAGGACTATATGCTGCTTAATAGCATTAGAGGGAACCATAACCCATCTTGAAGCATTTTTATCAAACTCGGCTTTTCGAGAACTCTTAACAATCTCGTTAATCTTTACTCTTGCTTTCCCGTGAGCCACCCGAGTAGTTAGACGAACAATCACGGGCAACCGCAATCTCTCGCTTATTTTGAATGCCTCTCGAGTCATATCTAACGCTTCTTGAGGATTGGCTGCATCCAGAAGAGGAATATCTGAATGCACAGCAAAATATCGTGTGTCCTGTTCGTTCTGGCTGCTGTACATGGCCGGATCGTCGCAGACAGCAATAACCAAACCACCAACAACACCCGTATAAGCCAGCGTCATCGCAGCGTCAGAGGCTACATTTAACCCAACATGCTTCATCGAAACGATGGCTCTTTCGCCTGCCATTGATGCACCTGCAGCCACTTCCAATGCCACTATCTCATTTATGCTCCACTCAGCGTATATCCCAAAACTCTTGGCTGCCTCCGCTATAGTTTCCAGAATCTCCGTGGAGGGAGTCCCAGGGTACGAAGATGCTACCTTGACTCCAGCTTCTACAGCCCCTCTTGCGACAGCCTCGTCTCCATTAAGCAACAGGAAGCTGCCAGGTTTGTCAACTGCAATCTTTGCATTCATGCCGAGAAAGCCTTCAAATCTTGCCTGAACGCAGATCCAAAACCCTTTTTGCTTTTCCCACACTTCTAGGAATTTCGCCAGGTTTCACTAGCTCGATAATCGGTGAAATGCCAGTTATGTTGCTTACTTTCTGCCTGATTCTAAGCTTTAATGCATTCAGTTCCTCTTGGGTGCTCTTTGAAGTTTGCTCGGTTAATTCTGCCTTTATGGTGAATACGTCCAGTGCCTCTGGTCTGTCAAGAACTATTTGATATTGTGCAGCTAACTCTGGGAAGCCCATTATAGCGTATTCGATCTGTGAGGGAAAAACATTAACGCCTCGTACAATCAGCATATCATCAGATCTGCCTGTTACTCTCATCATTCTGGAATGGGTTCTGCCACAATCGCATTTTTCAGTTTCAATAACCGATATGTCTCTCGTTCTGAATCTCAGAAGGGGTAAGCCTGTTTTTGTGAGAGGCGTAAAGACCAGCTCGCCCTCTTCTCCAGCGGATAATACGTCACCAGTTTTCGGATCAATGGTCTCAACGAGAAAGTGGTCCTCCCAAATATGCAGTCCGTTATGTTTATTGCATTCCACCGAAACGCCTGGACCACACAATTCAGTCAATCCATAGATGTCAAAAGCTTCAATTCCCAGATCCTTCTCAATCCTTTCCCTTATTCGCTCTGACCACGGTTCTGCCCCAAAATTTCCTATCCTTATTTTGAGATCCTTTCGAGGATCAACGCCCTCTTCATTCATTGCTTCAGCGAGGTAAATTGCATAGCTTGGTGTACAACACAAAACTGTTGAACCTAAATCTTTCATGAGTTTTATTTGTCGCTGGGTCATTCCGCCGCTTACGGGAATGATTGTTGATCCGATTTTCTGGGCGCCATAATGGAATCCGAGGCCCCCTGTGAATAAGCCATAGCCGTAAGCGTTGTGGATTACATCCTGTCTTCTGACACCTGTGGCGTAGAGTGATCGTGCCATTAATTCCGCCCAAACATCCATGTCGTTTGTGGTGTATGCTCCAACTATAGGGTTTCCAGTTGTGCCACTCGATGCATGTATTTCAACAATATCATCAAGATGAACTGCAACCATTCCGAATGGATAAGTGTCTCTCAGGTCGTCCTTTACTGTGAAAGGAATTTTTTGAGCGTCTTCAAGTGTCTTTATATCGCTGGGTGATATTCCTGCACTTTTGAATCTGTTTCTGTAAAATGCAGTGTTTTCGTAACAAACCTTTACTGTTTCTTTGAGCAGCTGAAGTTGATGTTTCCCGAGTTCGTCTCGTGTTGCGGTTTCAAATTTTTTGTTCCAGTATATATCAGCCATAAAAAAAGTCTCCATCAAATGCCTAAATACACTTCTTTTATATGGTCATTAGATAGCAGTTCTCTCCCTTTGCCTTCTATAATAATTTTGCCTTCTTCAAGAACGTAACCTCTGTCGGCAATATTCAAAGAATCACGGATGTTCTGCTCAACCAGAAGGACGGTGACCCCTTCTTCGTTTATTTTACGCAAGGTATCCAGTACTTTTCCTACGATTATGGGTGCCAGACCTAACGAAGGTTCATCCAGTATCAAGAGTTCAGGATTTGACATCAGACTTCTGCATATCACTAGCATCTGTTGTTCTCCTCCGCTCAAGGTCTGAGCTAGAGCTTTTTCTTTCTTTTTCAGGACAGGGAATATTTGGTAAATTCTTTCTTTTGATTCCTTGACTGCGTTTTTGTCCTTTATTGTGTAAGCGCCTAAAAGCATATTCTCTTCAACCGTCATTTTCGGGAAAATTTCTCTGCCTTCAGGAATCAATGTTACTCCGTTCTTGACGATTTCGTATGTGGGCAACTTTTCGATGTTTTCGCCTTTAAAACGGATAGTTCCATTTTTTGCAGGTAACAACCCCATAATAGTTTTCACCAGCGTGGTTTTGCCTGCGCCATTAGGACCGATTATGCTAACTATTTCTTTTTCTTTAATCTTGAAGGACACGTCCCAGAGTATTTGGATTAGACCATAGGCTGCGGAAAGGTTTTCAACTTCTAGCATCTTCAATCCTCATAAAACGAAAATTTCTTACCAAGGTACACCTTCACTACATTCTCGTCATCACATACTTCTTCAGGTGTTCCTTCACAGATTTTCTCACCATGATGCAGAACGGTTACTCGATCACATAAACCCATAATTACTCTCATAACGTGTTCGACCATGAGTATGGTTACTCCCTGTTTTCTAATGAGTTTTACCAAGGCAATAGCTGAATCACTTTCTTTTGGTGTCAAACCGGTGAGAATCTCGTCCAAGAGAAGCAGTTTAGGCGCTGTAGCCAAGGCTCTTGCTAGCTGAACGCGCCTCAACTCTACCACATTCAGATTCCTTGCGGGAATGTTGAATTTTTCCTGATCTAAGCCCACAAACTCCAAGAGTTCCTTAGCTTTGCGCAGGGGATCATGCTCTTTCACTTCTTTTCGTCCAAAAAGCACGCCTGCAAGCACATTTTCGAGTGTAGTCATGTCTGGGAAAGATTGCACAGCTTGAGAAGTTTTTGTTATTCCTCTGGAGCAGATTAAGTAAGGCGGGAGTTTCGAGATGTCCTCATTCATGAACAAGACTTTGCCTGAGTCAGGCTTGTAAACTCCGCTGATAACGTTCAATAGTGTTGTTTTTCCAGAGCCGTTAGGACCTACAAGCCCGGCGATTTCGTTTTCGTTGACTGTGAAATCAACCTTTTTTAATGCTTTAAGTCCTCCAAATTCTTTTGAGACTCCAATACATTTGAGCAATTTCACTGTCTCCGATTTGAGGAATGAAATGTTAGGTATGTGAAGATATAAATATTGTTTGAGTCTACTTGAGTTTGGGTAAAGAATATGCCTATACAGCAAGTAAGTGTCTTCTTAGATAATAATCCTGGCTCGCTATCTGAGTTAATTACTTATCTTGACAGGTTCCAAATTAAGATATTCGCTTTGTCAATTGCTGATGCTGGTGAATTTGGGTTAATTAGGATGATAACCGAAGATGCTGGAAGAGCTACAAAAATTTTGGAAGATGCAGATTTTAATCTTGCCAAATCAAAAAAGAATATTGAAGTAACAGTTATTCTAACAACGGAGAAAGATAAGATCTCCAGAATAGCAAAAATTTTGGGAGATAACGATTTAAACATCGAGTATGCTTATTCATCCGCTGTGCGTATAGATGGAAAGTTTGCTTTGGTCCTACGAGTCGACGATTTAGATAAAGCTGAAAGAATTCTAGAAGAAAACAACATAGTTATTCTGTCCTTGGATGAAATAAAAAAGTGTTTTGAATAATTCTCGCACAGTTACTTCTAGACGCTATTTTCAAAATAATGCGGCTTTTATCTAGGTAAACTCTATTACCACAGAAACTGGAGATCTCTCCCGCAAATCTCCCTCTTTTCTATACAAGTATTAGTTAACTGATCCTTGTTTGCTAATTTCTGAGATAATCTTAATATGCTCCAGAAAAATTGAATGTAATAGGTGGTGATTGGGAATGGATCTAGTTCAATTCGCTATTGGTTTGATTATGATTCTGATTGGAATAGCGATAATAATTAGTCCAGAACTCGCTACAATTATTGCTGCTGTACTAGTGATTTTGGGAGCAGTAGCAATTTATGATGCAGTTTACGGAACAAAGAACTAACTTTTTTTCTACTAAAATCAACAATATATTCAGTGGATTCTGCTTCATTTGTTGTTTAAGAGATTGTTTAATGTTATAGGGTTGTCATTGCTTAGATTTTAAATACGAATATTTTAAATAAGTTTTCTAATGATGGATTTTTACTTCTCAAAGCTTTTCTGTGAAAAGGATAAAGCGTATACTTGGTTGAAATGTCAAATAAACCTAGAAAGAGGATTAAAATCAAAGGACATTACTACCAAGTTAGACAGCGTTCCACCAAAAAAGGAAGAAAAGGAACGATAATGGGAAAATGGAGTCCCAAAAGCTAACGGTTCGGGTGTAAACAACATTTCTGTACAGGTACTTTTCTATTCTTATCATTAGTTAGTATTATGTGCCTCTTCATCTTGATTTATTATCTTTTTGGTTTTAGCAGAGTTTACTATTATCAGAAAATGGAACATTTCTTGTCTGGGAAGACGACACATATAGCTTGATTGCCAAGATTTTATGCAGGAACTTATGGATGGTATTTTAGTGACTGAGGTCTTTGTTAATGAAATAGTTAATGAAGTTTTGAACGGTTTTTCCAACAGTAAGCTAATTACTTGTCCAATTTGTAATGCTACTATAGACCTTATTAGTCAAGACCTTGAAATGGAGTCTAACTTTTATTTCTGTGCCAACTGTGGTTGTACAATACCTAAAACAAGAAAGTAAAAATCGAAAATGGATTTTCTAATTATTGTTTCGCGCTCGCACTGGCGATTTCTCCCGAATGGTAGTAGTTATTATGAAAAAATAGTATCCATCAAGAAGATGATTAATCCAGTTAAAGCAATAATTATGCCAATAAATAGAGGAATAAAAGATAGGAACGCACTTGTTATCGATAGAAATGTTCCAATTATTAAACAAAATGTTGCCAAGATGACCCTGAATGTTGCTTCTTCAGTTTTTGGTGCTTCACTCATTTTTCCTCAATATTGTTTAAGTGTATTTTGTATATAAGAATTAATTATCATGAGAGAGAAGACAATTTGAATTTTGATCTATAATTGCTTCCCTAACAAATAGATCTCCATTAATACCCAGAAGTAAAGACCCAGCAAAACCGCCGAAACTAGAATCAATGAGATTGTGAAGTCAATAAATCCCTGAGCCTTCATGTTGAAGATTTGGCACAGCATCAAAACGATAAGACCGTTGAAGAGGATTTCTTTTTTCATGCTACTAAACATTCATTCACCTGCTTTAAACAAAAAAAGATGGCGGAGATTTATCGTGAACAAGGCTACAAAATCAGAAATTGGTTAAGACGGATGTAGGTGGCTATCGAGTAAATGAAATCGTAAAAAAAATAGCTGAAGTAACTGGACTTACTGAGGATACCTTGCGGGAGTATATCCCACGAGCTTATAAACAAGTAGAACAAACAAGAGACCAATCTCCAAGGATTCCTGCTTCTGAGCGTATTGAGCATGAGTTGGGTTCCGATTTTGTTGAGCGTCACCGCAAAGAAGCCCTAGAACAGGAAACCCCGAAGATTAGAGAGCAAACAAAGAAAGAGTTACTGCAAGACACCTCATTTATAGCAGATGTCACTTCTAATGCTCCAGAAATCCTGAAAGAAATCCCAAAAAACGAAGAACCTCAAAGACCTTACGTCTTCTAATAAGCTAAACACGCGCTCAACAAAACTTATTAAGTATTTGCTACGATGCACAGATGGGAGATTGAGAACGAGTCCTCTTGGAAGGATTGCTGGATTATTCTTAGTTATAGTGGGTGTATACGTGCTTGTAATCGAAACGCTAGACCTTGTAACGGTCAAATTTGCACCTCCGCCATGGACGTATATTCGAGATTTTTTTGTTTGGGCTATCTTAATATTTGGCTCGTTCCAAACGATTTGTATCGGACTGATGTTAGGATTTGGTTCTCATCCAAGGGTTGAGACTATCAAGAAACGCTGGAAAGATGAAAGCAAGAGATCAAGAAGTCGTTCAATTCTGGCACTGGCATGCGGCTTGATTATAATAGTGCTCCTATTTATTCAATTATTTTACGCTGACGAACTCGCTCTTTTTACTTCAGAATATCTCGTTTCATTCTTTATCCCGCGTCTAGTTGTCGGAGTATCTTCCTTAGTTTCCAGTATCACGTTTCCAAAATAAATACTAAAATAACAGAAAATAGGGAAGTTAACAAAAAAGAGGGAGAGGTTTACAGCTTGAAAGGGGCATGAAGATTCCACTCCTTTTTATATAAGTTTCAATCAATAATGTTTTGGAGTTGATTGTATGACTTTGGCTTTCGTGATGCTTAATACCGTGCCGGATCAAATGGAAAGCGTCCTAGAGAAGATTAAAGAAATCGAAGGGGTGAAAGAGGCTTACATGCTTTATGGAGTCTATGATATTGTCGCAGTGGTTAAACCCGAGACAACCGAAGAACTTAAAGGAATAATTTTGCGCATCCGGACAGTGAAACATGTCTTGTCTACCCTAACCCTAACGGCTATAAGCTAAAAGGCACACAAAACATAGCTGTTTATAAAGAGGTTCGGAACCGATTCCATAAACTTTCATATTTGTAGTCTAATAACAAAAAAAGAGGGTTATTTTGTGAGTATCTCTACTCCTTTTTTTACCGCGAATCTTATTCTATCTGCACAAGAATAGTCGTGAACTTTAGCGAAATATTCCTGCAGTCCTTCCTTGGTTTTTACGTCTAAGCCAGTTAGTTCTCCACAGTTCAAATAGCCGAACCTATCCTTGAACTCAGCCACGTATTTATCCATTATTTCCCAGATGGGTTGGGGATCTTCTTCTGGACTGTTTCGACCATACTTCATGCCAACAGCCATCGCTATACTTGAGACTGAGCCACAGAGCAAGCCGTTTAACGAAACACCGGCACCGATGCCCGTCCCAATCCTCGGAATTAAATCGTTTTCTTCTCCCAAATAATCTTTAAGGGCTAAAAGAACGCTTTCGCAGCAGTTAAAAGGTCTCCCAATGGGAAAGTTCTTAGGACGATCACAGAAGTATCTTACCGCTTGCTCCTGCAATTCCTTCAATGTTGCCATCGACTCACCAAGACAAAATTATTCTTCAAAGGATAAAGCATTTCTGGTCTGTTTTTCTTGTGGATAATGCGTGCGCATAATCAGTCAAATTTGGATTTTGGTCACGCAAAGATAAAAGATTATATCGACTTGCTGTTTATGTGCGCACAACTTCTCAAGATTTAAGCACGTTTTCATCTGGAAATCCTTTGTATTCGATAACACCTAGTTGTCTGTAAAAATTCAAAAGGTCATAGACTGTCTCTCTCTGCAATCTTGCCATCGACTATACGCCAGATGCTAATGTAACGGAATGTAATCTTCTTGCCAGTGGAGGCTAATCCACGATATTCATCTGTGTGTGTTCCCGTAACTTTCACATGAACCCACACTTTGTCTCCTTCAGCGATGATGCCCTCAATGGTCGGATGTATATCTGGAAAGCCCTTGAGAAGCAGATTGATTAAACTATCCTGCTTTTCGTCCTTTCCAGAGATAGTAGATCAACGAAATCACGAAGAGGAAGAAACCTGCCCAATGAAGAGCAGTGACAGCCTGCCACGCAGCCACCAAGCTTTCAGGGGGGTTCACCCAAAAACCCAACGGAATTCCCATTCCCAGCTTCCAGATCATTCCGGCTATAAATAAGATAAAGCCCACTATAGCTAGTTTTCCTGAAATATGCAAACTTTTTCCCTCCTTTTAACTGATGGTATACCCTTTTGTTTTCTAAAAGAATATAACTTTTGAGCATACACAAGTGGTTATGACGCCTAAGCCCAGAAAAGGATGAATGAAGCCGTTAATAAAAAAAGAGAAGAGTCTTTGATGTCGAATTCCTCTTTCAGATTGAATCTTTCAGCTACTGCCTTCACGTTTGGATTGAATATGTCTGTACTCACCAAGAACTGCTGTTGTTCAGAAAACGGAAATAAACTGGCGAAAATGATGTGTTAATGCGGATTTTATCTAGGTAAACTCTATTAAGGCTATAGCTACATATTTGGTAGGTAACATGCAAAGTGTCAGGTGAAACATGAATGAAGCTTGTAACAGTTCTTCTTCCAGAAGCATATTTGACAGGACTTGACGAACTAGTGAGATCAGGAATGTACCCGAGCCGAAGCGCCGCCATTCGGGCAGCGGTAAGGGACATGTTGAAGAAAGAATTATGGGCTAAGCGTGAGTAGAAAAAGAAGCTTTTTTTAAATTGAGACCTTGTCCATGATTGCTGGCGGTCCGCCTGTTAAGAAACCCGTTGCTAGCAAACTTCAGATGACCAACGGATGGACAACCGAGGCTATATGACCTCCAAGATACTATCGTGTCACTAGTGGGTTTTTTGGTTTTTCTGGAAAAAGTACTGTTTTCAACAATCTTCTATTATTAGTCTCCTAAGGTTAAGTTAGAAATAAAAGTTAAATAATAAATATGTACTCAGTTTCTATTAAGGTGTTTAACCAATGGCTACTAAAATCCAAGATGTGAATTGGGAAGACCCCATCCTTAAGCGATGGGTTGGTAATATAGTGAACAAGAGCACTTTTTACAACTCAAAATCTGCTTTTAGACTGTATTCTAGGTTTACTGGAATGACTGCTTCTCAGTTGATTGATGAAGCAATAGAGGATTGTATGCGAGATCCACGAGAACGAGAAGACATGGTTTTGCATCATCTAATAGGATTCTACAAGTGGTTAAGAAACGAATACGTACAGAAAAAGACTGTTGGAAAAGGCAAAACCAAGAAAGTGAAAAAAGGAATTTCTGGACTATCAGCCGAAATGAGAGTCAACGTTATTCGAGGTTTCTACTCTACCTTCGACATAACCGTTCGAATGAAGGGAAAGAATAGACTCCCAAAATCCAGAGTCAAAAACAAACGCCTTATTTTCAAACCGGAAGATGTTTGGAAAGTAAAAGCACTCGTCGATCATGCCCGCACGCCCAGAGATAGAGCAATAGTCCTTTTCCACTTTCAGGGTGGTTTAGATGTTAGCACACTTTGTGACTTGAACTACGGAGATGTTGTAGAAGGATTAGAACAGAATAGTCGCCCGCTTAAAATTGAGACTATGAGGGTTAAGTCTGGAGTTGAGTTTTACACTTTTGTTGGGCAAGATGCGATTGATGCACTAAAGGCTTACTTAGCTGACATGAAAAGCAGGGGAGTCGAGTTCACAAACAAAACGCCATTATTTCTGCAAGAACGTGGAAAGAAGCGGTTGAAGACGCATAATATCCAAACGATGATGAAGGATTTGGCTGTAAGGGCTGGATTTGTAACTAATGGGAATAACGGTAACAGTTTCAATCCACTAGGAACCCATAGTTTACGGGAAAGTTTCGGATCGCTTATGATTAACAGTGGAGTGCCGGACACTATTGTTGATTTTTGGCTTGGGCATGGAATTGGAGACATGACTAAGACTTACAAAGAGACCCAGTTTAAAAACTTGAGACAGATGTACTTGGAACGTGAGCATTTGCTTGCTATTTCCGCGCCGAAAGAGGATGAAAAGACTAAAGCTGAAGTGCGGGAAGTGAAGGACGACCTTTACAGCTTGCACGCTGAAAACGCAAGCATGA
>SMTZ1_10004210_pt1 | contig 15210 bp, 24 predicted proteins | sample DeeMarSWOR136_30_FD_25667 | JGI IMG/M metagenome (IMG submission 25667)
TCTGGAAATTATAGACATTTCAAACCCTGCCAACCCTTCGCACGCTGGTCGTTTGAATCATAGTGCCGGTGGCGCGGGACTGGATGGTGCAATAGGAGTATATTCACAAGATAATTATGCTTATCTTATGGCAAATCTAAGCGAAAATATAGAAATAGCTGATATTACAGATCCCACAAGCCCAAGTCATCACGCTCGCTTGAATCACGGCGGTGATGTAGCTCTTGATGGCGCGTGGAATGTTTTTGTTGTAGAAACTTCTACCGTTGCACCATCAAGAAGTGTTAATCATACATCATTTACTTTTCAAGGTATTGGATGTTATTAATACAAGATATTGATTATATTATTCTACATTTTGTGGTTGATAATAAATTATAAATTTCGTATAATTACAAATAATGAGTGAATGGTAGATTTGAATAATAACACGTAGCTTTAATGGGTAGGCTACGTGTTATTTGATATTGACTAAGATATTTTCGCAATGAGGGACAAACATATAAATTTATCAAAAATCCAAATAAGGCTTGACTTTTCTTCTCTTTCGCGGTATAATATATATAAAGAGAAAGGAAGAGAAAATGGAAAATATAATATACATAATAACCCTGATAATCAAGCTCGAAATTACCTTAATACAGCTTATAGATCTTGTTGAATATATTACTTATAATTCAATTGCTTTTGGCCTTTTTTTAGGTCAAATTATACACCTTATAAAAATGAACAATCTTCAAAATCAAATATATAAATTGGCAGAAGAAAAGCTTTTTGCATAAGGAGGATATTCGGATGACATTATTAGATAAACCAATCGACTATTATTGTGCGATATGCGGACGTTATGTCACAACTGATTTGTATGAAGAAGAAATTTCAATATATAAATATTGTACTTTTTGTGGAGAAGATACCGAAATTATCAATAACAAATAAAATCAACTATGATGATGGATGTTAAAACAACATTTTAAATTCTATGATATCACCAATTTCACACCGGAAGAGGTGGAAAAAACCGGGGCTGATTTGGGCGATATTCAGGTTGTTTTATTTATTAATCTACAACAATTTCGCACGAAGATCAATCGTCGAATTCATCTATTATACAATGGGTTAACTACTGGTATTCACAAATCCGAAGAACATTCACAAGGGCTGGCAGTTGATTTTTGCTTAAATAAACGTGATGGAACAATCAACACATCCACAATGGTTGAATTAGGATTATCATGTTTATTTGCTAAAATTGGAGCATATTATAATCAACAGACTCAGATGTATTCGTTTCATTTTGCTATACCAGAGGACTTTGTTTTCGAATTTTGGTGTGGCGTGAAACAATATACCAAAGATCCGTGGATATATTTCCCGATGATACAAGATCCAAAATATATAGATATATAGATATATAATTACAATAAAGGGAGGACATATGTGTGAAGAAAAATCTACTGAACTACAGTCGGTTCAGGGTACGGATATACAAAATGTAGATCAACTTGAACGATCAGTACAGCGGGCCGAGAACTATATAAAATTCCTCGACCGGATACGCAAATACTCAATCTCAATGACCAACATATATGATTGGGTAGACCAGCAAGGAGTACCATATCTGACAATATTCGGGTGCCAGAAATTGGCTATTGGTTTTGGCATTACAATTGAGGATGTACAGGGCCGACAGGAAACCATGTCTGATTCTATCGGAGACATTATTGAATATGTGTATGAAGGTTTTGGTAGTTGGAATAACAAAACTTTACACGCTATTGGTTCATGTAATAGTAGAGACAAATTTTTTGCTCGCCGTAAGAATCAAGAGAATGGACAGGAATATTTTTTACCCCTTAGTGAAATATCTATTCCCAATCTGCGCAAAAAAGCACATACCAATTTCCTGAACCGGCTCATTAAAGGACTGCTTGGACTCAATTTTACATGGGAAGAAATTGAAAAGTATTCTAATGGCAGAATAACCCAAAAGAATGTGCGTCAAATAACATATGATAAGGGGAAACACGGGGGCAAACCGGTGACGGATAAACCGGCAATTGTGAAATTACGATCTCAATTACGTAGTATGATTCTTGAATTACACAATAACAATAAAACAAACGCACGAAAATATTTACAAAAAATGACAACATTTACTACCAATGATGGCAAAGAAATAATGGGAAAAGAAACTGTTGATGAATTAAGTGAACAACAAATTTTAAGAGTTGTGTACCCAAAGGTAAAAAATGAATATGATGAATTTGTAAGAATTAAAAATCTAGCAGAAGGGAAGAGGAAAGATGAATATTGTTGAACAAATAATGAATCACAAGGCAAAAAGTATTGTTAGGTTTCCATGTTATACCGTAAGAGCTTCATCTATAGGATATTTCATGCCGGAACTAAACGGTTGTATTAGGCGCGGGGTATATGAAATTACAAATTGGGAAGATAAAGAATTACATGATCCGAAGGTACAATTAATTTTTGACGAAGGTAAAAATCAGGAAAAGCAAGTATTATCTGATATGGCCGAGGCTGGAATTGAAGTGATCGAACAACAAAGCCAGTTTACGTGGAAAGAATACAATATTAGCGGTCATATTGATGGCGTGATACTTGAAGATGGGGTTGCTATTCCAATTGAAATCAAAAGCATGCATCCCAATATTTATACTCAAGTTAATTCGTTTGAAGATTTGAAAAAGAAACCGTGGCTTCAATCTTATATGGCCCAGATTACCATTTATATGCTCATGAAGAATATTGATAAAGCTGTGTTTATTTTTAAAAACAAGTCAACCGGCGAATTAAAAACTGTTGATGTAAAATTGGACTATGCTCTTGGAGAGGCTTGTTTAAAGACTGCTGAAGAGATAAAAAATCACATTGAAAAGAACACAGTACCGAAGAAAACAAATGACCGAGAGGTATGCAAGAAATGTCCATTCAACCGGATTTGCCTTCCAAACCTGTCCTTTGGTGAACCATTGAAGCTCTCTGATGATCCTGTTTTTGAAAAAAAAATAGATGATTATCTTGAAAACAAAGGAATTGCTGAAAAAACTAAAAATCTTCTGGAACTTATCAGATCCGAAGCACAGTCAGAGGCAGGAAAATCCGGTCAGCTTAATATGATAATCGGGAAATATCATTTGAATGGGAAAAAAGATACACGGGGAACTTTCAGATTGAAAATAGAAAGGGTGTGAAAATGGATTTGGTAACAAACGAACTGGAACACACATTAATACCTACTTGAGGAGATAATATATCAATGTTAGCAACACAAACAAACACTATAGAAGCAATCGTTATTCATAAAAATGATTTAGGCTTTAGAAAAAGATTAAACATAGGTCATAACAAGACATGTAGTTGTAAGGGAAACCACCTAAATTGCATATCACCAAAAGAATGGTTAAAATCGCAAATAGGTATTTGGCAGTTCTCTTACGAATCACGTGATATAAGAGATAAATCAATCCACCCTGCCACTTTTCCAATTTCCTTATCAAAAAAAGTAATTGAACTGTTCACTCATGAAGGGGAATTAGTACTTGATCCATTTATTGGTAGCGGAACCACTTTAATAGCAGCGAATGATCTGAATAGGAATGCGGTTGGTTTTGATCTCCAGAAAGGATATATTGATTTATGTCGAGAACGGTTATCTACTCAAACAAATCTTTTCAACAAATGTAAACAAATTGCCATTCAAGATGATGCAATAAATATTAAGGAATATTTTCAAGAAAAAACTATAGGTCTAATCTGGACATCTCCACCTTATGCTAATTTATTAAATCGGATAAGAAAAAATAAATCGAGACGAAACAGAAAAAATGATCAACTTAATAAAGTGGAACAATACTCTCAAGATCCGAGTGATTTAGGAACTATGTCACTTGAAGAGTACACATCATCTATAGGGGATATATTTGAAACACTCCTTCCTCTTTTAAAACTAAAAGCCCACTGTGTTATAAATGTTCCGGATATGTGGTGGGAAAATAAGAGAATAACCATCCATGTTAATATTATCCAGGAGCTTCGTAAACGAGGGTATGAATTAAGAAATATTATAATTTGGGATAGAACAAATATTGTCAACCGAATTGGAATTTTTGGTTGGCCTAGCAATTATATTACGATGGGTGTTACATTCGAATACTTATTAGACTTTTTGAGACCTGAATATAAGCTAAAAAAAAGAAAGGAGGTTTTAACTGCTTACGAAAATCCAACAAAATCAAAAGAAATCGGTTAAAATCACTTGCTTTTTAACCCGAAATATAGTATATTATAGGAGTGAAAGATGAAAGTAATCAAAGTAACAAAAGAGTATTTCCAGACAGAGGATGAGAAGGTTTATTTCTTCGAGCCTTTGGAAAAAGAAATATCCGTTGAGGATATGCAGAAGATTATGGATTCAAACGAAAAATTAGTTAAGGAGTTGAAAGATGGGAAAAGTTTTAATCGCATGTGAAGAAAGTCAGGCAGTAACTATAGAGATGCGGAAATTAGGGCATGAGGCGTATTCATGCGATATTTTACCGTGTTCTGGTGGACACCCTGAATGGCATTTACAACAAGATGTAACAGATTTAATTAAACAACACTGGGATTTAATTATAGCGTTCCCTCCATGCACTTACTTAACGGTCACTGGAAATCGGTGGTTTAACATCGAACGATACGGCGATAAAGCAATTAAGCGACATCAATACCGAAAAGAAGCAATTAACTTTTTTATGATATTTGCAAATGCTGATTGTGAAAAAATAGCGATTGAAAACCCTGTTGGCATTATGTCGAGTAAGTGGAGAAAGCCTAATCAGATTATAAATCCTTATCAGTTTGGAGACGCTTTTGAGAAAAAGACATGTTTATGGATGAAAGGATTGCCACATTTGGAGCCGACTAATATCGTTCATCCGCCAAAGAGAAAAGAGTTCAAGAGTGGTAAAACAATGCCAAGTTGGTATGCTGATGCTTGGAGACTACCGAAAGATGAAAGGGCTAAGTTGAGAAGTAAGACCTTCTTAGGAATAGCAAAAGCTATGGCGGAACAGTGGGGAAGTTTACTTAAATGAAAATCTATAAAATCACAGAAGCAAGCGAATATCTTGGGGTGTCAATAAACACGCTGAAGACACTTGCCAATAATGAGAAGATAAAGTCTTTCAAGACTACTGGGAGTCATAGGCGTTTTCGTCAAGATGATTTAGACGCTTATATGGGTGTCGAGAAAGACAAACAAGAACGGCTAACTGTAATTTATGCCAGATGTTCTACCGCCAAACAGAAAGAAAATCTTGAACGGCAAAAAGATAGGTTGAGAAAGTTTGCAGAGAATAAGGGCTATAAGTTTATTCTGATTGATGAAATTGCCAGTGGAATAAACGAGAAGCGGAAAGGCTTACACAAGCTAATCAAATTGTGTTTTGAAGGCAAAGTCGAACGAATCCTGATTGAATACAAAGACAGGTTAGCTCGTTTTGGTTATGAATATCTTGACGCTATCTTTAAGAACCTTGAAATCACGGTTGAGGTTGTTGAAAAGAAAGAAAAGAAATACGAAGAAGAATTAGCAGAAGATATTATGAAAATTTTGACTTGTTATTCAGCAAGATTTTATGGTGCGAGAGGTGGAAGAAAGAAGAAAAAACAGGCAGAAAATGAGCCTGACGAATTTAATGGAATTTAAAAAGGAGGTAACACATGATTAGCCAAGAAATTTGATAGGGAAATTGGAGTAGTAAATAATTGCAAAGCAGTTCTCGGTGAATATCATAAAGAAATAGATAAATATCATTTTAAAATTGAGGTATATGTATGAAAATATTAAAAATAGAAATTATTAACTATAAAAAAATCAAGATATTTCAAAAGGAATTAAACGGCGATAATATGGCTGTTGCTGGAAATGTTGGAACGGGAAAAACTACTGCAATATCGGCATTGTGGGATATTATTGAAAAGGTCGGGGATTCTTTGACGCATGGTGAAAAAAACGGAAAAATAAGAATAACCCTTGGGAACGAAAGTAAGAAGGTGTTTGCTGAAAGAAAATTTACCGAAAAAACAAATCAGGTTATAATTTTAACCTCAGAAGGAAACAAAATTTCTGTTGCCGATTTTAAAAATTGGTATAACAAACTCGGTATAAATCCTCACAAAATATTAGGAATGAAACCACTTGAGCAAACAAAGGCTTTGTTAAATGCTGTTAAATTGCCTGATGGAATTGATTTAGACAAGCTTGATCAAAAACGTGTTGAATTAGAAACCAAAAGGAAAGAGGCGTTTCAAAAAACAAATATCTTGAAATCACAAATAGAGGAAAAACCAAAAGTTGTTGAGTATATTGATACAGAGGTGTTGTTGAAAGAATATGATCAAGCCAAAGAGCACAATTATCAAATTGAAACGAAAATTCAAGAAAAAGTACGATTAAAGGAATTGTACTCTTCAATAGAAAGCGAGATTAAAAACCTCCAAGAAACGATTGAAGCAAAAAAAATATCTCTAAATGAAGCTAAGCAAAACTATAAAAACGTTATTAAAGAAATTTCTAACAGTGTCAAAAAAGATACATGTGAAATTGAACTTAAAATTAAACAGGCTGAAGAAAATAATAATCTGGAGTATCAATACAATCAATGGCGAAAAAGAAAAAATGAATATGATTTTGCAAAACGCGAATACGACAATCTCGATATGGCCGTCAAGGAGATAGATGGTAAAAAGAAAAAAGCTGTATCGGAAGCAAAATGGCCACTAAAAAACATATCGGTTGAAAATGGACATATTGTATATGGTGGATGTTTATTGTCTAATTGTGGTACATCTAAACAACTATTAGTATGTGGTGCAATCGCAGCAAACGGGTTTAAAGAAAACGAATTAAAGGTTGTCCGGCTTGATGGGATTGAATCAATGTCAAAAGAAGATTTTGAAGTACTTGTAAAAATATTTAATGAAAAGGGAGTACAGGTGCTTTCTTCGAGAGTTTCGCGTGACAATATTGAAGAAAATGAAATTACTATTGAAGAAGGTGTGTTCACAGATAAAAGATGATATACAATATCTTGTGTTTATGATTTTTATATCTAGTTGTTGAAATTTATTAACTTTGTAATTATCTTTATATTATGCACCACAAAAAAAACAACAAAATAATAAATAAAACTCCATAGTTAAGTTGAAGACCTTTTTATACTTTGGCCGGAATCTCCTGTGGTGCATATTTCCGGCCATTTTAATTTGAGGGGATATTTTGATAAATCACCAAGAGCAAAATCGAGATTGTAGGGGAATATGGATTCCAATAGAAATTTGGGAAATTCACACACTTACTTGGCTGGAAAAACATTTATTAGCAGAAATAAATTCATTTTCGTTGAGGGATAATTGGTGCTACAAAAGTAATGAAACCTTTGCACATTTTTTTCAAACAAGTGACAGTGCGATCACCAAAGCAATAAAAAAACTGAAAGAAAATGGATATTTGGTATCTAAATTTGATGGAAGAAACAGATATTTGAAATCTACGTACAAATATCATATACCAAACCATATTTTGCAAATATATTTCTGAACGGATGTTTGTGTAACGATGAACAATCATAAATTTATCAAAATTAGACGAGGAATACATGAACATCTTGCCAAAGGGAAAATGACCGGAATGGAATTGGCGGTATATATCGCGTTACATTTACATTCTGATTATAAATGTGGTGTTGTGTGGAAAGTGTCAGCACCATTTTTATCTGTGTATCTAGGAATTCCAAAACGGAACATTCAACGACATTTAAGAAAATTAGAACACAATGGATATATAAAACGTTTTTTATACAGAAGACAAAAAACACCATATCCAATACTGATAAATAAATATGAAACCAAAGATGGCCGTATAACAGATACTCATAAAACAGCGTCAATCAATAACATACAATTTATGTCAGCAAAATGTCCACAAACATGCCTCCCAAATAGTCAATTTTCGTCTAAGAACTGTCGTACAGGTGGCGCAGATAATCACAGAAATAACAATGAGTTAAATGATAAAAATTCTAAGAACTGTCGTACAAGTGGCGTACAAGTGGCGCAGAAGTGGCGTACAAGTGGCGCACATGTGGCGCCAATATTAGATATAAATAAAAGTAATTTAGAAGGTAATAGAAATAAATATAAAAAAGAAAAAGAAATAAAAGAAAAAGAAAAAGCCAAAGAAGAAACATTGTCTCATCCTGCGGATTCGACCTCGCTAGAATTTTTTGAACACATTGATCACCAAGATCTATATAATGAACACTTAGAATTCGTCAAAAATTATTCTATTAACGCGCAACCAAAAAATGACATCAAAAAACCCAATGGAAGATCAAAAAACCAATGTGAGAAAGAAAAAGCTATCTTTAGCGAATTTCGAAAGCAATACCCTGGGAAGAAAAGAGGATTAGATATCGAATTCGAATATTTCAGAAAACAATGTAAGACTTGGAAAGAGACCGTACATATACTTTCTAATGTTATTGAAAAGCAAGTGCAAGATCGAGAATGGCGAAAAAAGAAAAATAAATTCGTGTCAGAGTGGAAACATCTCAAAACTTGGATACACAATCAATGTTGGACAGAGGAACCCGAAAAAAGAGAAACGGAATGGATTTAACCTTCTTAGGAGGATATTATGAAATTTGAAAAAAAACCTAAACATCTACAAAGAAGCAGGAGGCTACATAAGTTTAGGACAAAAAATAATGGTTTCCGCGAAGAATGGATAAATAGGAAAGAGGCAATAAAACTTCATTGTACGGAATGTATGGGTTGGGAAACAGACCCAAAATGTTGCACTTCTCCACTGTGCCCGCTCTATCCTTTCCGTGGTAAGACAAAATTATCTTTGTGGAATTGAACATGTTTAGTCATTTGCGCTCAGAATAGATCTAAATTTTAGACCACACAAATATACCTTTGATAGTTTTAGATCTATTCTGAGCGCAAATCAAGCTATAAGTTAACGTGTTTTAGGAGGTAAAAAAATGAAGGCATACGCGATCTATTATATCAATGGTGTTTGTAGGGAAAAACATCTTCTTAAAATATATAAAAAATGGTACATGGCTCATAATTTTTGTGAGGTATATAATTACTATAAAGATTATATTTGTGAGAAATATTTTTATGAAGAGATTGAGATCATTATATGAGTCAACTTATACCAGATCATGAATTTCTTAACATCATGTACAAGGTAGGCATACCATTCAAAGAGAAGGGCCAAGAAATACATTTTGAGTATTGCCCTTTTTGTGGGAAAAGACAAGGAGACAGACCATATGAATACTTCAAATTCAACCGCGAGAAACAACAATATATCTGCAATCATCAAAATTCTTGTGGGAAAAGGGGTTCTCTGTTCAGTTTCCAGATCGAGATGGGATTTATAAATCCAATAGAACGGCTGGTTAAAAAATCATATAAACGACCAAAAGAAGACAAATTAATAATCACCGATTCTGAGAAATTCTATCAATGGTATGAGCGTGAACGTGGCGTGAAGATTGAAGTATTAAAAAAATATAATGTCGGATATAAGAAACAGACCAATGGATGGACAATAGTATATCAAGTATATAATGTCAATAAGCAATTAATAAATAGAGAATACAAAGACACGACAAAAAAAACAAAAACATGGCAAGAAATTGGAGCGGAAATAAATTTTTATGGTTTGCAATTTTTGAATTTCGATGATAAAATAATTTACATAGTTGAGGGCAAAGACGACTTGCATATTATGATACAAATGGGATTTAAAAATGTTTTATCTGTGCCAAATGCTACAACATATACGCCGGAAATGGATCGGATTTGCAAGAAATTTGAAACAATGATATTATTATTCGACTGTGACAAAGCCGGACAACCTGGGGCATATAATTTTGCGAAAAAAGCAGGTATGCATAAATGTTATAATGTTCAGCTCCCATATAAAGACGCGAGAGAATGTTATCTTGAGGGCCTCCGGTATGATGATTTCATGAAATTGATTGGCAAAGCGGAACAATTTAAGCATCAATCTATCATAAGATTATCAGACATACGGGAACAATACCTTAAAGATTTACACACGAAAGATAAACTTGGTAGAATGACTCCATATATAGATTTCAACCGCTTGTTTGGTGGTATCCGTATGGGAGAAACAACATTAATAACTGGACATACAGGAACAGGGAAAAGCACATTTTCTCTTCAGCTAGCCTATTGGATGGAAGAAGTTGGATTGCCTACGATGATATTGTCTTTTGAAAATCAATTAAGCGAAACTATAGATCATTTGATTCAAATTCATAGTGGCATGATATTAAAAGAATTAGACGAAATATCAGGTGAGCGTATAATAAAAATATCAGACAAATATATTTATCAAATTTTAGACGAATTACAGGATAAAAATTTCTATCTATTAAATCGATCGACAGAAAACATGGGGTATTATACTCTCGAAAACATACAATCAATTTATGAATATTGTATTAAATTTTATAATGTTAAATTGTTCATATTTGATCATTTGCATTATTGTCTTAAATTGTCAGGCGAGAAAAACCCAATATTAAAACAAGAAGAAAGTATTAGACAAATAGTAACTTGGAATATACAGTATCAAACCCATACTATTCTTGTTGTTCATCCACGAAAAACCCATGACAAAGAAGGGCAATTAACAAAGCTCGGATTGAATAGCCCTCGTGGTAGTGGGTCTATACCACAAGAAACACATAATTTCATAGTAATAGAAAGGGCAAATGACGGTGAAGATGATTATCGTTCCAGAATCACATTGCACAAAGCTAGGGGTTATGGCGTACCCTATAACAACGAAATAGTTTTCAAACTAAAACCAAATAAATCAAAATTTTATATGTAAGGATGGACAAATATGATAAAGGGGAAAGTCATAAATAAAGATGAAGTTTTTCGATGCACTGGTTGCGAAAGACAGTTTAGAGTAAATGAAATATTAATAACTAACTATACAAATTTTAATTTGTGTGTTGGATGTATTATAAAAATTAATAAATTGCGTAAGCAATTGGCAAGAAAAAGATTAGAAGAAGGTTGTAATTATAAAGAATATACCGAAGACTTCCAAAATTAAAAAAAATATTATAAATAGTTAAAAATGTGTTATAATTAATATATGAGCATAAATTATAAATTAACACTTAAAGATCTCCAAATGCTATATAAGGAAACCCATGAGATATTTCAAACATACCCTGAACACCACAAAGAAAGATATAAAATTGTTGTATTTTTGAGAAAACTAAAGAGGAGGATAAATGATACACAAAAATGAAGATCAAGAGAATTGGATACCGTTCGTAGATAAAATTTCACGGGAAAACATTGAGGAATCAACGTCAAAACATTGGCTTGAAATTTTCGTGATACGTTTCCATCAGGCATATAATGAATCAAAGAAAAACAATTTGTATGAGGCAAAATATTATCTTGCATGTGCAATAGAGGCGTGGAATCGGGCGGTCAAACCATTGCAGGATAAATTACCGGAAATTGATAATTGATTATGGATAACAATCTAGATCGATTTCTTCTAAAACATCATATGGATAAATCGTATTCAATTGAGCAAACAGCGAAAATATTGAAGCATAATAGAGGGCAAACAAAAGCATTAAGTGATTTTATTTGTTCACATTTGAAATTTATCCATAAAATCGCACGTGATTATGGGAAAACCCTGTGTGGACATAGTATCGCAATTGAAGATCTTTTTCAAAACGGTATATTAGGGTTTATTGAAAAAATACAAAAAGGGGATTACAACCAAGATCGAAATGTAAAATTTTATTCCATGGCAGTATGGTGGATACGTCAGAATATACAAAAAACAATAGCTAATCAATGGGCCGTTAATTTGCAACCAACAAAATATAAAGACTATTGTTCAATATCAATGGATAATGATGAAAGTTATAAGCAATATGCGGATACTGGGAAAAAAGATAGCGAAAACGAATATCATGAATTATTTCAAGTAGCATTTTCTCGCCTCACAGAACAAGAAAAAGATATTGTTAATCATTTTTTTGGTGTTAATGGTTATCCAAAACAAGCCCTGAGAGAAATTGCATTAAGATATAATCGATCATCTGAATCGATTAGAAAATCCAAAAATATTGCAATACGAAAATTAAGAAAATTTTATAAAAATGAAGGACTTGAATTGTCTGATTTTATTGGAAAAGACGGCTTATTCTCTTAATTTTGGAAAGGACGGCTTAAAATGATAGAACATATGTTGGCTATAGTATTATTTTTGGTAATATTATTCATTTTGGGTGTATTTTATATGATAGGGTATGAATATTATCTTGATATCAAAAGGACACGTCGTGAAGGGTATGAATATTATCTTGATATCAAAAGGACACGTTGTGAAAAGAAAACACAAATATAATGCTCAAAAAATTGTAATTAATGGAAATACATTTGATTCTCAAAAGGAAGCAAAAAGATATCAAGAATTATTATTGCTTGAAAGGGCTGGAAAAATAGCCAATATACAAGTACATACTACATATGAAATTGTGCCAACAATATGGTACTGTAAACAATATCATTATTTTAGTTTTGGAAAAAAAGAATGCGAAGCGCCGGTATGTACACAAAGAAGATTAACATATACTGATGATTTTTCGTATGACAAAGTAGGTCACAGTAATCGAATAGTTGAAGATGTGAAAGGCTGTCGAAGCAAAAAAAACAAAGCGTATCAAACATTTCTAAAAAAGAAACGATTGATGAAAATTATATATGGAATTGACGTTCAAGAAATATAGGAGATATTTATGAAACGACGCAAAATTAACAATATAAGATTAACTATTATCGGAACAGTTTTAATATTATTGGCTATCGTTGAATTTATAAAATCAGACACAACAACATTGGACACAACAGAAACAAAAGATACAATTGCCCTGAATGATACGATATTCAACAATCTTGTCATTGGAGATTTTATTGGGAAATGGTGTCGTATTAATAATGACGGATGGATACAATTTGATATTGATGGCACATATTATCAGGGTGATAGTTCGCGCGTGATATCTGGAACATGGGAAATATTAGATAAGTCAATATTGATTTTCTGTAGAAACCTAAACGGAAATTGGTTTTATATTATTATTTATGATGCGGTTTGTCAAGATAATAAATTGAAATTACAGATATTGTTACGCACGAATATTATATATTATATATATCGTGAATTCGTGCGATGTAAATATAAAAGAATTCCAGAGCGGGAAATATAAATGGAAGATAAAAAACAACTCACAGATAGTCATGGATTGCCACGCAATGCAAATGGTACATTTCAAAAGGGTCATGCGTATAGTCAAAAGCATCCACATTTTTTGAAATCACTGTGGCGAAAAGAGCTGATACCATTGCTTGAAGCAAAAGAAATCAGGGAGAAAATGGTTATTGTGAAGCCCAATGGCGAAACGGAGATCAGAAATTTTGAATTCAAGACCGAAAATAGCGTAATAAGGTGTTTGTGTATAGCATTAATTGCAAAAGCTTTCGGCGGCGATGTGACAGCAATGAATGTATTAATGGATCGCACAGTGGGGAAAGCCCCACAACAAATAGACATGAAAACAGACGATCAACCAAAACCAATACAACTTACTGATGAGGAAAAGGTTGTGATGCTAAGAGCTCTTGAAAGACACAGAAAGGAGAACAAAATTAATGAAACTAGAATGGAAAACAGAAAAACGGAAGATTAATGAATTAATCCTGTATACACACAATCCGAGACAGTTGACAAAAAAACAAGCAAAAGATTTAAAAAACTCTCTGGAAAAATTCAATGTGGTTGAAATACCAGCAATTAATGCCGATAATACAATGTAACTTACGACATTGCAACGATGAAGAAAATAATAAAAAAAAAGATTGCAAAACAATAAAAACTGCGGTATAATATAGATGTCGGAAACAACCCAAGAAGGAGGACTAATGGAACCTATGACAATTTGTATGAAATGTAAAAATTTTCTACAGAAGGACCTTAAACCGCTGATACAATATCTTTATTTTTGTGGAGCCATTACAAATAAACAGATAACAAATATGTATACCGGAAAACAAGAGTATCAAGGCGGGAATAAACATCCATTTTGTTTCATAGTTAATGATGGGAATTGCAAACATTTTGAAGGAAAATAAAAACGGGGCACAAGGCCCCACAATGACAAAGTCATCCATCTCCACTGATGTGGATTATTATTAATATAATATATTATTATCTAAAAGGAGGATTTATGAAGTATTTAATCTCAATTTTATTACTAGTTGCATGTCAATATCCAACAACAGTTGTGCAGGAAATTGTTGAAGTACCAGTTGAAAAAGATTATATGAATATTATTATTAACAATCAAGATCATCGGACAAAAGCCAGATTTGAAGAGAATTTGATTCGGTTTGGCCCGTTACAGGATACGCTGTATTTACATTATCTTGATCGCAAAACTGTTACAATATATGCGAATTATACGAAAATAATAAACGGTCAATTTATACCGTTACTTGATACGATGATTACAAGCAAAGACACATTATGGATTCTTAGATAGTGGGGTTATGTATGGGTATTCTGAAATTATGCAAAAAATACAAAGGTACATGAAAAAATTGCTGAAAACTTCAGTTAAAAAATATAATCAATGGCAAGAAAAAAACCGGAATATAGAGATTGACCTCAGAAGAGCCAATCTTGAGGGAGCCAACCTCAAAGGAGCCAACCTTGAGGAAGCCGACTTCAGACTAGCCAACCTCAGAGGAACTAATCTTGAGGGAGCCAACCTCAAAGGAGCCAATCTTGAGGGAGCCAACCTCAAAGGAGCCGACTTCAGAGGAACCGACTTCAGACTAGCCAACCTCAGAGGAACTAATCTTGAGGGAGCCGACCTCAGGAGAGCCGACTTCAGACTAGCCGATATCGAAGAAGCCGACCTCAGACTAGTCGATATCGAAGGAGCCGACTTCAAAGGAGCCAACCTTGAGGGAGCCAACCTCAAAGGAGCCATTCTTGAGGAAGCTGACCTCAGAAGAGCCAATCTTGAGGGAGTAAAAGGTATA
>SMTZ1_10003939_pt1 | contig 15208 bp, 11 predicted proteins | sample DeeMarSWOR136_30_FD_25667 | JGI IMG/M metagenome (IMG submission 25667)
CAGGTGTCAATGCGATGAAGGTTGGTCCACGGGCTTCACGAACTCCCTTTAAATATATCGAGGGGATGAAGTTTGTCGAAGAAGTCGCTGAACGCTTCAAAGCACTGCGCGACAAGTACGGTCCAGGCGTCGATATCGGTATCGACTTTCACGGAGCCGTCCAGCCCACCACTGCCATGCTCCTCGTCAAGGCGCTGGAACCCTATCAACCCTGGTTCTACGAAGAAGTTGTGCAAGCGCTAAACGTCGATGTGATGGCCGAGATCGCCCAAAAAACCTATATACCCCTTGCCACAGGCGAACGCATTTTCACCAAATGGGGATTCCGTGAAATTCTCGAGAAGCGCGCGGCCATGATTCTACAACCGGATGTCTGCTATGCCGGGGGGATCACAGAACTCAAAATAATCGCAGGTATGGCCGAGGCCTACTACTCTCCTCTTGCTCCTCACAATCCTCAAGGTCCCTGCTCACTCGCAGCCAGCCTGCAGATTGCCGCTTCGATCCCAAACTTCCTTATTCAGGAACGAGGTGACAACGAATACACAGACTTACTGGCTAAGCCAATGCCACCAGTCACCAATGGACATCGCCCAATTCTGACCGATCCCGGCCTGGGGATAACCATAGATGAAGATAAACTTATGGCTCAGGTCGGTGAACCTAAACCCTACCGAGCACGTTTCGATCCTGACGATGGATCGGTTGTCGATTGGTAAAGGATAATCGCAGTGAGCAATCAAGAAAATTCAGACAGCAGCATGGAAAAAATAAAAATAGAACGTACTCGTTCTCTTCCGGTTCGCATCTGGTATTTACTCCTGGCCGTAGGTCCCGGTATCTTTTGCATCGGTTACACCATCGGTACCGGCAGTGTAACCACGATGTGCAAGACCGGCTCCATGGTCGGTATGGACTTACTCTGGCTGCTGGCACTATGCTGTTTGTTCATGGGTTTTCTTATGGAAGCGTTCGGGCGCTATGCTGTCGTTACCGGGCAAACAGCAATCTATAGCTTTAAGAAACATCTACTCTGGGGGCGGCCCATCGCAATTCTTGTAGTCATAGGTGTCGTCCTGGCCCAATACGGTGCTTGCATGGGAATCCTCGGCCTGTGTTCATCCATGATTGTCGAGGTACTTCAGGAAAATACGTCCACCACATTTTTTTCCCCTTATTGGACAAGACTGCTAATAGCTATCTTGATTGCTATGATTCTCTATGGACTACTTCTCGTCGGACGATATTCCTTTTTTGAAAAAGTACTTGTGTTCTTTGTGACACTCATGTGTATCGTTTTTCTGGTTTCCATGGTGATGGTCTTGCCGAGCCCGAGTAAGTTTGCCAGCGGTCTGATTCCCCGGCTGCCGAAAGTCCAGGGCTCGTTTGTGCTTGTTCCTGCCATGGTCGGCACTACTATGGCAGCGGCTACCTTTGTTGTACGTCCGTTGCTGATGAAAGCAAAAGGATGGACCGTAGAGCATCGTGCAATACAGACCCGCGATAGTTGTACGGCAGCGGTGCTTATGTTTGTTATCAGTATGGCTGTTATGGCCAGTGCCATGGGAGTTATGTTTGAAAAAGGTCAGGTCGTTGAGAAAGTAATGGATATGGTCAAGGCATTGGAGCCGGCAGCTGGTAACCTCGCAAAAGTGTTTTTTTTCGCAGGCGCTCTTGGAGCTGGCCTCTCTTCCCTGTTTCCAATCATAATGATTGCACCATTATTGATTGCCGACTACCGTAATGGCAAAATGGAAACCAACACCCCTATGTTTCGCATTCTTTGTGCTGTCGCTTGCATAGTGGGGCTAACTGTTCCCATTCTGGGTTTCAATCCGATCCAGGCGCAGATCATCACCCAGATAGCTGGTGTATTCGTACTGCCTCTGAGCATTGGAGCTATGATTTATCTGGTGAACCGAAAGGACCTGATGGGCCAATACCGTGCGGGATGGATTCTAAATATAGGATTGCTTATGTCATTCCTTTTTTCTATCTATATTACATATACCGGATATATTGCGATTGCAGAACGTCTGCGAAATCTTTTGCAGAGTTAAGTTTATTGCTGATAAATTTATTAGAGCAAAAATCAAATATAAGTTGTTGATAAAAATCGTGAAAATCGTACTTTAAACTGTAATGACTGGAGAAAGCCAGGGAGCAGAATCATGTATAAAATAACAAGCCACATGAATGATGAATTCTGTAATAAGATGTATAGATCGGGAGTGATTGCAGTTCTGGTCATCGACGACGTAAAAGATGCGGTACCGCTGGCCCGTGCATTGTTGGAGGGGGACGTGAATATAATGGAGCTGACACTTCGTACACCAGCGGCCATGGATGCACTTCAGGAGATAAAAAATAATGTTCCGGAAATGATGGTGGGCATCGGGACTGTGCTCACCCCTGAGCAGGTAAAACAAATTACAAAATTAGGAGCAGCATTTGGCGTAGCACCAGGATTGAATCCAGACGTCGTTAAAACAGCACAAAAAGAGGAGCTTCCATTCAGTCCGGGGATTGTAACACCTTCTGATATAGAATGTGCGATTAAATTGGGATGCAATGTCTTGAAATATTTTCCGGCCGAACCGGCAGGCGGATTGGCCTACTTAAAAAGTATGGCCAATCCATACAACCATCTTGGCCTTAAGTATGTACCCCTGGGCGGTTTGAATCAGGGTAATTTTAAGGCATATCTGGAGTTTCCATCCATCCTGGCGGTTGGTGGATCATGGATTGCAAAACGAGATGTCATTCGAAAGAACGATTGGAAGACCATTACGAACAACGCACGACAGGCATCTGAAGTGGTTAAAAATTTACGAGGATCATAAAATGAAAGTTGTTACCTTTGGAGAAATCATGGCCAGGCTTGCACCGGAAGGATTTTTGCGCTTTCGACAGGCAATGCCCGGTAAACTTAACGTGACATTCGCCGGCGCCGAAGCCAATGTGGCCGTTTCCATCGCGCTATTGGGCGGAGAATCCGCATTTGTCACTGCACTTCCCACCAATGCGCTTGCGGACGCCTGCGTGGCCAATCTGAAAGCATTGTCTGTGGACACGCAGCACATCCTGCGCGCCGATATAGGACGGCTGGGATTGTATTTTGTGGAGACAGGCGCCAATCAGAGGCCAAGCCGGGTGATTTATGACAGAACCCACTCTTCAATTTCACAAGTACAAGCAGACCGGTATCCCTGGCAGACCATATTCAAGGACAAAACCTGGTTTCACACTACGGGGATAACACCTTCTTTGTCAAAAACTGCAGCAGATGCAACTCTCTCAGCTGTGCAAAAAGCCAAATCAGGAAATCTGAAGGTCTCGTGCGATCTCAATTTCCGAAAAAAATTATGGCGATGGGAAGATTCTCTGAAACCGCGGGAATTGGCCGAAAAAACAATGAGAACCATTCTGCCATATGTCGATGTATTGATTGCCAACGAAGAAGATGCTGCTGACGTCCTGGGTATTCATGCTGAAGACACAGATGTGCATTCCGGTAAATTAGCCATTGATAAATACCCTCAAGTAGCCAGAGAGATTGTCAATCAATTCACCAATATCTCAACTGTAGCGATAACCTTGAGAGAAAGTATTTCCGCCTCGCACAACAATTGGGGTGCCATGTTGTACGATGCGAAATCGGATCAAGCCTTATTTGCGCCTGTTCGAAATGGACAATACGAACCATATCAAATCAGAAACATCGTTGATAGAGTAGGTGGAGGAGACGCGTTCGGCGCCGGCCTCATCTTCGCGCTGCAATCGCCGGAATTGTCCGCTCCGGAAAATGCGGTGGCGTTCGCAACAGCTGCATCCTGTTTGGCCCAGTCTATTTCTGGTGATTTTAATTATAACAGCAGGGATGAAGTAGAAGCATTGATGAAAGGCTCTGTATCAGGACGGGTTGTTCGCTGAAAGTAACGAATTTATAGAGGTTTCCTTAAGGCTTGATGCTTTTACTATACGCTGCTTTCGAAAGTAATCAGTGATATGTTGAGCTGATTTTTTGCAGTATTAGGTAACAGTGAGAGCATTATATTTTCATGTCGTTTTTTGGCTTCCTTTCAGCAAATGCTCCATCAAGCGTTTTTTAAGCTTTCTGACAAGTTTCGCATGTTTTTCAAGTTTCGCCAGGTTTGTGTTTTCATCGGGATCGGTTTTCAGGTCGTAAAGTTCTACACCATAAGGTTCTGCCTGCGGATTGCGGTAATCAACCCAAAGTACCAGTCGATACCGTTCTGTGCGCATAGTATAGCCCATTAAATGATTTTCATACAGATCCTTATCATAGCGGGATGGGTTTTCTGAGGCTATCTTTTGCTCTAACTTTTCGATCAGTGGACCAAAAAATGTTGTGCGCATTTCATTCGAAAGTGGATTAGCCGCCCATTCTCGAAGGGCAGGGCACGGAAACTGGCTGAAAGCTGCCTTTTTCCATCGCCGTTTTGGATTTTTTAATACAGGTGCAAAGCTTTTGCCATCGAGATGCTTTGGCAGCGGTAAATGTGCCAATTCACATAGTGTTGGATACATATCAACCAATTCCACCAACGCGAAGCTTTCAACATTACACGGCCTGTTGGGCGCAGAAACGATCAAAGGTACACGTGTTGCAATTTCATAATTGGTGGCCTTACCCCAGATACCATGCTCACCCAGGTGCCAGCCGTGATCGCCCCAGAGCATTATAACTGTGTTATCACGCAGGCCTAAGGCATCAAGCTCATCAAGAATCTTTCCGATCTGTGCATCCACATAACTAACACAAGCTAAGTAGGCATGAATCAGTTTACGGGCCTGCTCATTGCTAATGTTTCCCTCCTTCGGAATGTCCTTGCGGGTTCGAAGCTCGAAAGAAGCGTGCAGCCCCATCGAAGGCGCATCCTTGGGTGCAAATGGATTGTCTGCAAGGTCAATATCCGCTGGATCATAGAGATCCCAATATTTTTGGGGCGCGATAAAAGGCAAATGTGGTTTTCTAAAACCGATGGCAAGAAAGAATGGGCTGTCTTTAATTTCGTTTAGCGTAGCAATGGCCTGGTCAGCATAATATCCGTCATCGTACATGTTATCAGCTATATCGCACGCTTCCCAGGCGGGACCGCTTCCAAGACTGTAAACAAAATATTTACCATACTTTTCTCTAATCTCTTTATGTTTGACTTTGAAATACTCGAGTGTCTCCGGTAGCTGGTATCCCATTACAGGATATGGCTTCGGTCTCGGCGGTGAAGCAGCCTTGCGGTTCCATGACTGTTCGTCATCTTGTCTGTCATGATAAATCTTTCCGATGCCTACGGTTGTATAACCGTGGTTACTAAAATGAGATGGTAAAGTTGTAACATGAGGGACGGTATTCCTGAAATAGGTATTGTTCTCAATGACTCCAACATTGTCCGGGCGCATACCGGTCAGGAGGCTGGCACGTGAAGGGCCGCAAATCGCTTCCTGACAATAGGCACGATTGAAACGCACACCTTCTTTGGCAAGGCGGTCGATATTCGGGCTGTGTACAATGTCTTCTCCATAACATCCCAGTTCGGGACGCAAGTCATCAATTGCAATAAACAAAATGTTAGGTTTCTTTCGGAAGACAGCTAATTGTTGGCTGCACCCGATTATACCCGATAGCCCAATGGAGAGGCCGGAGAATCCCATCAATTTTAAAAAATTACGTCTGTCCATATCTCTCTTATTTCCTCTATGAACTAATCAATCCACTTGATCAAGTTAAACAGGATCTTGTCAGCTACAGGATCAGAGCCAAGGTTATTGATCAGGCGAAGCTGTGAGACTATGCATCGTCCCTTACCATACGTGACCACTGCTACATCAGAACCCCACCATGCATCTCCGGGACCGGAATACTGCATCTTGTGCCCCTCGGAAAACCAATCGAAACCAATCGAAGCAACCAATGTTTCATATTTCATGTCAACTGTGCCCTTTATATCACGCAGGGTATCCATCGGCCAAGTATTTTCATACACATTTTGCATCATACGGTTAACAGGCAAACCATCAAAGATAGAGTGGTTGCTGACGAGGTGCGGAATACAGGTCCATAGGCCCCTCGCCGGGTGTACCATAGCAGTGAACGGGTACATTGGATTTTCGCTTGTGATGTTTTCCTTTGCAGGATCAATATAGATGGCAGTACCGCCTGACTTGACAAACTCAAGCAGTTCTTCGAAACTTTTGTTGTCTTTCCGGCCCTTAGGTTTAGTTCCTGTTACGAACACGGCTAACGAACAGTCGGTGGCGGCGCTAAATTCTTCAAATGCAATCCTGTTTGTTGTCAAAAACGGCTTTAACGAATTGCTCGGGTCAAGTAGCGCAATTCGCTTTTTAGGAACGGATAATTGTTCAGCAGTAAATACATCGAAGCTGTATTGGTTTTCGGTAATCAGTGAACCATCTTCAGCAGTGATCTTAGCCTTTAACGTATGTGTCCCTTTGAGGGCCTTTGTATCCAGCTTCTCACTGAACAGCTTCGTAACGCCTGATGCCATATTTACATTCATATTTCTTGTGAAAACGGTTCGCCCTTTATTGGACACTATTTCAAACTTCAGTGTACCCTTTATATCTCCTAAGTCATTAACACCGTTAATTTCGATATTTGTTCCTCGCTCGGCATAGACATTACGCGGTTTAAAACGGATAGAAATAATTCGCGGCTGGTTGGCAGCTTTGGTACCTTCATAAGCGTAAGATTTGGGATTACGCCAAAGATCGAGCAAACCTGCGCCCATGATCCAGTCACCCGCTACCAATGCATGAATGCAATATCCGTCCACTTCCGGATTGCATCGTACCGCTTCAATCATTCGTTTATTGGCCCTTCCATGAATGGTCTGCTGGTCTATATAAAATTGCTTTAAGTCAGGGTACATATTACCGAAACCACTTTCATCTAACACATGTCTTTGTCCTTCAGCCAAGCGCCTGTGATACCTGTAAGCCGGAGTGAGTGGATTACCCTGCTGGGCGAAACGATTGTTATTGTCGACCAGGTCCGGAAGACTTCCATAGCCAAGTTCAGAAACAAAAGACATCAATCCCGGTACTACATTACGACCGGGTGACTTCCAACGCAAACCTCGCTTTTTTCTTTCCTCTTCTGTCAACCCGATCGCCAGGTATCCATCATATTGATTTCTATGGATGAACGGTCCCGGGTAATTATGAATGTCATTGAACTTGGTTGGTTCGTATTCATAAGGTAAATATATGTTCGCACCGAAAGCCCACCCTCCAGACTCGTCTAGGATAAGACGCGTCGGATCAAGTTTTCGGGCGAGCATTGCCATCGGACGCATTAATTGTTTAAGAACCGGACGATGAAGCTCATTGAATAACTCCCACTGGACTATACAGGCACGATTTCTGTCACGAAGAATCGCCTGGCGAACTTCGTTCTCAACTCTCGAGGGTAAATATGGCGTAGACAACGGCAGACGCATGCACTCCAGTGCAGGTACACCTATAACCAATACACCCATCTCGTCAGCTAAGTCAAGCCATATCGGCGCAGGCGGCCGACGCCAGGGACGAATCATGTTGAAGCCGGCTTCCTTGGCTAAGCGGATCTCTTTTCGGACCATCTGTTCACTATCAGGAAAAGCGATACCGTTGGGATAAAGCCCCTCAAAGAAAGAAGCTTTAATATATATAGGTTTTCCGTTTAGATAAAAATCCTTGTTCTTTATAGTCAGTTGACGCATACCAAACACTTGTTTCCATTGGTCAGAAACCACTCCTTTAGAAACCACACTTACATCAGCCCGGTAAAGGTGTGGATCGTCTGGTGACCAGTATTTTGCATTGGGGATTTTAAGAGTCCAGCTACGACCGTTCTTTCCCGGATGAAGCTTCCAGGTTTGGCGGACCGTTGAAACTATTGTTGACGGCCTGGACACTTCTAAGATGTCGGTCTCAATATCAATAGAAGTTCCTTGAATTGCAGTGTGATCAAGCTCGACATGCAGGATTGCGGTATTATCGCTTATATTAGGTTCGATAAAAATATCGTCCACATAAATAGCACCGCTTGCCGCTAAACGAACCGACTGCCAAATACCCCCGCTAATACCTCCGCGCCACTGAGGCGTTTCCATCTTTCCAATACCATCGACCTGTTTGTCTGACAGAATAATCGGTCCGACCACACGGACGGTAAGAACATTAGTTTCTCCGGGCTTAACCATCTTATCGACACGAAATTCAAACGGTGTAAAACCACCTTCGTGAAATCCTACTACTTCGTCATTTATCCAGACTTCGGAAAGGTAGTTTACTGCGTCAAACTGCAGACGAATAACCTTACCTTTCCAGCTTACAGGCACCATAAATTGGTAACGGTAGAATGCTACACCTTCATAATCTTTTTCGATAAGCTCCCAGGCACTGGGAACAGTTATGTTTCGCTTTATACTTTGTGCTTTGAATACCTCGTCTAAGTGCCAATCGGTATCCCGACCAATGTTTTCATGATCAAAGATAATCTCCCACTCCCCATCTAATGACATAATTTCCCAGGAATTGTCCAAGGTTTTCACGTTGGTACTCGCTCGGCCCAATGACTCATCACAGACTTTATCTAATAACATTAATAAAATTAAAAGTACGAAAAATTTAGTTTTCATTGTTCTCCTTTAATTTAGTCTTGTTCATAATCGACGATCTGCTCATCCTCTTGAATGGATTGAATAAACTCTAAGACTTCATCATGTTCTGGATATTTGGTATAGGCCCGGAATTCATCTTTGTTCTGGAACGAAGAAATCAATCCAACATCATAAAATGATGCACCGTAACTACCTATATTGATGCTTACTTCGTACTGCTTAATCTCTTTAATGACGGCAGGGAGCGAATCGAGGCGTTTTTTCATCTCTATTGCGTTCTGATCTTTTGTCTTACCGTTAGCTTCAGCTTTTAACTTCCACATTACCAAATGCTTATACATCTTTGGCCTCCAATATTTTAATTCATCTTATTTTTTATGGTTAACCGGTCCTGTTTTGGGATCAGTTCTCTTTTTGGCAATCCATGATCCGCCCAAAGCCGGCCGCTGACACAGCGTTTTCAACCTTATCAATAACCAGGACGGCGATAACACCACACTTTTCTATATTGTCAGATACGTTCTTTTGAAACTGTTATTCGATCGTTAAATTATTCCCTTTCATATTCCGCATGAATTTCACTTATAATATTCTTCATCTAATACTTCAAGAGCTTCTGTCATGCTTAATTCAATATGCTCGTATAGTAGTTTATAGGCTGTATCCGGTTCGTGATTTGTAATTGCCCTTACGATATTCGAGTGAACGCTGAGTGTGTGTTTTGCGTGATTAAGGTCCCGGTACCTGCATAAGTGACCAAAGATACGATTACGCATATGGGCATCGGTAATAAGTTTCAATGCCGTACGGTTACCGGCGAGTTTCATAATAGTGAGATGGAAATCCAGATCAGCGGCCAGAAAATTTAACAGCAGGTCACCTTGAATGTCATCAATCTTTTTTTTCTGCATGCTATTGATTATCGATTTCATCTTGTCACAGCATTTTTTCAACTTAGGCAAATCCCGGGATCTAATGCGTTTGGCCACTTTTCTCACAGCCATGGTTTCCAAAGCCAGGCGAATCTCATAAGTTTCGATCAGAGGCACTCGGTTAGTTTCTGCTACGTAGGTTCCGCTGGATGGAATTTGTCGAAGCAAGCCTTCGTTCTTAAGCCGCTGGATAGCCTCACGCACAGGTGTGCGGCTGAAACCAAGTTTTTTTGCCAAGGCGGGTTCAGATATTTTCTGCCCCGGAATTAAATCGCCGTTCAGCAGCTCGTCCGAGATATGTTTATATGCAAGGTCACTTAGATTATTTATGCTCATATATATTACCTGCTGATTTAATTACAAGTATTACATCAAAATAGAGACACGTTTGAGTGTCAAGTATTCGGCAATGCTGTAGCGGGAGCAATCTTTACCGATGCCGCTTTGCTTTAGACCGCCGTGCGGCAGTTGCACTGAGTAGTGCGGCTCATTAACACAAACACTGCCGGCCTGAATATCCTTTGCCGCACGCAGACCGTTCGACAGATTAGAAGTGAAAACATACGCCGCCAAACCATAAGGTGTATCATTTGCCAATGCGATTTCGTCGTCGCTGTCGGTATAGAGGATCACCGGAAGTACCGGTCCAAAGATTTCCTTGGTTGCCACATCCATCTTAGTACTTACCTTACCTAAGATAGTCGGCTCCATAAAATAACCGTTACCATCTATCGCATTGCCGCCGCAAATAACTTCCGCACCGTTGGCTTTAGCCGAGTCAATAAGACCAAGAACAAACTGCCGCGCCTTGTCTGTTATCATCGGCCCCATCTGGACAGACTTTGCACGTTCTTTGGCACACTTTATAAACTCATTGTAAACCGACTCATGAACAAAACACCGGTTGGGTGATACACACACCTGCCCGCTGTTGGCAAATTTCAGGTCGATAATCTTGTTGGCAGCATCGCGAATATCAGCATCGGGATAAACCACTACCGGTGCGTTACCGCCGAGTTCTACGGAAAAGTGTTTGATGCTCGTACACGATGCGGCAATAACTTCCAGTCCGCCGCGGGTCGAACCTATCATTGTAACCATTTCCGGAATTTCACTTTCAAGTAAAGACTTGGCCACTTCGTGGTCACTGCCGGTGATGACATTAACTACACCATCCGGAACGCCGGCTTCTTTAAGCAGATAGACCGACTCTAGCGAAGCCAGTGGTGTTAAATGTGACGGCTTAATAATGGCACTGCAGCCTGAGGCCAGCACAGGTCCGAGCTTGTAACCGATATTGAGCAGCGGAAAGTTCCAGGCCAAAAAGCCTACAGTTACACCGAGAGGCTGCCTCAGCATGTAATGCAAAAAGCGTCCGTCCGGATCGTGGAGCACCGGTTGGTCTAATCGCTCGAATTCTTCAACAAAGAAACGCAGACAGGTCGTCAGCATCTCAAAGTCATACTCGGCGTTATCCTGCGGCTTGCCGGTTTCCTCAATAAGCAGAGATATCAGTCTCTCGCTATTTTCATCGAGCAAATCGGCATATCGAAGAATGACGCCTTTACGCTCGGCCGGCGTTGTAGCCGACCAGACTTTAAAGCCCGCTTCAGCGGATGTAAGGGCAGACTGAATGGCCGACGAATCCACTTCCGGTACATTGCCAATGATCTGGCCATTAGCGGGATTAATAACTTCCATTAATTTTTTCGTAAGAACCGTTTGTCCGTTTATCAACATTGGATAGGTTTTTTTTGACATTTTATTTCTCCGTTTTTTGTATACAAAAAGATTCCATCGCCGAGTAATCGGGTTCAATCCCGAGGCCAGGCGATGTTGGGACTTTAACTTTGCCATCTGTTATTTCTAATGGAGTAATATACATTTCATCTCGCATAGGATTGGGCGTTCTATCAACTTCAAGCAACGGCTGGGCAACTTCTCGCCGTCCCGGTTCTATATAAGTCGACGCCAGAAAATGCGTGGCACTCGCCAGGTTAAGCATAGTTCCCCAGGCATGAGGAACCACGTTAACACCAAGCGAAGAAGCTATTGACCGTATTTTTATTGCTTCAGTTGGTCCGCCGCAATAGGCCAGATCTGGCTGGATGATCTGTACCCCACCTCCAGCAAGAAGTGTTTGAAAGCCCCACCGCGTCTGTTCACACTCACCTGTTGCCAGCGGAAGATCGAGCTTGGCATGAAGTTGACTGTATTGTAAAGGCGATTCCGGCGAAAGCGGTTCTTCAAACCAGGCGAAGTTGTTTTCGTCCAGTAGCCGCCCAATTTCTACCGCTTCAGGCAAATCGTATGCATGGTTGGCATCTGCCATCAACGGTATATCCGGGAAAGCTCGTCGCATCTCAAGAGCAAGGTTTTTGTCAAACGCAATATTTTTACCGATCTTGATCTTGAATGCCTGGTATCCCTGTCCGACATAATCTGCTGCTTCTTCCAAAATTTGCCTCAGCAGCTGCGGCTCGGATACCTTTTTAAAATACATGCCGGTGGCGTAACAGGGCAGCTCATTTCTGAAACGGCCGCCCATCAATTCCGATGCAGAAAGCTTCAGCAATTTGCCTTTAAGGTCCAGCATCGCCATGTCCAGCCCTGACATTGCCCCCATCATGATACCTTTGCGGGCAAAATCGAGCGATGCACGCCAGCAGTGCTGCCAGGCCGCTTCATTTCTCAAGGGATCAAAGCCAATCAGCAGCGGTGCATAAAACGAGTTGATCGCCGATTGCGTCACTTCTGCTGGACCATAGCATTCACCCCAGCCGATCGCACCCGAATCATCGACCACTTCGACAAGCAGAGCCTGACGTAAATCATAATACCACTGTGAAAAACCAAAAGGTTCCTTAAGCTTATGTTGCAGACGATAGGTTCTTATACACTCAATCATAATCAAGCCGCCTTCATAGTGGATGCGTATGCCATAATAACTGTCGCCGCAATGATAACAAAGACGCCCAGCAACATTAATTTAAGCGGTCCACCCATGCCTTTCCATTCACCAGTGATAACTGCAAAGGCATTACTGACGATAAGTGAAAGACCAAGCATCATTGGCCAGCAAATCATCGTTCCTATCTCGCCCATCAAAGCAACTCCCTGGCCGTACGTTCCAAGTGCCGCAAACCAGAGTAGTCCGGCAATAATAGACCATTTCAGAGCCTTGGACATACCGACAGTTTTAAAGGAGTGAAACGATTTATTTTTGACAAGCAGGATCACCGCATACCCGGCGTTCATGAGGTAGGCTCCGGCCAAAACCACAACCCAGCGGGCAAGGGCAGTGTTGCGTTCAAGAGCTCCGGCTTTAGCAGCGAGCTTTCCAATTTCAACAGTATTGTCAAAACCTATAGCCAGCATTGACGAAAGTACACCGCAGACCGAGGCGATCACCAATCCTTTACGAAATGCCTTGCCCTTTCTGATACCCTGTAGCTCCTTGCCTGCTGCAGCAAGAAGATTATCTCGTTTTAATCCGGCTACCGTTATAATGACCACAGCTACTGCCAGCAAAACCAGCCCGGCAAAGATAAAGGGAAGACTGGCCGGTTCAACTGATTTGAAACGTATGAAAAGTGGAATCAAGGCTCCAACTATGGAGCAAAGCCCCATCACAATTCCATAGGTCAGCGACATACCGATATAGCCGACCGAGACCCCAAACATGATACCACCGATTCCCCACAAAAAACCAAGCAGCGAACCGGTCAAAATTTCATTTGTAGGTGCGTTACTTAGAACCTGAACCAGATCCGGAACTACCATCAAACACCAGATCAATGGAAAGATCACCATCGCAACTGTTGCATGGACCAGCCACCATGCTTCCCACGCCATGGGTTTTACGTACTTCATGCCCAAACCAAAGGTTCCTTGAAATAAGCTGGCGATAATAACAATAAAGACGGGCAGCAATAAATCCATAATATCTCCTTTTCAATAAAATTTTGTATTCTTCTTCCATAAACCAGTATACAGGTTTGTAGTATAATATTGAAGCTAATAGATGTCAATCTAAATGTCTCATATTTTGTGGTGCCGATATGAATGCCAGAGCAAATAAGGTGAGACCGCTTTGTCATTGGCGAAGAAAACGGGAAAACAGCAAAAGTCGAACTACTGAAAAAAATGAAGCCAAAGAATAACCGTATACTGCTGGAGGATAACCGACTATTGAACGATACGTTTCTTTCTCACCGTTTACTTAATCCGATGTTATATATAAAATTCCGAAAAAATATTCACTTTTTGGCAAATATTTAGGTTTTGGTACTTCTACAGGCGCATAAATCCACTGAGCTCATGCGGCAACGTAAAGATCACGTGATAATACGGTACCGGCAGAAATTCCTTCTCTCTGGCTTGGAGCCATGCCTGGTTGTTACTCTTATGGCATTTAGGGCAGCTGCGGTTGCAACAGGAGTGATATGAATACCTCAGTCGGTTGCAGCGATTACATTCGAATACACGACCACCCATGACGGGTGTACGACATCTGAGTATGTCCTTGAATGCCCGTCGATGACTGGGAGGCATTCTTTTGCTGAACTTCTGCAAATACTCGGTGCCGTGGCTTCTGAAGACGTTGGCCACTTCGATCACGGTGGTTGATGCTCCTTCCTTAGAGACGATCATTCTTCATACCCACCGTAGGGTCATCTTAGAAGAATCATAAGATATTATTTGCCCCGGGCAACAAATAAATTCAACGCCTACACATTATAAAGTAAATCAGGGGAAACACTACTGCGAAGCGGTTTAGTCCAATCCGATTACACACCTGAAATTCCGAAATAATATTCACTATTTGGCTAATATTTGTGATTCGGTCCTGTAATCAGTCGTCAAATTTGGTGTTTATAGTGTCATTTTGGTGTCATAAAGTCACTATGTAAATTAGGGTGTTTTTCCAGATTTTTTAAAGAGGTGACTTATCGAGGAATTGAGTTATATTTGAGTCATCTATCCATTCACGTTATAATAGTATACATACATTTTGACGTCTTGATTCGAGATAAATTATGACGGATGTCACACGGATTTTAAACGCTATCGAACAAGGTGATGGTCAAGCTGCGAAGAAGCTACTACCTTTAGTCTATGAGGAATTGAGACATTTAGCTGCTCAAAAAATGGCATGGGAATCACCTGGCCAGACGTTACAGGCAACGGCTTTAGTTCACGAAGCATATATTCGGCTGGTAGAGGCCAAGGAACAAAATTGGAACAGTCGTGGCTAAACCAAATTTCTATGAAAACAAACTTTTTTAAAAATCTAAGACTAATTTTCACGATTGGTTTTATTTTAACTATGCTGACAACAGCAATTTCGATTTCGCAAACCATTGTTTATCCGAACAATGGATCTAACACTGAACTATTTGCGGCAAAAGAGGTAAGACGTTACATTTATCTCCGGACAGATCAAAAGCTCACAGTTCAGGGAGTAACAAGCTTACCCTCAAAAGGTGAGCTGATTTTGGTCGCAAATGATGACAATGCCATGGTTAATAGCTTACGTGGCTTAATTAACCATACTACTGCACCTGGTGGTATTATCCTTAAATCGGTTAATTCAGGAGGCAGAAATATTCTTGTTATTACAGGAAA
>SMTZ1_10004469_pt1 | contig 15207 bp, 13 predicted proteins | sample DeeMarSWOR136_30_FD_25667 | JGI IMG/M metagenome (IMG submission 25667)
TCTCATATGATCTGGATACCGGCGAACACCGCATGCTCACAGATGGGAAGTCTCGCAACGGGGATGTGCGTTGGTCGAACCGGGGCGATCGTTTTGTCTTCAGCACCACCGAGCGCAACGGCCGCGATTGGGATCTTCATATCACCTCCATGGATAATCCCAGCCGCTCGGAGCCGATTCTCGAGCAGGACGGCAATTGGGAGACATGGGATTGGTCACCCGATGACAGCAGGCTTTTGGTCCGGAAGTACATCTCGATCAACGAGATGTACCTGTATCTTCTCCATCTGGAGACCGGGGAATTGACCCCCTTCAATCCCAAGGCGGCCAGGGTCGCCTATAACGGAGCACTGTTTTCCCGAGACGGCAGAGGTGTCTATTTTACCTCGGACCAGGACAGCGAATTTCGTCATCTGCGATATTTAGATCTGGCCAGCGGAGAGATCATGCTTCTCACAGGGGACATCCCCTGGGACATAGGGGACTTAGCCCTCTCCAGGGATGGAGGATATCTGGCCTTTGTAGTCAACGAGGATGGTATCGACAGGCTCCATATCCTCGACCTGCAGTTCAGAAGGGAGATCCCCTGTCCGCAGCTGCCCATGGGCCGGATTCATAGTCTGAAATTTCATCCGGATGGGAATAGGCTGGGCATGGTACTCGCCACGCCCCAGGTCCCCGGGGATGTATACGTCCTGCATTTGGCCTCTCAGGAGCTAGCCCGTTGGACCGATAGCGAGACCGGAGGGCTACGCAACAAGGACTTCGTGGTCCCGAAGCTCATCCGATTCGCCACTTTTGACAGCCTTGATGGCCAGCCTCGGACCATCCCGGCCTTCTATTACCGACCTAGGGGAGAGGGGCCGTTCCCCGTGGTCATCGATATCCACGGTGGTCCGGAGACCCAGGCACGTCCTTATTTCAGTGCCCGAAGGCAATTCTGGGTGAATGAGATGGGCATCGCTGTGTTCAGGCCCAATGTGCGCGGGTCCAGGGGCTATGGGAAGAGCTACCTGCTGCTTGATAACAGATATAAGCGGGAGAATTCCGTGCGAGACATCGGAGCGCTGCTGGATTGGATAGAGCAGCAACCAGAGCTGGACAACGATCGCGTGGCCGTTTACGGCGGCTCCTATGGCGGCTACATGGTGCTGGCCTCGATGGTCCACTACAACGACCGGCTGCGGGCCGCCTGTACGGCATCAGCAATTTCGTGACTTTCTTGGAGAATACCAAAGACTATCGCCGCTATCTCCGCCGGGCGGAGTACGGGGATGAGCGGGATCCCGAGATGCGGGATTTTCTCGAGCGTATTTCGCCAGCCAACAGCGCACGCAAGATTACCAAGCCAATATTCATCTACCAGGGACTTAACGATCCCAGAGTACCGGTTACCGAGAGCGAGCAGATGGTCGATGTCATTCGCAACAACGGCGGCACTGTGTGGTATATGCTGGCGAAAGACGAGGGACATGGTCTCAGCAAGAAGATAAATCGAGATTACTTCTACGGCGCAGCGGCCTTGTTTTTGGAGAAGTATCTTCTGGATGAAGGCGTTGAAGATTGAGGATTTGAGATTGGGACCCACGCTTCACCCCCAACCCCGATGACAGGAGGCAGGAGGCAGTGGCAATGGCAATGGTAATGGCAATGGCAACCCCTCCCTCCAACCACCACAGAAGGCAGTAAGCAGTGGGGCAGGAGGCAGTGAAAAACAAGTAGCAGTTAGCAGGGAAAAGACAGTCGGCAATAGGCAGTATGCAGTGGATATCAAATGGCATCTCACGATTCCCGGTCCCCGGATCCCGGTTTTTTCGAGAATCTAGAGTCTCTAATCTCGGGTCTCCGGTCTCTGATTTTCACGCATTACGCGTTACAATTTCCACAGGAGAATCCGCATGAAAAATGAAGAATTTCTCGACTTCATGTCCCAGGTCAGAGTCTACGACCTGACGCAGCCATTGAGCATTCACACGCCACCGTGGCCTAGTTACATGCCCCTGGGCATCCAGTACTTCAAGCGCCTGGCAGGGGCTCATATGGGCCAGGGGGCCAGCGGGCAGATCATCACTACCAGCAACCATGTGGGGACCCATATGGATGGGGAGATACATTTCCACGCCAGCGGCCGGACCATCGGCCAGGTGCCCCAACAGGAATGGGTGGGGCCGGGTGTGGTGGCGGACATCTCCGATCAGGTGGAGGATTACGATCTATACTCCCCGGAGATGGTCACCCAGAAGGTGGAGGTCAGAAAGGGCGACATCCTGGTGATTAACACCGGTTACCATATGTACTCGTGGGATCAGAAAGAGTCGGATGAGATGCGATACTTCGTCAAGCATCCAGGACCGGGGCCTGGCTTTCACGAGTGGGTTCTGGACATGGAGATAAAGTGGATCGGCGTGGACTGCGGCAGTGCCGATCACCCCATGAACACCATCATTCGAGATTGGCATCCCAAGCTGTTTGCGAAGGCCGAAGCAAAGCTCAAGCAGAATTATGGAAAAAGCTGGGACGAGATGTTCCCGCCCGAGGAGTATTATCAGGTGATGCACGTGAAGTTATTCCCCCAGGGACTGGTCCACGCGGAGAATCTAGGGGGCGATATCGACAAGGTCAGCAATCAGCGGATGTGGATCGGCTGTTTTCCCCTGAAGGGCATCGAGCTTGAGTCCTCCATGTGCCGGATTGTGGCCCTGCTTCCGCCTGAATAAAGAAGCGAAGTAAGGGAAAACGTATAACAATTGTAGGCCAATACGAATTCTGCGGCTCCAATTCCCAGGGAGATATAAGATGAGAGCGGAATCAAAGATCCTTTTGGTTATCAGTTTTCTGCTCGCTATGAATGTGATTTTTCCCTTGCCCAAAGCACAGGAGCTCCAGATGGCACCGGGGCTACCGGAAAGGGCCCATGTGGTAACTTCCCGCACCGGTTTCGTGCCGCCCCCCATGGACCTCTCTCATTTGACGGGGAAAAGATTTCCGGATCGTTTCAAGAACCTTCCCTCGGCACCACCCCGGTGGGACTGGCGAACGCAGGGCATGGTCACCTCGGTGAAAAGTCAGGGTGGTTGCGGCGCTTGCTATGCTTTTGCCTCTTTGGGCAACATCGAGTCCAAGATGCTCATCGATGGTGCCGGGACCTTTGACTTTTCGGAGAATAATGCCAAGGAGTGCAACTGGTATGAGACGGGCTGTGTTGGTGGTGACTACACCAAAATGGCCAATTGGCTTTCCAAAAAAGGCACCGTGCTGGAGTCTTGTGATCCCTACGTGCCCAGCGATGTGAGCTGCAACACAAGCTGTTCCTATATAAAGATCCTGTTGGACTGGCGCATTATATCTGGCGACAACATTCCTGAAACAACCCTTCTCCAAAATTATATCTACAACTATGGGCCGGTGTTTGCGGTTCTTTACACCGGTGACATCAGCGATCCAGCCTGGGAGAGCGAATGCGCCAGCTACGACGGTTCCTATACCCTCTATTATACCGGCAATTTCCAAACCAATCATGCGGTGTTGATCGTGGGATGGGATGATTCTCTTTCCCACGGCGGAGGGTCGGGTGCCTGGATTGTGAAGAACAGCTGGGGTACCGATTGGGGTGGAACCTGCGGTTATGGTTCCGAGAGAGGCTATTTCACCATCGCCTATGGCTCCGCGAACATAGGAATGTACGCCTCCTATATGGACGGTTGGCAGGATTTTGATCCCAGCGGGGAGATACTCTATTATGATGAGGGAGGCTGGAGCGGCAGTTGGGGTTATGGATTGCAGACTGCGTGGGCGATGGGTAAGTTTGTTCCCAGTACAGCGTGTTCCCTGACCAGGATTGAATTCTGGACCACCGATGTCACCACGGATGTGGACGTCTATGTCTACGACGATTTCGATGGATCCACAGTGAGCAATTTATTGGCCACCAGGCTCGATACCAGTTATGCCGAGGCCGGATACCATTCGGTGGCTTTGGATCTGCCCCTCGAGGTCACAGCCGGAGAGGACCTGTACGCGGTGGTGAAATTCACAAATGAGAGTTTCGGCTGGCCTGTCGCGGCGGACGCTCAAGGTCCGTACGAAATCGGGAAGACCTATGTGAGTCCCAACGGCAGCGATTCCTGGACTGACCTGGGAACATACGGACAAAACGATGCGGCAATTCGAGTGCGCGTGAGCGGCATGCCCACACTTTTTGTGGATTCCCCCAATGAGAAATTAGAACTCCCAAGATCTTTTTTCCTGCAACAGAATTACCCCAATCCCTTCAATGCCAGGACCGAGATCAAATATTTTATCCCAACTTCAGCTCACGTAAAAATACAGGTTTATAATATTTTAGGAGAAAAACTTGATATTTTGGTTGATGAAAGACTGACCGCAGGTCACAAAACAATAATCTGGAATGCGAGCCAATTCGGCTCAGGGGTCTATATTTGCCGGATGACTGCAGGGGAGCTCTCCCAGGCCAGAAAGATGGTTCTGCTCAAATGAGCGCTGGGTCCTGTGCCAGAAAGAGTGTCATGGATATAGAAATTCGAGATTTGACTAAAAAATACGTGAATTTATCGGCCCTCCGGAAGGTCAGTTTGAATGTCTCCAGAGGTGAGTCGGTCGGTCTTGTGGGATCTAACGCGGCCGGCAAGACCACACTTTTGCATATCCTGATGGGATTTATTTCCTTCGATGAGGGTATTGTGAAAATCTTGGGTAGATCATCAGCCAAAATTGACGCGATCACGAAGGAAAAAATTGGCTTTGTCGCCGAGGAAATAAGCCTTTTGCCATGGGCCACTCTATTGGATACAGCAGGTCTTTACAGAAATTATTACACCCGTTGGGACGAGAACGCATTTTCACGATTCGTTGAAGAATGGGGAATCGTAGCTGACAAACGCCTGCGATCTCTGTCCAAAGGCCAGAGACGATTGGCCGAACTGGCCCTCTGCTTCAGCTGCCGCCCAACCATAACGCTTCTCGATGAGCCGTTCATAGGCTTGGACGCGGTAATGCGCATTAAGGTTTTGGAGGCCATGAGGGAGATGAACGCCGAACATGGCACGACGATTTTTTACACCTCGCATATCCTCTCCGATATAGAAAAGATTGCCAAACGGGTTATTATCATTCGTGAAGGTGAAGTCTGTTTCGATGAAAGTCTCAGTGACCTAGAATCTTCGTTGGAAAGCATCTTTGTGAGGTATTATGACCTGGCAACGGAAGAACACGACTCCTCAGAAGAGTGAACAATGAGAGGAAGTAGGGGGAGGCATCAACATCTTTCTCCGGTCTTTTTTTTCTTGAAGACCTTTTTCTTCAATCCGTTGAACAACCCCGTGTTTGTAGTTCTGTTTTTCTTCGTGGTCTTCTTTTATTGGGAGGGAAGCCTCGATAAATATCATGTTGCCATGATTATGTATCTTGCTCTGTTGAGTCAGTATTTTTTGAAAAATATGCTTCAAGGGTATTCGAGCGATGTTGAGGAGACCACGAAAGCGCCGCTGATAAGATTTTTCAAGGCCCTGCCGATCACCAGTCCAAAGATATATTCTTCCTACTTGCTCTCTGCCGTTGTCTATGTATTATTAATCTATGTCCTTCTTGGTTTACTATTGTTGGAAATGATGAAGCTGCCTGATTTGAAGGGCATGCAATTCATCCAATCAGTGGCTCCCGATGGCGACACCGTCACTACTTTGACGGGATATGCGTTAAGTCGTCGTGGGATACCTTATTTTGTATCTCTCGATTGGAGTAAATCGCTTCTGTTCGATTCCATTTTGAAAATAGGCGGCGGAAAATTCTGGACGTCTCTCTACGCGGTCTTAATTTTCATCTACATCTCCGTCTTGAGGATTTTTCAACAGATGAGACCGAAGCGAGGATTTCAACTGGTGATTCTTTTTCATAAACTGCCCTTGGGCATCTTTCTCCTTCTGGGATTGGTATTCATAGCGGACTTGATTCTTACCCAAAATGAGATAGGTATTTATTCGCGATTACTGATTCAATCTATGGATGTGACTCTGTCGTTATTTCTGGTCGTTTTCGTGGCCACTGTTTTCTCAACGGTTTCGATGTCAAAAGTCATTTTAGCCAGACTGAAAGGTTACTAAGACCAGATGATCGGTTCTCGTTTTGAAGTCTCTTTTCGGCTTCTCGCCCTCAACGCAAAGCTGTTCAGGGAAATTTATAAGCTTGATATAGCCGTTTTCTTGGTGGGCTTGTTGTATGTTTTCGGTGGACAGTCTCAGCTCAAGTTGACAGTTGGCAAAGGGATCTTCCTGCTCGCTGTCCTGCTCTTCATAGCTCTGATGGCGTCCCAGATCATCAAAAACAACGCTGCCAATCTTATTTTTTATCTGCGATTGCCCATCGGCAAGATAGCATCATTAGCTTTGTTTTATGTTGCCTTAGTTCTTCCCATTTTGGCGATTTTCACCGCAATTTTTCTTTTGACTCGGACTCTTTGCTTCCCTCGGGAAGCCGCGATGTTGACTCAACGTTTTTTCCAAGTGACCATTGCCATTCTTTTCTTGAAATCCATGACTATCAATAGCATGATAGCTATGAGTATTCATTTTGCACTGATCGCCGGTTATTTTGTCTTTTTAGGCGCTGTGCTTGTCTTCCTTTCAATTATGAAAGAGCTCCTCGTTCCTCTTCTCATTATGTCTGACGGAGTGTTCGCATTGCTGTTTCTGCTCTCCACCTATCTGATCAGTTTTATCGCGGTCAAGAAAATCGGTCTATGAAAGATCTATCGTTGTAAAAGGGACCTGGACAAAATGGTATCACGTAGAACCTATTGGCTTCTTCGCAGGGGACGGTTTCAGGTCTACGGTTGTGGCCACTGTTGCCAAGGCCAGAGATTATGATTAACAACTCCCAAAAGCAAAGGAACTCTTTATCCTTGAGAGAGGGCAAACTGACCACTTTTTTCCTGGGAATTTTGGTCCTGTTCGCCTCAGGCCTGGTCCTTCGCCATCTTCAGGTGATTTTTAAGCCGTTATTGATCGCCGTTTTTCTCTCGCTGCTCTTCGAGCCCATGGTACGCTCGTTGATGCGATTGAGAATTCCAAAATTCTTCGCATTTTTGATTTCATTGCTGCTGGTTTTTGCCATACTGTGGTCGCTGGGTCTTCTGGTTTATGCCAGTGTGGCCTCTTTTGTGGAGGGATTTCCCAAGTATCAGAGCAAATTTCACGATCTCTACATGAGCGCCATAGAGAGTCTGAAAATTCCCCATGAACAGGTTAAGGTGTATATTCAGCAGGTCAAATGGGCCGATGTATGGGAAAATTTATCCCTGACCTCGTTTGTGACCTCAACGGTGGGCTCATTCATCAGTTTCTTGACGAACCTCTTTTTCGTTCTGCTCTTCACCATCTACATCGTTCTGGGCAAAGAGCATTTCAGATCTAAGCTCGATCAGTCCTTTGCCCCCGAGAGGGCCGAGAGGATCGCCGACATCTTCAAAAACATCAACCTAGGAGTGCAAAAATATCTGGTCACAAAGCTGCTGGTCAGTCTGGGGACCGGAATTCTGGTGGCAGCCATCTTGTCCATATTCGGCGTTGACTTCGCCCTGGTGTGGGGACTGCTCACCTTTCTGCTGAACTTCATCCCCAACATCGGATCGGTCATCGCGACCATCCCCCCGATTCTCCTGGCCTTTTTGCAATATGGCTCCGTGTTTCCAGGGCTGTGGGTTGCCATCCTGTTGATAGGCACACAGGTGACCATGGGAAATATTGTAGAGCCTCGTGTCATGGGAAAGAGCCTGAATTTGAGCCCCCTGGTGGTTATCGTCTCACTGGTTTTCTGGGGATTTATCTGGGGTCCTGTGGGGATGGTTTTGGCCGTCCCCATTTCGTCCACAATACAGATCGTCTGTGGCAACATCGACTCTTTAAAGCCCGTCAGCGCTTTAATGGGGGGCGAATAGCGAGTTGAGACTGATCGCGTCAAAAAAACCTATGCAGCGGGAATAAAAGAAGAGAGAGGAATACCACCCCTCAACAAGCGCTCGCGGATGAGGACATCCACATATAACTCAAGTGCATCCTCCCCTCCATATACTGCTTCATCAGGAGTTGTGATCATGTGGAAAGCGGTATTGCTTCTGTTTTTATACGTCACTCTGATACTGAGCCCCTTAGTCCTTGGGGCCATCTGGGGACCTCAATTCGGCAACTCGCTCCTGTATGAGATCGGGAAAAGCTTTGCGCTTATGGGCTTCATGATTCTCGCCCTGCAGGCCGTGCTGGCCGGGCGGTTTAAGTGGATAACGCAGCATTTCGGTTTCGATATCCTGATTCGGTTCCACAAATATATGGGCTTGTTCGGAGTCCTTCTCATCATGGCGCATCCTGTGCTTCTCGCCCTGGGTGGAGCTGGTTGGTGGCTGTTTATATCGGCGGATGTCCGCTGGTACATCTGGGTGGCCAAGGCCGTCTTGACACTTGTTCTGCTCAACATTATCTTAAGCCTGTTTCATAGACGGTTTCGCCTTAAATTCGAAACCTGGCGTCATTATCACGACATCCTGGCCCCCATAATATTCACTCTGAGTTTCCTTCACAGCAGGTTTGCCGGAGGCGATTTTGTGGTCGTTCCTCTGCAGTGGCTTTGGGGCGTCATGCTGGGGCTGGCCATCTCGGTATTCGTATATCACCGGCTGGTTCGGCCGTGGCGACTGAGCCGTCGCCCCTACCGGGTTGTCGATGTGAAACAGGAGTCGCAAACGGTGTGGACCGTGAAGCTGGCCCCCCCAAAAGGGGAGAGGTGTTATGACTATCTGCCCGGACAATTTCATTTCCTAACCTTTCATCGGGGGAGAAACCTGCCCGTGGAGGAGCACCACTGGACCATCTCCTCCAGCCCGAGCGAGATGGACACAATCAGTTCCACCATAAAAGAATTGGGAGATTTCACGGCCACCATAGGTCAGACAAAGCCCGGCGACACAGCGACGGCTCATGGTGCTTTCGGTCGCTTCTCATATGTCCTGCACCAGGACGAGAGGGACCTGGTTTTCATCGCCGGAAGCATCGGCATCACACCCTTGATGAGCATGCTTCGGCATATGTGCGACACCCAATCCACCATCTCCGTCCTACTTCTCTATGGGAATCGCAGCGAGGAAGACATCGTCTTTCGTCAGGAGCTCTCTGAAATTGAGGCGGGAGGTTCCCCCCGGTTGAAAGTCGTTCACGTGTTGAGCAAGCCAACGGAGAGCTGGTGCGGCGAAACCGGCCGGATCGATGGACAGAAAATCCAGGAATTTTGCGGTAGAAATTTGAGAGAGAAAGCCTATTACATCTGCGGTCCGCCGGCCATGATCTCAGCAACAATAAAGAACCTTCGAGATTTCTCAGTGGCCAATGCCCAGATACATGTGGAGGTTTTCGCGTTTCTCGATTGAAAAAGGAGATGACCAGTGAGAAAGACGGGATTGGATCGGGTGTCACTGGCAGTGACCGTCTTGTTATTGCTTTTCGCCATACTATTGGTGGTTTTCCGTCCTTAGTGCCGGAACCGGGAATCTGAACTCGAGGTCAGATCTATGAGCTACTTTTTTAGTGGGTGGCATGAGACATGAGCCCGGCCTGATGGCCAAGGGAGCGCTTTTGGGGGAGGTTTCGGTGAAAAAAGAAGATCTGGAGTTGGAGGGAAACTCCATTAATGGTAGAGAAAAAGGCCGAGTCATGGGTGATTATAAATCCGCCTTCCCAGATCCGCTGATCATTCGAGCAGGGGAAAAACTCAGAATTGGTGGAAAAAAGAGCAGCTGGCCCGGCTGGATCTGGTGCACCAATGGGAAAAAGCACAGCGGATGGGTGCCCGAAAGGTACGTCGAACGACAGGGAGAAACCGGCCTGGCCCTCTATGATTATAACGCCACCGAACTTTCAGTCAGTGCGGGAGAGGAATTGGTCCTGCGCAAAGAAGAAAGCGGCTGGATCTGGTGCACAAACCAGAGGGGAGAGAGTGGTTGGGTGCCGGCAGAACATGTTGAAAAACTCAAAGAGGTGGAACACCTCAGGGAGTATCGAGAACCCGGATGTGTCTTCTGCAACATGCTAGGGGAACGAATGGTGCTGGAGAATAACCTGGCCTATGCCATCAGAGATATGTATCCCGTAACCGCGCTGCACACGTTGATTATTCCCCGAGGGCACGTGCCGAACTATTTTGATCTCAGCATACAGCAGATAGAGGCCTGTCATCGGCTTTTGGTCGCAGCGCAGGCCGAAATTGTTGCCCAAGATAAGGACGTCCGGGGTTTTAATATCGGCATCAATCAAGGCTCTGCCGCCGGTCAGACGATTCTTCACTGTCATATTCATATCATTCCCAGAAGGATAGGCGACGTTGATGATCCCCGCGGGGGGATTCGACACTTGATGCCAGGCAAAGGCCCGTATGAGATGGACGTAGAGTGATGTCGGCCACAAAAAGCAACCCGGCGTCGCATTCCATGATCTTGAAGAGGAGAGGCGCTGCACAATGGACCTTCGCCCGACTATTAAGCTGGAGCCATTCACCCAGGCCGATTTCGATAGGCTGATTGGCTGGGTGCCATCTCCCGAGTTTCTCCTTCAATGGGCGGGCCCAGGCTTCAGTTATCCTCTCACACGAAACCAATTGAAGCACCACTTGGCGAGTGAGACAGAACTGCAACCTGATCATCTTATCTACAAAGCCGTTCATCGACAGAGCGGCGAAACCGTTGGGCATGGAGAGATTGTTGCCCTCGATCGACGGAATCGGTCGGCCAGCATGGCGCGGATACTCGTCGGGCCACCAGAGATGCGAGGGAAAGGCATCGGAGAGCAGATCGTCAGGGCTTTGCTGCGAGTGGCGTTCCAGGAGTTATCCCTCCATCGGGTAGCCCTCCACGTGTTTACCTTTAACACATCGGCCATTCGCTGCTATGAGAGGATTGGCTTCAAGCAGGAGGGAGTGTTACGAGAAGCTCGCCAGCATGGAGAGGAATACTGGGATGTATGCGTGATGAGCATCCTCGAACAGGAGTGGCTTTCTGAGCGCTCCCCATCTCGGGGGAGCCCTGCGGAGTCGAAAGGGTAGCCCAAGGTGCTGGAGAGGTTCTCCCCGGCACAAAAAGAAAGGAGCCTGACATGATTGCCTTCAACAGATATTTCTCCCCAGTGGCCTGTATCCTCTTGCTGAGTCTTTTCTTAGCATTGAGTTGCGGCAAAAGAGAGAGCTCTCAGTTAGAGCAAGGCCTCAGCTTTTATCGGCAGAATAAGCTGAAAGAGGCACTTCCGCTCCTGAAAGGTGCTGTTGAGAGTGATCCGCAAAATGCAGATGCGCACGCTTGGCTTGGCGAGACGTACCGTCGCCTCGGACAGACAGAAGATGCCATCAAGGCAGCGCGAAAAGCGATGGAGCTGGATCCCTGCCACAGCTTCGGTCATACGGTGCTGGCATCGGCCTATACTCCAAAGTCCATAGGCAGTTGGGAGGGAGCCAATGCGGATACCAGCTGGTACCATTTGGGAAAGGCTGCGGCGTGCGATTCCAGCGACGGTAACATCTGGATGGGAGGCTGGGTCGAGGCAATACGACGTGGAGACCAGGCCTTGGAAAAGCGAGCCCTGCGATTATTGATCCAAACCGATTTTCTCACACCGGCTCTTTTGGCCTACAATCGCTGGATGCTCCGCCATCTGCCCAAAAATGCTCTTCTGTTGACCAATGGGGACATGGACACCTATCCCGCGGTGGCCCTTCAGGAGGTGGAGGAATTTCGCACAGATGTGGTCATCGCCAATCGCTCTCTGTTGAACACCTCATGGTATGCGCGGCACTTGAGGGACCGCTATGGGGTGCCCCTTACTTTTGAAGATGACCAGTTGGATTCGCTCAAAACTCATAGAGATGACGATGGGAATCTAATACTGATGGCCGATCAGATCATCGAGGGCTGGCTGGAGCTGCGTCAACGAAACGCCTTCCCGCGCCCCATTGCGATAGCGGTCACGGTGGGCGATATGAGCTTTGCAGAGGACACCAAGGATCATCTCACGCTGGCCGGACCGTTTCACTCTTGGCTGCCCTTTCCTGCGGAAAACCCTGAGGACACCACGATGATGCGGATGAGCCTGGCTGATATTGATCCCGAAGATTTTCGGGGTCCTCTGGTGAGTCCACAGGATCGCAGTCCAGTTCGTCTGGTGGGGACCAATAGGTTGGTGACAAATATCACGGCGGCTGCCTTGCGTTACAGCCAGGCCCTTATCGAGTCGGGGCGGGCCGCGGAGGTGTTTCCGATGCTGAAATGGGCCCAGGGATTCGAGGAGAAGACCGCTTTAGGGCCCGTTTTTGCAGAGCAGATTGAGGAGCTTAAGGAAAAGGCCATCGATGAGGTGGCCAACAAGTTAGATATTATGACCATAAAGAGGCCCTTGACCGATTGATTTTCAAAGGGTGGCCCATGGATAACAGGTCAACTTCATGGAATCAACAGGGATTTTGTTGGAATTGCCTTTTCCTCATTCTCATGGTGATGGAGGTTCTCATTTTGTCTGGATGTGGCGGCAAGCTCAGGAAGAAACGAGTGACACCGATACCCGATCAGGATGTGGCCAGGACAACATTGAGTGCTAAAATGCCCTGGCTTCAAGAGCCAGCTGCCCGCTGGCAGAGAGATTTCTCTGGCTCTCCGCGAGATGATCTCATCCCCCTTCCCGAGCGAGACCTTGAACAGGAGGGAATCGGCGCCAAGACTCGGGTGTATGAACTCTTCGATCGTTGGACATTGAACCCGGAGCTTTGTGGTGACCGCGGAAGGCACTATGCAGAGATCACTGCCGAATGCAAGGGCATGATTGAGCTGGATTTCGCCTTGACTCAGATAGAATGGGCCGATCCACAGGCTCGGACACGATACTATCGAGCCGTTGATAAGCTCATCGAAAAGGTCGGCCGCACGCTGTTGGCAGATTTCGGAGACATATTGGAAAGCCGAGAGAAGGAGTTCTTTCTATATGCCCTCAAAACCCTTGCCTGGCAGGAAAGCAAATGGCAGCATTACCTGCGCTATGAGAATTGGTTCTTCGTCATCGTCAGCGGCGGTTCTTATAACAAATTGGATGATTGGGGCATCACTCAGCTGGCCCGGTCTTCCTTTGATCCCGAAATTTTGCTGAATAAGAACTTCTTCGAGAGCAAAGGGTATGGTTCCATCTCCAGCTGCCTCTACTACGGCTTCATGGAGTACTATTTTTGCTACCTGGAAGCCAGAGAGCATCCCGACAACGGTTCCAGTCTGTTGGACAAAATCATCGGGGCTTACAATCGCTATTCCTCCGGGTACAGTTCCAGCTCTTTCGGTCTGGCCGCAGAGGATCAGGCTTATCGAGACTATCAGATTCGGGCAATGGGAGGATTTAAGGACAAATTTGTTCTCAAACCGTGGGAAGAGTTCCTGAGCCCGGAGAGCGAATCAATTTCCACAAAGTGATTCTTATGGAGGAATGCACATGTGTGACCATCTGGGACGTGGTAAATTTGCAGCCTGCCTCGCTGCTGTGTTGATTCTGATCTGTTTGCGGACATTACCATGCGATGCCAAAGGATTTCCACCAACTCGAGACAATCAGCCTAATATGGTAAAAACAATGAGAACCTTCTCAATTGTGGCTCGTGATCCCAACACAGGCGAACTGGGAATCGCCGTGGCCTCGCGGTTTTTTGCCGTTGGCAGCGTGGTCCCCTGGGCTAAGGCGGATGTTGGTGCCGTGGCAACGCAGTCATTTGCCAACACGACATTCGGCTGGAGAGGTCTGGAACTGCTGGAGAAAGGTCTTACCGCCGAGGAAACGCTTGAGATCCTGGTGCGAGGTGATGATGATCCCGAGAGGCGCCAATTTGGCATTGTGGCCGCCGATGGCAAATCCGCCACCTATACCGGCAAAGATTGTCTGGCGTGGGCAGGAGGTCGAAACGGTCCCAATTACGCAATACAGGGCAATATTCTGGCCGGCCAGGCGGTGGTGGATGCTATGGAGGACGTCTTTCTTCAAACCGAGGGGACGCTGGCCGAGCGTCTCTATGCGGCACTGTTGGCCGGCGAGGAGAAGGGGGGAGACGCTCGCGGCAAGCAGTCGGCCGCCATGCTGGTGGTGAAGAAAGCCGCCGGTTATGGCGGCTATACCGATCGCGCCATTGACATACGAGTCGACGACCATCCCGAGCCCTTCCAGGAGCTGGGGCGCCTGCTCAACTTCGCCCAGATGAATTACGCCTGGAATGAAGCCTGGACCCTCTTTACTCAAAAGAAATACGCCGAAGCCCTGCCCCCCATGGAGCGCACGGCTCGTCTGGCGCCAGAAAACGCGGAGGTCTATTATGACCTCGCGGTGATACGTCTTGCCGCAGGGAAGGACAGCCTGGCCTAGAGGCATTGAGGAAAGCACTGAAGCTCAACCCAAAATTGAAGAAACAGGCTGCAAAAGACGGTGATTTATCCAAGCTCAAGGGAAATGAGAAGTTTGAATCCTTGCTCCAATCTGGAGGAAAATGACAGGATCTGAGCGTCGAGGTGTTGGATAAGATCATGGTCGTCGCAGCAGCCACTTCTTTGCTCCCGGACATTCTGGCGATGATGAGCATTTTTCTGAAGCCAAACATTGACAGACATCGGATGAAAGGTATAGCATGGAAAAGCAGGCTCAAAAAGCTCTCCGGTTGATCCAGGGTGAGGGCAAAATAAAGGACTCAGATGCGCGGCGAAAAGCCAGGCTGACGGACACATCCCCCGCTGAGCTTCTCGACGCATACTCACAGGCGGTCATTCAGGTGGTGCGCGCCGTAGGGTCGGCCGTGGTCAGCATCACAGTGGGAAAGCAGGCGTCGAGAAGGGGGCCCGACGAAGTGGGGGCCGGTTCCGGTGTCATCGTCGCCCCCGATGGATATATTCTCACCAATCATCATGTGGTGCATAAGAGTGAGAGTTTGAAGGCGACACTCCCCGAAGGGAAGGAGCTGGCAGCGAGACTGGTGGGGGCTGATCCGGCCACGGATCTGGCAGTGATTCGCGCCAACGCCTCCAGTTTACCTCACGCTGCCCTGGGGGATTCTGATTTGTTACGGGTAGGACAACTCGTCATCGCTATTGGAAATCCATTTGGCTTTCAGTCCACCGTCTCAACGGGCGTGGTCAGTGCTTTGGGC
>SMTZ1_10012456_pt1 | contig 15204 bp, 13 predicted proteins | sample DeeMarSWOR136_30_FD_25667 | JGI IMG/M metagenome (IMG submission 25667)
CAGCGTATGCCCCACTCAGTAAATACGGAACATCGTAGCGCCGAGCAATCTCCCCCAACCTCCCAGCATCAGGAAGATTCCCATATTTACCGTCCGGATACGTGAGGACGACCAGCCTTGGCCTATGCTTCTCTACAAGCGGCCCATACTCATCAACGTTGATCATAAACCCTGGATAGCCGCAGTGGGGCACCTCAATCACTTCCAGTCCTGCCCTATCAGCAGCCATCACAGTGGTGTAGTGTCTATTGCCATCAACGATGACCGAGTCACCGGCTCCAGCCAGAGAATGCATCACCATGAACATCCCATCCCTCGCCCCATAGGTGACGGCGGCAACGTCACAACCCAGAAAGGGGGGTAGAACCTCACGTATGAACTGCCGGACAGGAGGAGTCGTTATGTCACTTAGCTCACCCGAGCAGAAGTCACACACCGAATAGCCATCGCCAAATTCCACCAATGCCTCCCTAGCGGCATCGGTCAGAATCCCACCCGTCTGCAAAGGCATTATGTTGATCATGCCTTTGTGTGGGCTGTGTAATGGGGCAAGTTTCTGCGGTACCTTACTCACTGCGTCCTTCCCAGAGCCTCTCCCCTGATTGCCTCTGCCTTGATAGTCACAAACACGGCACCGCCGACGCCTATCGGTTTCTGTTGTCCTTCTATGTGCTGTCTGATGGCCTCAGGAATTTGCAGGTTGAGATCGGAGAGGTGCTTCACTGTCTTCACCTGATAGACAATGTCGCTGTCGCTCTTCTCCACTAGAGCCGCTGCTCCCATTGCTATGCCACGCATGTAGTTCAGGCCTGTCCATACTCCTGAGGGTTCAACATCGCTATAGATAGTACCCTCAGCCACGCAGATCTCGTTGAAGCCAGCTGGCCCAATTAGCCTCTTGCCTGCCTCTTCTTCCACAATCCGCACCACAATGAACTCATCACTCCAAGCCAGGAACTCACAGGGCGCTATCTCATCCTTGTGCTTTCGAGCAGTTTCCTCAATCGCCCTCGCCATATTCTTGCCCCTATCGCTCTGAGGGCTGGAGATATACCCAACGGACTTCGCAATCTCCTCGTCCGAATACTCGAAAACGGAGAACTGAGGGAATACTAGTCTTCTGACATCATCCGCCCCAGAGAGAACCATACCCAGACGCTCAATGCCTATGCCGGCATTGAACACAGGATACCTGATGTCGAAATTGGCCAAGGCTACGGGTGAGTACATACCGATGTCAGCAATTTCGACCAGCTCCCCTCTGTATACGGCGAAGACCTCCTCTTCGTGATCCGGGGCATAGTACTTGGATGTAGCAGCCTTCCTCTCAAACTTCACATCGACAAAACCATATTGTCTAAGGACGTTCTCCGTTATCTTCTTTCCAGCGGCCAAAGACATCTCTTGGCCCATTACCACCAGCGACGCCGAATGATGAACCCTCAAATGGTGTGCATCTTCTCTTTGCTCATTGCGATAGCGCGGGCCCACCGAAAACAGGCCAAGTGGCAGCTCTGCCCGGTCCTGCAACGCAGCCAGGGTGTGAAACCATGTAGCCGTCATGTGACTTCTCAGGGTCTTGTTGCTCGGCAAAGGCCGAAGGCTGTAGAGCTCGGGGAAGACCTTGTCCACTATCTCAGTGGCCTGGTAATCGGAAATGCCCAGTCCGTCCATTAGCTTCTCAATAAGGTCATCTGCCTCAATATCGCCCTTCTTGTACCCTCTTAGGATCATCTGCAAGCTCTCAACATCAACCTTCCTCCCCACTATCTTCTCGACCTGGCCCATTTTGCGGGCGCTCACTCCTATCTCAGAACGAGGCAACTCCGCCAAGTAGAAGGCCCTATCAAGAATCACCCGAGACTCAGGCCCGTATTGCATCACAACGTCGCTATCAGGCAGGATTGTCAGGTTTTCCACCTCATCAAAGCCGAGGTTCAGCAGGATTTCTCTAGATTTCTGTATCAGTTCGCGCAGAGGGTGAGGTTTCCCTTTGTCCGGCAAGCTGACTCTGGTGTCAGTTGGAATATACCCTGCCGTCGACATCCAGGCTTCAACGAAGTTCTTTCTTGCCTGCTCCTTTATTCGGCTTAAGTCGAACTCGGTCATGCTTGGTTCTTACTCCAGCGGAATGAATTGCAGTAGATACTGCTTCAGCATATTCAGCATTTCTTCAGCAACATCCCGCTTATTTTCTTCTCTGCCGCCCTGAAACAAATGCTCTTGGCTCAGACTACCGTCTCTGGCCACCAAGCCAAGATAGAACAGCCCCACGGGCTTGCCAAGACTACCGCCGGAGGGACCGGCAATTCCTGTATCCGCAATGCATATGTCCACACCCAACACCCTTCTCCCACCTTCAGCCATTTCCCTCGCGGTCTGTTCGCTGACGGCCCCGTATGCCTCTATGGTCGCCCGATTCACTCCCAGAACGTTGACCTTTGCCTCATTACTATATGCCACTACGGAGCCCCAGAAGTAATCGGAGCTGCCCGGCACATCGGTAAGCATATCAGCCACTCTGCCGCCAGTAGCTGACTCGGCCGTGCCTATGCTCAATGACCTGCCTGTTTGAATCCGATATCTCGCCAGCAGTTGAGCAATCTCTACTTCGGGTTTTGCCACCTGTCTCCGGCTACTCTAGCAGTTCCCCCCTTTCGAATTCCACACCCCCGAGCGAGCCAAGTCTCATAGGAACCTATCCAGCCATCGCTGCCCACGCAATGAGCAACAATCCTCTGACAGAGAGCGTGGCTGGCGGTATCAGAAACAGGGAGGATTTGCACTTGTCAGGATGGTTCGGCACAGCGCCCGGACAGAGTAATGAGAAGCCTCCTGGCAACGACATATTTTCCCGAAGGGTCGCCCCCTAAGTATCGTCTGTGCTGGAGCGTTTCACTTCCGTGTTCGGGATGGTAACGGGTGGTTCCACTCCGCTCTAGTCACCAAGAAGCCCCTCTAAGACAATAGTATAATATAGTGTCAGACATAGATTCAAGCCGATCGGATGACAATGAAAGGCAGTCCGCCAATGGAGGTCCGTATTGGCTGCAGCGGATGGCATTATGACCATTGGTGTGGCTTGTTCTACCCTGGAGGGCTCGCCAAGACACAATGGCTGCAGTTCTACGCCAGGCAATTTGACACTGTAGAGCTCAATAGCAGCTTCTACCATTTGCCTTCTGAGAAGACCTTCGTCGGCTGGCGCGAGTCCACACCCGACAATTTCATCTTTGCGGTCAAAGTGAGTCGCTTCATTACTCACCTGAAGCGACTGAGAAACCTAGGCTCAGCCATGGACAAGTTTCTGACACACGCTGCGTCGCTGAAAGAGAAGCTCGGCCCCCTCCTCTATCAACTCCCACCCAACATGAAGCGCAATGATGAGTTGCTGCGGAGCTTCGTATCTACGTTACCTCCAGAGTATCACCACGTCTTTGAGTTTCGCCACGAATCGTGGATCGACTACTCCGTTTTTCGTATTCTGCAGGAGTACAAGGCCGGCCTGTGCGTCTTCGATATGCCCCGCCTCAGTTGTCCTCTCATTGCCACCAGCAGCTTCGCCTACATACGTTTTCATGGCAGCGGCAGCCTGTATTCTAGCTGCTATTCTGACGAAGCGCTGTCCCTATGGGCACGTAGAATTATCCAGCTGGCAGGAGAAGTAAATACTGTCTACGTCTACTTCAACAACGACGCTGAAGCTTTCGCCGCAAGAAACGCCTTGAGTCTTTCGAATCTCATAGGTACTGCTTCAGTTTCCGAGCCAAGGCCAGAGTAACCCCGGTCACTTGGCTGAGTTCCTCTTCCGAAGCATCCTTAATGCCACGAAGTGACCCAAACCTTCTGAGTAGCGCAGTCTTCCGTTTGGGACCAATACCTGGAACTACATCCAGAGGCGAGGCAGTGCTCTGCTTGAGCCGCAACTTCCGGTGATATGCCACGGCGAATCGGTGCGCTTCGTCCCGTGCTCTCTGAAGCATGTGAAGAGCAGAGGAAGCCGCCGACATGACGATTGGCTCAAGCTGTCCTGGCACGAAGACCTCTTCATTCCCCTTAGCCAAGCTAGCCACCGGAATAGAATCAAGCCTCAGTTCGCGAGTTACCTCAAGAGCGGCATTGAGATGCCCTCTGCCACCATCGATAAGGATCAGGTCAGGCATTAGCGCCCAGCTGCCCTCCCCCGACAGGCCTCTCTTGAGTCTTCGCTTGAGAACCTGTTGCATCATCGCGTAGTCGTCGGCAACGGACACTGCTTCGATTCTGAAGTGTCGATACTGCGCTGGTTTTGGCAAGCCTCTCTCGAAGACAACCACACTGCCTACAGCCAAGGCCCCCCGAATATTGGAGATATCATAGGCTTCTATCCTCATCGGTACCTCAGGCAGGCGGAGCCTCGCCTGAAGTTCTCTCAGACCGGAAGCCATGGCCTCAAATCTCATCGGTGTTGTACCCACTAGGTGCAAGCCTGTCTCAGCGTTCCCTGCCACCATATCCACCAGATGTCTCTTGGCTCCTCGACGCGGGACCTCGAGCCTCACGTTCCCGCCTCTCAGGCTTGCCAGCCATTCGGAAAGCACAGGCGATTCGTCGACTGAATGTTGAAGCCATATCGCCGACGGTATGTATGAAGCCGAGGCATAGAACTGCTTCACGAAGTTGGCCAGCGTCTGGCTGGGACTCTCGTCAAAGACGCCCTCCAAGACGAAATGGTCGCGCCCAATCAGCCTACTATTGCGAACGAAGAAGACCTCTACATAAGCCTGCTCTCCGTTCTGAGCCAAAGCAATGACATCTTGCTCGCCTTTCAGCGCTACAGCGATCTTCTGCCCTTCCATGACATTCTCGATAGCGCGAATCTGGTCACGAAGCAAAGCGGCCTTTTCAAACTCGAGCCTCCGGACAGCCACCTGTATATTCCGTTTCAATCCACGAAGCACGAGCTCCGGCTTGCCCTCCAAGAATAGAACAAGCTGATGTATCACTTCCCGATACTTCTCATTGCTCACAGCGCCAATGCACGGCCCGAGGCAACGCTGAATATGGAAGTCCAGACAGGGCCGTTCGTCTGTGCCGGTGATCTTCCTGGTACAGGAGCGAACAGCAAAGATTCTCTTCGCTATGTTAAGCGTCTTCCTCACTGAGCCAGCACTTGCAGAAGGGCCGAAATACATCGCCCCGTCCACTTGCTTGCGCCGGGTGATGTAGACGCCTGGCCAAGACTCGTTCGTGCTTACCTTCAGATAAGGGAAAGACTTGTCGTCCTTCAGGCGCACATTGTAACGAGGGCGATACTTCTTTATCATATCGCACTCAAGGATGAGAGCTTCTTGCTCAGAGCCAGCAACCATGAACTCAACAGCGTCTATCCTGGATATGAGTCGCCGCACTCGTGATGGCATGCTGCCAGAGCCACGAAAGTAGCTTCTCATTCGGCTGGCCAAGTTGGTAGCTTTCCCCACATAGATGACCTCTCCTTGTCTATCTCGGAATAGATAGACCCCTGGCCTTGCCGGCAAGTCCTTTAATTGCCCCTCTAATCGCGATGACTTCATGCCAAACGCATTGTAGCAACCGCCTTTTGCAGAGGCAAAATGCTTTTCGTTATGGTACAATGGTTAGCTAGTGGAACGCGATATCAATGCTTTCCTTCACCATCTAGCCAAAGCTAAGGGGTCCTCGCAGAATACGGTAGCTGCCTATCGCAACGATTTGGAGCAGTTGGCGGCCTACGCTGCAGCAGAGCAAGTCAAGGGCATAGTGCAATCGAACGACACCCTTCTGAAGAGCTATCTCATCAACCTCAGAGGGAAGGGCTACTCCGCTGCCACGGCAGCTCGCAAGGTGGCTTCCGCCAAGTCGTTCTTCAACTTCCTAGTGGACCAAGGCAAGTTGAGAGAGAACCCGTTGCGAAATGTGGTTTCCCCCAGGGTGGGCAAGCGGCCGCCTAAGTTCCTGTCTCCCGACGAGTTCCGCCGCCTTCTAGCAGAGCCCGCGAAATCACCTACGCTCGAGGCCAAGAGGGACACCGTTATGCTCGAGCTGCTATACGCCACTGGCCTGCGCGCCAGTGAACTCGTCTCTCTCAATGTAAGAGACATTGACTTGAGCCAATCATGCATACATTCGGTCCATGGGAACTCTAGGAGGAGACTCCCAATTGATGACCGCATAAAACAGCTGCTTGGGAGCTTTCTCCAAAACGACAGGCTTGACTTGTTGTACGATGAAAGAGAAGAGGCCCTGTTTCTGAATCGCCGGGGTGGCCGGCTCACTCGGCAGGGATTCTGGCAGATTGTCAAGAACTACGCCAAGAAGGCTGGTCTGGGCACTCAAGTCACGCCACAAACCCTGCGCCATAGCTTTGCCGCACACAGGATCGAGAGCGGTAGCGACCTTCGGTCTCTCCAGCAGGCCTTGGGACACGCATATGTCTCGAGTACCCGAATCTACAAGAGACCTCCATCTCCAACAAGGTAAGTACTGTGCCCAAGAAATCACGTCGCGCCAAGGCAAGACGCCGCACCAGGTTCGCTGAAGAGGGCCAGCGAGGAATTCCTCAGCAACCCGGGCGAGCGGTCCCGGTTGCCCCTGTCCGAACTGAAGCGGCTCCAGTGTCTATCAAATCCCGGCCGAGACCTGGAGAGGCTGCTGAGCGCTACCAGTACGTGGTTGCGGAAGTGAAAAGGATCGGCATCCTTGCCGGATCGCTATTCCTGGTTATCGCAATTCTGTCACTCATCCTAGGCTAACCCTGTTTTGTTGATGAATGGTGGCGGACCTAGAGCGAGCTCGAGCCAGACTAATCAAGCATCTGAGTTGGGAGATCGCCGACAAGCGCGTCGTTGAAGCAATGAATCGCGTTCCCCGCGATTCCTTCGTCCCTCAAGAACACATTGATGCTGCCTATGATGACAGGCCTCTCAGTATCGGCTTCGGCCAGACGATTTCCCAGCCGTTCATCGTGGCCCTCATGATACAGGCTCTGGAGCTTGCAGGCGATGAGAAAGTGCTGGAACTGGGCACCGGAAGCGGCTACGAAGCCGCTGTGCTCGCAGAGCTAGCCCGACAGGTAGTAACCGTGGAGCTCATACCTGAACTGGAAGAATCAGCTAGACGCCTCCTGGCGAAGCGCGGATATTCTAACATACAGGTGCACCGCGCCAGCGAAGTTCTGGGCTGGATACCAGATGCTCCCTACGATGCCATCATAGTCTCCGCCGGTGCTCCTTCTATTCCTGATATACTCATGGGACAGTTGGCTTGGGGTGGCCGGATGGTTATCCCCGTAGGGTCGCGGTGGCAGCAGGACCTGATGAGAATCACCAAGAACAAGGAAGGTAACAAGGTAGAAAACCTGGGAGCCTGCTATTTCGTGCCCCTTATCGGCGAAGGTGCGTGGAAGGACTGAGTGCCCCCAAGGGGATTCGAACCCCTGATCTCCAGCTTGAAAGGCTGGCGTCCTAGGCCTCTAGACGATGAGGGCAAGCCACACAGCTCTAGGGGTAGATAGCCAAAGCTTCAAGGCCACTCGCCTCGGGCAAGCCGAGCATCAAGTTCATATTCTGAACGGCTTGCCCCGCTCCACCCTTGACCAGATTGTCAATGCAGCTAATAACCACGAGCCTCTCGGTCCTCAAGTCGATAGTCGGGCAGATGAAGCAGAAATTGCTGCCCCACGCGCGTTTGGTCTGGGGAGGCTCATCGACCACCCGCACAAAGGGGGCACCCGCGTAGAACTCACTGAACAGCTGCCGTAGCTCTCCTTTGCCCTTGCTGCCTCTGGCCAGGCTCCCGTCTTCCAGTCCCGCATAACAGGAAGTCAATATGCCTCGCGTCATCGGCACGAGGTGCGGGACAAAGGTAACCATCAGAGCGAGGCCAGGAGCCAGCATTTCCAGCTCCTGTTTGATCTCCGGCAGGTGCCGGTGTCCTTCAAGGGCATACGCCGATGTGCTCTCATTGCACTCAGAGTAATGGGAGGCCAAGCTCAAAGTCCTACCGCTACCGGAGACGCCTGACTTGCTATCGACTATTATGTCACTAGAAATGATCCCCGCCTTAACTGCAGGTGCCAATGCTAGAATAGCACCAGTGCTGTAACAGCCGGGATTTGCCACCAAAGAAGCTGTGACGATGTCGCTCCGGTGCAGTTCAGGCAACCCGTAGACTGCCTCTCCCAGCAGTTCAGGCAACGGATGAACGAACCCATACCAGTCGGGATACTCACTAGCCTCTTTCAATCTGAAATCAGCACTCACGTCGATCGTTCTGATGCCCGTTTGCAGCAACTTCGGCACCACGTCTACACTGCTCCCATGCGGCATAGCCGAAAAGGCGACATCGATGTCGCTATCCAGTTCAGTTTTGATCACATGCCCGCCGCTACCAAAATGAGGAAAAACGTCAGTCAAATCCTTTGTAGTCCTGCCCATTATACTACACAGCCTTGCTCAAAGCTAAGCGCGGCCAACACCCCACAGCCCGTAGGTTTGACTACCTTCTTGAGATCATGTACATTTGAGCTTCGAGAATCCTCGACAGGTGGGGGAACATGGCCAAGATCTACTTCATAGATGTTACTAACCGCGACGGGGTTCAAACCGCACGACTGGGTCTGTCCAAGCTGGAAAAGACCATGATCAACATATATCTCAACAGGATGGGCATATTCCAATCCGAATTCGGCTTCCCCACTACGGCGCACGAGTCTCTGTACCTGCAAGCCAACCTGGAGTTGGCCAACTTGGGGGTTCTGAGACCTATGCGCCTGGAAGGATGGGTAAGGGCCAATGCCGCTGATATCGAAAGGGCGTTTGCTCTTGTCCCGGGCATCAGACACCTCAATCTGTCCATCTCGACTTCAGACCAAATGATCAACGGCAAGTTCCAGGGGAAACGAGGCAGAGCTGATATCTTGCGAATGATGACCGAGGCCGTGGATACTGCTTGGGAGCACGGGGCCAAGAGCATAGGAGTAAACGCTGAGGACGCCTCCCGAACGGACATCGCCTACCTAGTCGAATTTGCCTTGGCGGCCAAGGAGCACGGAGCCAATAGGATACGGTACTGCGATACTCTGGGCTATGATAATCCCTTCTCCATCTACGAGTCAGTCAAGAGCCTTGCAGAGAACACGAAGATGCCATTGGAGATCCATTGTCACGGCGACCTGGGCATGGCTGTTGCCAACTCCGTCGCCGGAGCGAAGGCAGCTATAGACGGAGGCCAGGATGCCTACGTCAACGCTACAGTCAACGGCATTGGCGAAAGAGCTGGCAATGCAGATCTGGTTGCCACAGTGCTGGCCATCACCAAATCCAAAGGTTTTGCAGAGAAGTATGAGTTGGGTAGGCCGATCGACCTAACGAAAGCGTGGAGATTGGCCAAGTTTGCCAGCTACGCTTTTGGAGTCCCCATCCCCATCAATCAACCGGGGGTGGGAGCCAATGCGTTTGCTCATGCCTCCGGCATCCACGCCGACGGTGTGTTGAAGGACCCTGAGAACTATGAACTGTACGACTTCGCCGAGTTGGGTCGGGGCGAACCGGAGCTTGTAGAGACAGGCAGGGAAATATGCTCGGGTGAGTACAGCGGAGTGTCCGGATTCAGGCACCTGATGGGGGGGATGGCAGTATCATTCAAGGATGCTGAGGACGCCAGACCTATCTTGGAGTTGGTCAGATACGCCAACGTGGAAGCTCAGAAGCCTCTGGTCAAGGACGAGTTGCTCTTCATCGCCAGATATCCGCAGATTGCCAGCAAGCTGCTGACCCTAACGCCACCTGACGGCAAAGCCATCCCTTGACATGAGCGCACCTCCAATCTGATAATACCGACAGACGGCGGGTGTAACTCAGTGGTAGAGTGCTTGCTTCCCAAGCAAGACGTCGAGGGTTCGAATCCCTTCACCCGCTCCAGTCAACGCAAGTCCCTGCCGGTGGTTACATCACACTCCAACATATGCCGCCTACCCATCGAAGATACGAATGCCAAACCCCACCATCCTACAACCTCTTGGATGTCAAATCCGATGCAACAAACAAAACAGAAAACAGGTGTTGCCCACCGCTGGTCAGACAAAGCATTGAGCGCACGTACTTACCCTGAAGACCACGCTCTCGCTATCCGACCGGCCCCAATCATCACAAACCGTCACCGTTACAGTGACTCTGCCTTTGCTCGAAGGTGCCGCCCACACAACCACGGACCCCTTACCGGAGATGTCACCAGCATCAGCCTCCCAATCGTAGCTTAGCCCTTCGCCATCCTCAGCGACGCATTCAATCTCGCAGCTTCGCCCCTCCAGGATCACGCATTCCCCTGAACTCTGCTCAATGAAGTACCTTGGGTGTCTGGGAGTAAGAACAAAATCATCGATAACCGGCGGGTCAGGAAGTTTCACATCGATAGCAAGTGACTCAACAACTTCATTGCCCTGACCGTCGCTGACCACAACGACGAGGTCGTAGCTGCCCTCCTTCTCGGGCGCGGTCCAAGTGATAGTGGCACCTGTGCCGTGAATATCGCCTTTTCCTCCGGACCACCCGTAGGTCAGATCATCGCCATCAGCATCTTCCGCTCTGCACTCAATCCGGCAACTGGCTCCAGGAGCAAGGCAATCCTCATCTGCCTTCAACGCAGTAATACGAGGCTGCTGGTTGTCCGATGTCGAAGCCTCAGGCGCAGCAACAGATGTGATTCCAGTAACGTGCTCCGTTGCCTCTGTGGTCGCCATTCCCAGCCTCTCCTGGATCCACAGTTGTGTTTCCTCGTTGACGTTGCCCAACTGCATCCTGAGCTGTTCTCGGAATCGCTTCATGTCTTGCTCTCCCTGGATTGCCTCGATGGAATCCTCGAGGGCGGAACTAGAATTCTCGATTACAGTCAGTAGTCCTTCTCTAGCCCATTCCGGCACATTCTCCAGCGCGGCTGCCAGAACTTGCTGCTGGCACAGGTGGTCACGCTCTATCCTGACAAGCAGTTCTGAAACGTCTCTGCCTTCGTGTTTCGCCGCCTCCGTCCAAGCAAGAGTGTTCCGAAATCGCTGCCAGAATTCTCCGCATTGTTTCCCACCAAGTATGTACTCCTCTCTGTCGCACAATGCGTGAATGGCCAGGACATCCTCACCAGCGTAGGCCAAGGACAACTCCGCTTTCTCCCACTCACTAGCAACCAACCATAGGCGGATGGTTCTTTCCCAATCCTTCACGAAATAGACTGCGGAGCCTGGCAGAGTGCCAGCATCGTCGACTTCACATATTGAAGCAGCCTCATGGTGTTCGGCACCAATTGGTGTCACGGTGACTATAAGCCCGAGCATCAAAAGAGCGACGACGACCCCCACACGTTTTCTCCGCACCATTCTCTCCCTTCTCTTGGTTGACTCCCAGAATGTGTCCATCTATATCAAACGTCTCCCAGGACATATGAACTAGCGAGACTCAGACGGTTGATCAGGATGTGGCAAGCTCCGCGCATCTTTCAAACGTTGCCTGTCTCGCGAAACAGTCTCATCCCCCTCCAAGGCTTCTCCAACTACTCTGATCAGGTCCCTGGAGTACCCCACTCCCCGTCCCTCATCTATCGAGTATAGACACCATGGCCCATGTCGGCTTTGGGTCAGAAATCCCGCGTCATAGAGCGTCATCAGGTTCCTGGAGGCGCGGGTCTGCGAGATCCCTAGGGCTCGCACCACCTCAGTCACACAGCAGCTTTGGTCCATGAGGACACGGAGAATTCTCAGTCTCGTTTCGTCTGAGAGGGCTCTGCAAGCTCTAACTAAGTGACGCATTGATGAATCGAAGGCTAATATGCGCATATGCGCATATTAGCATATGCTACACTACGCCCCACTCCTTGTCAATACCCCGACTTCTTTGCCCCAATTGCTCCAATTGCCCGCCTCTCCTAACGTCTGCCCCTTACTCCCATCACCATCAGGCTCCCCACATATTCACCCGTATCCACCCGCGCCGATTCACACGGCGCCCAAAGACATTCTTCATTGTTGAAATGACACGCCAAGGTGGTTGTCTAGCTCGCGAGGTAATCCCCCTGCCAGCTAGATCCCGAAAAGAAGACTGGGGTGGAACCTAGCTACCCAGCCACAATACCTGGCTTTCGCAGATCATTTGAGCCGCTACCCCAACAGAGAGGCGGTGCCCTCTACTAGGGCAGATAGCTTATCCCCGCGGGTGGCTTCTTATGTAACTCATACTCTATGCCGGCTTGTTCAAACAGGGCTTTGAAGGAATCATCGGCGTAGCCGCCACATGTCACGAAACGCTTGATTCCGGCATTCACCAGCATCTTCGCGCAGAGCACACACGGAGAGTGAGTAACATAGACCGTAGCCCCTTCAAGGGTAATGCCATGGAGCGCCGCCTGTATGATCACGTTCTGCTCCGCGTGAATTGCCCGACAGACCTCGTGCCTCGTCCCCGACTCAATGTTCATCTCATCCCTGAGACACCCAAGCTCAAGGCAATCTTTGGCTCCAGAGGGAGCCCCGTTGTACCCAGTCACCAGTATGTGTTTGTCCCGCACCGCCACCGCTCCCACGTGATGCCGCCGACATGTTGAACGCTCTGCTACCACGGTAGCTATCTTGAGGAAGTACTCGTCCAAGTCAGGTCTGCCTGCTCGTTTCATCTCAAAGCAGATATAACTCGTTCGGTCTCTGTCTGCAGCTCTTCGAGCGAGGCCTCGTTCACTATGGTGAAGTCCGCCATGGCGATCGGCCCGCCCTTGCTGCTATTCTCTATCTCCGCCTTATCTCGACTGGCTGCCTCCTCAGCCGTCAGAGGCCGCTCCACTCTCTCCCAAAGTCTCCTGTGTCTAGTGCCATGCGACGCCCAGACAGCAACTGTATTGAACCTGTCACCGTAGCGCCGCTTCAACAACGTATACTCTTCCCAAGAGTAGAGTCCGTCAACCACTACATCTGACCGTTTCAGTGCCGACTCGATTCTGGACAGGTTCAGCATTGCGTACGCCGCCATACCGTGTTCTCTCCTCAATCCCTCTCTGACGAGCCGTTCATTTTCTTCATTCAGTTCAAGCCCTTTCCGCTTGATGTGCCCCTCGGTGATATCTCCAAACCGCACTTTCTCGAATCCGCTTCTCTCAAACACTCTGGCGACTTCCGACTTCCCCGCACCTGCCATGCCAACAATTGCCACCACTTTCATTGCTTTCGGCTGGACTGATGAATGGATTCCGGGAGTATCTGGACTGCCAACTGCTGGCAAGCATTATAGGGGAAAATACCGGCCTTTGCCAACAAGCCCCCCACGCCAGAGGTGTCTCCTAGATGTCTTCACCTCGGATTTGACTTCTCTTCCAGGCCTGTGCCCGCTCCAACAGTTCTTGGGCGCTCTCCAGTGCCGGCTCGCTCAGACTACCCAGCATTGCGGATATCTCTTCAAGCCTCTCCTTCCCAGAAAGCGTACTAATCGAAGCGCTCGCGCGGTTATCGGCGAGTCGCTTGTGAACATAGTAATGAGAGTCAGCGAATGCGGCCACTTGGGGTAGGTGCGTAACGCAGATAACTTGGTGCCCTCTGCTCAGATTCGAAAGCTTCCTCCCCACCGCCTCTCCACTCCGACCCCCAATCCCCATGTCAATCTCGTCGAACACCAGCGTGGGCGTGGCGTCCACCCTAGAAAGGGCACTCTTTATCGCCAGCATGAGGCGAGACGTCTCGCCTGTGGAGGCAATCTTGGCCAACGGTTTGAGAGGCTCCCCAGGGTTAGTGGTAACCTGAAACTCCACTTTGTCGATCCCGCTCTTGGCAAAGCCACAACCACGGCCATCTGGAAGCACTAGCTGGTCTCGTGTTTCCAATTCAGAGAACAGGACTCGAAAGCCGACCTCAGCCATGTTCAACTGCCCAAGCTCTCTCTCTATCTCTCGCGTCAACCCCGCAGCGGCGTCGTGCCGAACCTTCGAAAGTTGATAGCCCAGTGTTCCGATCTCCTTCTTCAGTGCTTCGCACTCTTCTCGTAGCTGAGCCCTCGCTTCTGCCCGAAGGCTGACGTGGTTCAGTTCTTTCTCCGCATCGGCAGCATATTCAATTATCTCCGAAATCGTCCCTCCATACTTGCGCTTCAAGTCGCGGACAAGATCAAGACGTTGCTCGACCAGTTCCAAACGCGCAGGGTCATGTTCCAGCTGATCGTAGTATGTCCTCAGTGCCCTGGATATGTCCTCGACTAAATACAAGGCGCTCTCGGCGTCCTTCAACAGATCTGTCGAACCAGCGTCTGACTGCACCAGGTCTTTGAGCGACCCTACTGCCTCGCCGAGCCTGTCGATAGCGGAAGGAGCGGATCCGTCGCCCTTGTAGACGGCTTGGTAGGCTGACTGCGAAAGAGACTTGAGCTTCTCGATATTGCGCAACATGCCGCTTTCTTTCTGCAGCTCATCGTCTTCACCAATACGGACTTCAGCTCTCCGTATTTCCTCAACCTGAAACCTCAGCAGTTCAACGCGACGCTCTGTTTCGCGGTCGCCCTGCGTCAGAGCCACTAGCTCCTTTCCCAACTTCTGAAGTCTTTCCACCCTGGATTCTACTTCAGAGCGAAGATCCCTCGCACTCGCATATCGGTCGATAAGCGCCAGTTGCTGCTCTGTATCATTCAGTGAAAGATGGTCACTTTGGCCATGGATATCCACCAACCCTCTTCCCAGGTGCCGAAGGACACGCAGGGAGACCGCACGCCCGTTCACACGACCAAACCCGGGCTCCCCCTTGCCAATCTCACGGGTTAGGACGACCACACCCTCACCGTCCAGCTCATAGTCCGACAGAAGTTCTTTCAGCGAGGAGCCTCCATCAATGCCAAACACTCCCTCGATCCTGAGATTACCCACCCCATCACGAACAACCTCCTGCCCTACTCTCCCACCCAAGAGAGCTTCGATGGCATCGACTATCAGCGACTTCCCGGCTCCCGTCTCCCCGGTAAGGACATTAAGACCTGAAGTCAGTCGCCATTTCAAGCGACTGATTATGCCGAAATTCTCAACCAAGAGTTCTTCTAGCACTGCCTGATCACCAGAACCCCACCATCCCTGATAGCGGGTCTCCATATTCTATATCAAACACCATGACTCCTTCATTGCTTCAAGCGATCCGTTGCCCGCGCCAGGCGAGTCAACCCGAGCATAACAAGCCCGCGGAGGCCCGACGACAGCTAC
>SMTZ1_10003788_pt1 | contig 15200 bp, 10 predicted proteins | sample DeeMarSWOR136_30_FD_25667 | JGI IMG/M metagenome (IMG submission 25667)
GCTCTCAAAGCTATATTCCTTATCTCACCACCCGTGAGATTCAGACGCGCTAAACGATTATAATCTAAATTTTCCCTGGGAACATTTGGTGGAAATATTTGCTGCCAGATCTTCAATCTACTCTTCTCATTTGGGAACGGGAAGTTCACAATGAACCTGATGCGCCGCATAAAATCCGGATCGAGGGAGTTCTTCATATTTGTGGCTAGAATGGCTAGTCCCTTAAAATCCTCCATAAGCTGTAGCAGATACCCGATTTCGATGTTAGCGTAGCGATCGTGGCTGTCCCCCACCTCGCTCCGTTTTCCGAATAGGGCGTCTGCCTCATCAAAGAAAAGTATCGCACCGTCATTTTCAGCTGCATCAAACACCTTTCGAAGATTCTTCTCGGTCTCGCCAATATACTTGTTTACAATCGTAGACAAATCAATCCGAAACAATGACAAACGCAACTCATTGGCCAAAACTTCCGCTGCCATCGTTTTTCCTGTACCACTTGGTCCTACAAACAATGCAGAAATACCTAATCCTCTGCTGCTTGATGCCTCGAAACCCCACTCTTTGTAAACCTTATGTTGATGCGCAACATGAATGGCGATCTCCCTAAGCAGCTCCTTCTCCCTCTTGGGTAAAACAAGATCCTTGATTGTAGCCTTCGGAACGATCTGTTGAGCGAGTTCAGCTAGCTTAGGGCGAGTTGCTTCAAGACTGTCATCCCATGTGCGCGTACGCGCATTGAAATAGAGTGGTAAACCTATTTGGGCATCATCTTTATTCAATAACACAGCTTTCACTTGTTGAGGTCCATTGTTACCAAGTTTCCAGTGACATTCCACCACCTGATTTTCGATTTCAACATCCAAGTAATCTGTCCTCTCTTCAACCCCCATCACTAGAACTTTTCCTTCCCCATTTTCAATTATGAAGCGAACTTTTAATCCTGAAGTCTGTCTTGGATCCATCGCCACACCAACTTTTAGCGGAAAAGCTATTTCATTTCCTGGTGAAGCCTCTTGACCGTTGCCACCAATGTAATATATTAACGGAAGATTTGTAGTGGCAGGAAAGAACTTACGGCAATCGGAAATAACTTCAATCTGAATCCCATTATAATTCAGCAAGGCGAGGGAGCTGAAATGATGTTGGATTCCCTCCGGAGGTAGAGGTTCAGGTCCATCCATGCCCTGCGGCCATATGATGTCCGATGTTGCTGATCGCGCCGGAATAAGCCAATAATCCCCAGTTCGATAAGAGCGTGCGCTCTCAAATCGAACCTCAACCCCATCCTCTAATTCTATGTAACCCCCATTCTTAGTTGGAATTGTGACCTTAATGGGCCCGTCTCGCATATCCCATCTTCGAACCTTTGGCTTGAACTCCTCGGGGAAATTTTCCTCCGTTAATGGATCGCCATTAATACTTGAAAGATCGAATTTGAGTTCAGTCTCATTATCGTCGCCAACTTCCTTAACATCGATTAGTTTAACAAAGGTCCCAGGTATACCCCATAGCTCATGACGATCATCGATGACCTCAACCCAATGACCAGAAGAAAAACCGAGTTCGTGGTCTATGCCCTTGGAGGGTATAACCATTGTTTTATCCAAAAAACGTTTAACCTTGGCAACAACACTGCCATTATCTCTTGACCATTTAAAGGTCGGTGGTTTATCAGTCCCTACAGTTCCCTCCTCATGTATTTCAACTCTATAAAGCTGATTTTCAAGTCCTCGGTATCCCGCCTCGGGCGCCATAATGCAGCCGTTGTCGCTTGGTTCAACTTTTCTAGAACGAGCTCTCATCCTACCAGATTCAGGAATGGAATGGAACGGACAAAGAAGTTTTCTGCAATTCCCCTCATGCTTTGATGGGAGCTTTATATCTTTAATCTTCACTTGCCACACAATCTTTGTGCGGGTTGCAGTGTCAGGTCCGCCAAGAGCGGGCTCAAGGATTTCCGGATCATCCAACCCAGTCAAATGTCGCTCCCAAACGTCCAGATATACAAGATACATCCCCTTTTTATTTGGCAAAGCGAGTGTGCGACCCAAAGGCAAATCTGGTTGCTTGGAAGCTTCAACATCCGCTTCATTTTCACATAATATACCGTCAACATAATAGTGCCCCTTCTTGATCGTATAGTTGTTTCCGCGACCAGGCACTATTTTGAACCCTGCAAACCCACATTTCTGAGAGCCAAAAGGAACACCGGATTTGCCTATAATGTCTTCTAAGGCTCTACTGCTGTGGTGTAGCTGTATATCCCCCTGCTCATTCCAGTCGGCGTCCAGCTGTACACGGCCTTGCTGCATATTCACCTTACGGTAATGTTTCTCTTTCCTGAACGATTTTCGAGAAAAATCGCCTTTCATTTTTACTCAACTCACGAAAATTACTCCAGCCTTCAATCCTAAACGAAGATATTCATCAAGACAAGATTTTAGGTTTTTTATACGACAAACCTGAAGCGCGCGCGTTTTATGAGAGTTAAAACAAATCCATGATACTGTGAACAATAAATATGAAAAAGACCATTTAACGAATAAAGCATCTATCCAATTGCGCGAACGCGCAGCAAATGTTTTTGTTTAACCTTTTTCTGTTATAATTTCGAGTTGACTACTTCCCGTACTTTTAATGACAACGTCGCCAACTTCCCTTGTGATGAAAATTCTGTCTCGGTCCATTATTTCGAGTAAAGCATCCATAGTATACTTGTGGGGGAACTTGTTTAGATCCCTTGTTCCAGCAGAGATTATCGCGTAATTTGGTTCAACTACTTCCAAGCATTCCAAGAAATTTCCGTGTTTACTACCATGATGCGATATTTTCAATGCGTGAGCTTTGAGCACGTCTCTGTGGGTTACTCTAATGTGGGCCCAATTAGCAAACTGCGAGTCACCACTAAGCATTATTCTAGAATTACCATATTCGACAAGGATAACGATTGAAGCGTTGTTGATGTTATTGGATTCTTTCTTGGAATCTAGGAATAATTTCGCGGGAGGTGCGAGGATATGAAGCCTAGTTCTCCCAAATCTAATGATGCTACCGGACCTCACAAATTCGGTTTGTATGTTTTCTTTGTAAAGATATTCAGTGAGGTCTAGGTAATCCTGTATAGTATGTTCTTTACCGCTGTCCCAATATTCTCCGACATTACCCTCATAGGTCTCGAGAAGTTTTTGGACATCTCGGATATGATCATCATGCGGGTGTGTATTACATACAAATGCAAGTTCTTCGACCTTTAATTCCTCAAGATATGATCTAGTAATATCTTCGAATTCTATGCAGTCAACTACCCCAAACGCCTTCTCTTTATCACCAATAGGCATTTCAAGAATAATCGTGTCTCCATGACCTACATCTAGCACATGCACCTTCATTTGCCGCAAAAACAGTCACCTAGAGCGTCTTAGCCTTTTCAATCGACTTCGAATTCTCTTGAGATCTTCTTTGGTAGTGTCCTTGACCTCACTTTCTCCTTGAAACTTGAAGTCCTCATCAAAAGTTCCGGACCATAAGTCTTTGAAGTCTTCAATGTTTTCAAGGGTTATAACGAATGTTTTTCCTTCATCGATAATCACATTTCCTAGAATAGCTTTTAGAGCTCCGACCGCCACGTTTAGTGTGGTTCTGTTATTCTCTGCGCTGAGTCTAATACGAGCAAGATTTTCAAACACCGAATCAATTACAAGCTTAATTTTTTTACCCAATAGACAAAACCCCAAGTAACATTCATATTCATTAGATAAAAAATTTTCTTATGTCTCAAGTTTCGCGAGAACTCTTGCGCGCGTGAAAGCCTAATTAATAAGAATAACCCGCTCTTTTTCCATTTGTAAAAATCCCGTACCCCGTGCAATCTAATCTTTAACTTGGAGAATTAGGGTATTTTTGGTCTGATGGCTTTTGTTGTGCAGACGTCTGCGCATCTTAGGCAGTATATGCATTCTGGGTGCGTGAACTTTTCCCAAGGCAAATCCAGTATAGGAACGTTCATGGGGCAAGCCGCAACACAGTCGTTGCATCCCGCCTTTGTGCACTTCAATGGATCCCTCTTTAAACCCAAGAAACTGAATCGATTAAGGAAGGCCAAGATTGCTCCGTGGGGACAAAAATACTTGCACCAGCTTCTCGGAACATATGCTGCAAAAACCAGAACTGCCCCTAATATAACGAAGCGTGCCCACAGAAGGGGACGAACAGCCAGAGCCCCAGAAACAAAAGAGTCAACACTGTTAATTAGATTAAAGATTCCGTTTGGTATAACCGCAAAGAGCGTATCCGCTGGGCTCAAAGCACTAAATGGGGCTACAGCAAAAACTCCGTAAGCCGACCTGAAGCCTTCACCTGATGCCGAAACCAGCATCGCCGCCATGGACCCGCTGACTAGGAGGACAACCAGCAAAACAAGGTATTTGATGTAAATCATCCAGTTGTGTGTTCTCGGCGAAAACTCTATGTGCTTTCTCTTAACGTATCCTATCAGGTCCTGAACCAAACCGAAGGGACACACCCACCCACACAACGACCTGCCCAGAAACGCCGCAACCAGAAAAAAAGAGGCTAAGGGAATCCACGGAAAAACAGCATCATGAAGCATTACCTGCATCATCGCAAAAGCGTCGCCTAATGCCTGTTGTTGAAGCCCCAACGTGAACATAACCGGAAGAACAATGGGAAAAGGTCCTAAACCAAAAACCACGGCAACGAACAGCAAGAAAGAGAGAAACTGAACAACTTTTCTGAGAATCTGTCTATTCAAAAAATTTCCGCCGCGAGACGCTGCTGTTTCTGTTGCCTTCATTTCCTATGCTCTGTCTCCTGCCATTTTTTTACCGTTTTTAATCTTCAGGCAATAGTAAAGACCTGAGTCCCACTTATAATAAAAATGTTTCATCTCCGTCCAACGGCTTTGACATCTTCCACTCTAATCCACGGCGCAACCAGCTGCCCAATCTTCCTAACGTTATTGCCGAGAGCTGAAACGTTCCTCAAAACATCAAAGATAACACCAGTCAACATAATCTCTCGCACAGCGTAAGCCACATTTCCACCCTCAATCTTCCAAACTGGAGTAGCTACAACAGAAAATTCTCCACTCTCCGGATTACTACTATGTGCACCCTGTAATCCATAAACTAATAGGCCCTCCCCCACCTCGCCTACAAGCTCTTCAGGTGTCTTGTTTCCTGCTGTAAATATGAAGTTACTCGCCTCAAGAACTGGCGTGGACGCATACGGAGAAAGCCCTGTCCTCGAAGCGTTTCCAGTGCTCTCAGCTCCAACCTTACTCGCCGTGTAACTGTCATATAGGAAATTCTTCAGCGCGCCTTTGTCGATAACTAACGTTTTTTTGCATGGAACCCCCTCACCATCAAATTTGCTTGTCAAGAGACCCCCATCAAGAAGCCCATCATCATACACAGTAACAAGCTCTGAGGCAACTCTCTCTCCAATTTTATCCTTAAGCGCAGACCGCTCCCTCTGAACATAATCCGCCTTAACAGCATTTATCAGCGTGTAATAAAGTAGGGAATGAAAGGCAGCCTGAGTAAAAATCACCGGAAAAACTCCAGACTCAATCTTCTTGGCTTTAAGGGATGAAACAGCCTGTCTCGCAGCCTCTCTTCCAACACCCTCAGGGTCAATATCGTAAACTCTCTCCGCATTCAGTTCGAAACATGCTGGAGTCAAATCCGCTCCATCCCTTGCTATCGTCTCCATGGAACATCCAACAGCAGTGCCCATGTCGAAAGCTTCAATGCCATGAGAGTTAACAACAACCGTATGACCAAGAGATGTTGCCACCCCCCCACCAACCGCCAAAACCCGCTTATCATATGCTTCAACCGCCCCCAACATAACCGCTGCAGTTTCCACCAACTCGTCAGAAGAGACTGCAACAATTTTTTTATCATAGGTGCCTCCTGTTTCACCATATCTTTTGGAGCTGGGAAGATTCACCCAGTTCTTGTCTGGTCTGCTGGCTCTAGCAGCTTTGAAGGCTTTTGCAGCAGCCTCTTCTATGTTCTTAATCGTTAACGTGTTTGTGTAGGAGAATCCGACTGCTTTCCTGTAAACTGCCCTCACTCCTAAACCCTGATCCATTCTCTTGGTGCTTCTGACGATTTGCCCCCTCTCAATGTCTATCGAGGTGTCCGAGGACATACTCAGGAAAGCCTCAGCCTCTTCAACTCCTCTCTTTATGGCAAAGTTAACTGCCCTCTTCCCAAAATCTATCATTTCCGCTAGTTTAGGCTCCGCCACCTATAATCACCTCTCCTACCCGAATATGTGGTCCCCCATCACAGATGAACGCAGTCTGTCCCTTGCCGCATCTTCCCGACCACAACTCAAAATCTCTGCCAACCGCATCCACCCTATGCAACGTCTCAAGCGTGTTCCCGCTTATGGACGCACTTCTAATCGCGTCCCCCAGTTTGCCCTTAACAATTTCATTAGCCTCCTGTATACCCACCTGAAAAGTTCCATCCAAGTTCGCCTGTCCACCCCGAAAACTTTTGAGATAATACCCAAAATTGATTTCCTCAACCAGTTCCTCTAAGCTTCTGTCGCCCGGAGCCAAGTACGTGTTCCGCATTCTGATGATGGGCTCAAACCGGAAATCTTCAGCTCGAGCATTTCCTGTAGGTTCCATGTTAAGCTTACCTGCGGTTTCACGGTTGTGCATGAGCCCGGTCAGAATTCCTTTCTCGATTAAAGCTGTTTTTTGCGTCTGAACTCCCTCATCATCATACTTGAAGGACCCGAAGGCGCCTTCAACTGTGCCGTCATCATAGATTGTGACAATATCTGATGCAATCTGTTTTCCTAGCTTGTCGTAAAGCACAGACCCTGATAAGGTGAGGTCTGCCTCTGCCAGATGCCCCATAGCCTCGTGCACAAAGACACCTACAACGTTGGGGCCTATAACCGCTGGGAAGCTTCCCCCTTTTGGTGTCTTAGCTTTCAGCTGATCGACTACACGTTTGGCGACCATTGTTCCTACCTTTTCTGGAGTTTCGGTTTCAAAGACTTCGTAGCCTGATGTGGAACCTATCTCCTGCCTTGCAGAGGCGTAGATGCTGTCTTCTCGTGCTGAGGCTAGGATTCGTGACCAGACGTAGAGTTTTTCCTGGTCTATGCATGTTCCGTCGCTGTTGATGAAGTAATTCGTTCCTGTAACATCCAAGTAGCTGATTGTGCAGCTCCTTATCCGCTTGTCATAACCGAAGATTGTTTTGTCCATTGCCAATGCCACATCAATCTTTTCCTCCATAGAAACATCCTGAGGATTCTTCCTAGGCTTAGCCACCACCCTATCCTCCACAACCTTTGCCTCAGCAAGCTTCACGGGGGACTTCACCCTGAGACTAGCCGCCCTCGCTAACTTAACCGCCTCATCAACCGCCACTGTCAGCAGATTCGAATCAAGTTTTCCAAGAGACACGAAGCCCCAAGCCCCATTAACTAGAGCTCTGATGCCAGCTCCGCTCTCAGTTCCTTCTTTTGCTCCCTCAACTGTGCCGTCTTTGGTCGTCAAGAGAGTCATGAAGAGATTTTGCGCCCGAATCTCAACATATTCGGCACCGAGACTCTGACCATAATCAACAGATTTCAACAGCATGTCCTTCAAAACGTTATCATCCCTTTTTTATATCCATTAAGATTTTAGTTCAGTCTTAAAACTGTTAGTGAACTAAAAGTTACATGAAGTCTGCCATGCTCTTCTGTTTAGGTTTTTGTTGAATAACTTCCTGTTTTTCGTCGAAGATTACGAGTTGCCCATATACGCCATCGTATCCGGGTATTACTTTGGCTTTTTCTTCTCTAACCCGAACGATGGCTTCTGCAATCCTTGAATCAACAATCTTGGACATTTCTTCTTTGGGTGCATCAATGAGTACAGTGTATTCATCGCCAAATCTTTTCACTAGTGGATTGTAGATGCTCCAGACTTTTTGTGCTCCTGGATAGCTGACATGCAAGACTGCAGTGATAATTTCAGATAGCGGCAGCAGCCTCTTATACCCTATCGGATTTTCTGGTGTGAAGTCGACGGGGCGGTCAGCCAGTTCTTCAATTCTCTGTTCAACCCCTCTGGTGAGTTTTCTGCCACAGACTGGACACTGGTTACCATATTTTTTGGCTTCTTGGGGTGTGAGGGAGACTTTGCAGTTTCTGTGTCCTGTCCAGTGATACTTGCCGTACGCGGGGTTGGTTTCTATGGTAAATTTGAAGCGTTTCGGGTCCTTTTTGCGTATGGTGTCAACCACTTCCATGTATGTTAGGTTGTCTAGTTCGAGGACGTTTGCTTCTCTTCCGATTCTCCATGGCCAGTGGCTGTGGCAGTCGCTGTTAGAAACTAATGTGAATTTGTCGAGGCTACTTAGTCTCCAGTTCATGGGCGGGTCCGAAGACAGACCTGTCTCCAATGCGTGAATATCTTTGGTCATATCCTCGTAGCAGTCTTCTATTCTGTCGAAGCCGCTAAAGGCACCGAAGAGGCTGAACCATGGCGTCCAAACATGAGCGGGGATAACTTCATTTTGGTCTGAAACCTGCATAACCTCTTCCACAAGCTGCGAGGCTGTCATATCCAAGATTGGTCTGCCATCTACACTTAGACTGCCGTAACATTCCAGTCTATCATTGATTTGGGTTGCTGTTTCGAGGCTAGGCGTAAAAATAACATGATGTATCTTCTTGGATTTTTCGTCAACGTTGAATATGGTGCAGACTTCTGCGGTTATCATGTAACGAACAGGTGACTCCGGATGTTTCTTGGAGCCGTATAGGCTGGTGCCAGCAATTTCTGTCAGTTCTTCAGATAATTCGTTGAACCATTTTGGGTGGGTGAAGTCGCCTGTGCCCACCAGTTTCAGTCCTTTAATTTTAGCAAAACGGGTAATCTCAGTTATAGTCATTTTCTGGCTTGTGGCACGACTGAATCTGCTGTGAATGTGAAGATCAGCAAAAACTCTCAAGTCTTGCACCTAACTATCAAACTGTTTTACAGCCTTCCTCATCTATAATATTATATGTAAAGAGGGGTTAGGCGGGTGGTAAGCGCTATCGCCACCTGCTTGTTGAATTACTCGTTTTTTCGAATAGTAAGTAGTGGTTAATCTCTGAACCTCGTAGTTGAGCGGTAGAATATGTGTGAAGACTCCAGCCCCTACTTTGAAATTCCTCGATTGTTTTTCCAATATTATTATGGTGGTTAACCTGTACACATTCCCATTTCTTCAAATTAGTCTCACCTTCAATAATTTCTGAAACTGCTACTATTAATTATCTTTATGGATATACAACATAGTTAAATTTAAAAAGGGAGTTTGTTGGGGAGGAATTCTCCCCTGTTTTACGTCAGCAATACCTCTCTGGCATGGCACCCAACACTACTTTTCTGCTTGTATGGAGTTGTAGAAAAAAGTGGGTGGGGTTTGGTTTGGGGCTGTTTTTGCCGTCTTTAGTGTTGATGAGTTGTTGTGGCTGATGGTTTCATCTTTTCTAGTGTCCTCTCGAAGTCTTTCATGGTGATTTTCATGTCTTTGAGGTTTTCTTTTGCCTTTTCTAGTGTCTTGCTTTTGATTATGTATTCTTTGATGACCAGCATCGCGGTTGTGTTGCATAGTGCAGCCAAGTCTGCTCCAGTGTATCCTTCAGTCTTTTCCGCCAACTTGTCTATCTTCACGTCTTCGGTTAACGGCTTCTTCTCCAAATGAATCTTCAAAATGTCCTTTCTTGCATCCAAGTCTGGAACTGGCACTTTCAACAGCTTATCAAACCTTCCAGGGCGCAGCAAGGCTGGGTCAACGATGTCAATGCGGTTTGTGGCTCCGATCACCACAACATCCTTCAACTCTTCTAGTCCGTCTAGTTCTGTTAGGATTTGGCTGATCACCCTCTCCGTTACCTGCGAGTCACCGCGTCCTCCCCTAACCGGAGTTATCGAATCCAGCTCATCAAAGAATATGATGGTTGGAGACGCCTGCCTTGCCTTCCTGAACACTTCCCTTACTGCCTTCTCAGATTCTCCAACCCATTTACTTAAAAGTTCAGGACCCTTAATGCTGATGAAATTCGCTTCACTTTCGTTAGCCACAGCTTTTGCTAGCATGGTTTTTCCTGTTCCCGGCGGACCATATAGGAGAACTCCCTTGGGTGGAGCAGTGTTCATGTACGCAAAGATTTCAGGATACTTCAGGGGCCACTCTATAGCCTCCTGTAGCTCCTCCTTTACTTCTGCTAGACCGCCAATGTCTGTCCATTTGACGTTGGGAACCTCAACCAACACTTCCCGCATGGCAGACGGTTCAATCTCCTTTAATGACTCCTGAAAATCGTTCATGTCTACTATTATTTTGTTCAGTATCTCCGCTGGCACGCTATCGGCTTCGAAATCGATTTCCGGTAAGATTCTTCGAAGAGCATGAAGAGCAGCCTCCTTAGTTAATGCCTCTAAGTCAGCGCCAACAAAACCGTGAGTAACGTTAGCTAAACGCTTCAAGTCCACATCATCCGCCAAGGGCATTCCCCTAGTGTGAATCTGCAGAACTTGGAGACGACCATCCTTGTTGGGTACTCCTATCTCTATCTCCCTGTCAAAGCGTCCGGGTCTTCTCAATGCAGGATCCAAAGCGTTCGGTCTGTTGGTTGCTCCAATAACCACAACTTTGCCTCTGGATTGTAGACCATCCATGAGCGCCAAAAGCTGTGAAACAACCCGCTTTTCCACCTCACCTGTAACTTCCTCTCTTTTCGGCGCTATCGAATCCAACTCATCAATGAAAATAATGCTGGGTGCATTCTCTTGGGCTTGATCAAAAATCTCTCTAAGACGGCCTTCACTTTCGCCATAAAACTTGCTCATTATCTCCGGTCCACTTATACTAGCGAAATTAGCATTCGTCTCACTAGCTACTGCTTTTGCCAACAACGTTTTACCTGTTCCAGGCGGTCCATGAAGAAGCACACCTTTTGGCGCCTCTACACCCAACCTTTCAAAAAGTTCTGGATACCGCAAAGGAAGCTCAATCACCTCCCGTACCTTCCTGATTTCATCATTTAATCCTCCAATATCCTCATACATTACCCGAGGAACCTCCATCGCCAAAGCCTTAGCTGGCTTTTCGCTTAGAACAACCTGCGTGGACGGAACCACAATCACGGCAGCTGCCGGCGGCTGAAATCCTGTTACAACAAGATTTATTCTGCGCCCCATTATTCCGAGGGGTATGAGGTCGCCCCTAGAGATAACGCGGTTCTCCAGAATCTGTTTTAGATATTCTTCCCCTCCAGTTATTCGCAGCGGCTCTGTTGGAGCAATAGTGATCTTTTTCGCCTCTTTGGCAGCAACTTTTTTGATTTCTACTTTTTCGTCTATGCCCGCGCCAGCGTTGTTTCTGATATAACCGTCTATGCGAATGATGCCTTTACCATAATCTTCCTGATATCCAGGCCAATATATTGCCACAGTCTTTTTCTTTCCATGAATTTCAACAACATCTCCAGCTGAAAGCCCGATCTCAGAACTGACCTTTGGGTCTATTCGGGCGATTCCACGTCCCACGTCACGAGATTGAGCCTCAGCTACACGAAGAGAAACTTGAGACATAACATATCACCTCATTAACTATTAACCAAACAAGCCTATTACATTTTTCTTGCTTTATCATTCCATATAAATATTACCAATTTCCCATATTCGTTTACTTTTTTAAAAACCTGAACTTAACACACAATCAACAGTTTTGCGAATTAAATCAACATTCACACGTATAATTTGTTCTTCCTAATGCCACGCTGCCAACATTCCATAATTTGTTCTTTCTTTTCTCATCCATGTTTTAGCGATATTCGCAGCCATACTCGCAGCTTATGCATGGATGGCAGAATATTTGTCCCAGAACCACGAATCAGAATGCTTCTGGATATTCAAGATTCTTTTAGGCTGGTATATTATATAGTGGGCAACAATTCCATAGCCACTTTAGATAATGTCTGTGCCTTATTCGAACTAGCCCTTCTAATTACTGTATATAAAAGTCGACTTGTGGTTAGCCGAGAGCGTTTATTGGGTTTATTCGATATAGTGGTTTCCTTTGCCGTTGTGGACTGTTTTTGACCATTTGTGGCGTTTTTTTCCTGTGATTTTGGAGAGGCAGAGGTCGATTAATGCTTTTGTGCAGATTAGTATGTTAAGCATGAAAGTTAAAAGCAGTAGAGGAATTAGCCAGCAGATTCTGTTTCTTCCATCCAGATAGGCGCCTATGCCAACCTCAAAGAAGGGCGCAAAATTTCCCACTGAACTATAGAATGAAATAGGTACAGCCATCCAGAGAAAATTCATCCATGGCAGAGGTTGAAGCAGGAACAGAGCTGCGCCGAGAATCCAAGCTAAGACCGCGAAGATAGGAACAAAATAGATGTTGAGAAGCAAGAACCCATCAATCTTTTCTCGCAGGCGCAGATTTTTACTCCTGATGACGGGCCATAAGTGTCTAAATGCACATTGCATATGTCCTTTTGCCCATCGGGACCGTTGCAGCCAGTAAGAGCGCCAATCTTCAACTGCTTCCTCGTAACAGTCGGCGTCGTTAACGTATCTGACCTTGAAGCCTTCAAGATAACTTTTGAAGGTTAGGTCTGTGTCTTCAGCCAACATGTTTGGGTCCCAACCTCCCAACGCATCTATTAGGCTTCTTCTGAATCCTCCTACGGTTCCGCCGAATTGGGAAATGAGTCCCAACTCGTTCCGAGCAAACTGGTCTACTCTATAACCTCCTGTTCTTTCCAGAGCAACAAGTCTTGTAACTAGGCTGTTTGACTCGTTCAGAACTGTGACTCTTCCTTGCACGGCTCCTACTTTTGGGTCTCTAAAGCATGCAGTCAGTTTCTCGATTATCCCCCTTTGGGGATAGTAATCAGCATCAAAACAGTAGATTATTTCTCCAGAGACGTGTTTTAGTCCGCAGTTTAGAGCTTCTGATTTTCCCTTTCCGCCCTCTATTAGGTCTCGATGAACAATGTGTATGAATTTGTGATTCTTGGCAAACCTTTTCGCCTTCTCGCCTGTTCTGTCGGTAGACGCATCATCTATCACAATTACCTCAAATTTTTCTTTAGGGTAAGTTAATTCCGTCATCCTTTGGAGAATTCTTTCAATTACCTGTTCTTCGTTGCGGGCAGGAATCAGAACCGAAACCATGGGTTCATATGCTGTTTTGTTAGAAGATAATGGAGGCAGTTCCTTTTTGTGATACAAGGCAGCAAGCGTGAAGAGATAATGTCTTGTAAGGTAGGCTGTGATTAGGGCAACTAGACCCATAAAAGCCAAGCTCAGAATCCAACTCAAATTTTTTCCAGCCTTTCCGTTTTCCTTTTGTAGGGTGCCAGTAACGACAGGCTAAGTGACCATATAGATACTATCCACACAAAATCGATGATGGGTTTGGCAACTAGAATTATTATCTTGAATGTGTCTACGTTCAGAAAGGAAAAAGTCTCCTCAGACGATAGCTGAATGATATACCACAAAGCGCCCACTTGGTTTCCTGCTATTAGTAGAACAACTTTGCGGAGAAGCGGGCCCTCCAGCGGGAATAGGAGAAATAGAAAAAGAAGATTGAAGAAGCTGATTGCGGTAAGAGCAGAGAGGTCAAGTTTACGAATTAATTGAACATGTACGAGGATGATAACCGCAACGAAGACCGAGCCGACAGCCAGATGGACGAGATTTGGTTTCATGTGTAGGTTTTCAAATCTTTCCCCCTTACTTCTCAAGAAAAACACCAATGCCACATTCTAGTATAATTACTCTTAAAATGATTTGTTGAACAGAAAAACTTTTTCTCAGTTAATAACCAAGGTGGTACTGGGAGATATTATAATATTTAAAGTTGTTAATTTTATAGTTTGTAGCCGATTTTTCTGAGAAACTCCTTTCTTTCTGCAACATCTTTTTCGGTTTCTATTCCCTTAGTCTTGAAGCCATCAATGACACCCATTAATCCTCTGCCCTGCTCTGTCTCAGCAACTATAACCTCTAGAGGATTAGCTGTTGCAGCGTGGATGGTGCAGACTTCAGGCACCTGCTTGATCTTGTCCAAGACGTTGATGGGATAAGCATTTTTGAGGAAGATTATGAAGCAGTGACCGCACCCTAGCTTCAACGCCTCATGTGTGGCGAGGTTCTTCAGTTCTTTGTCGTTGCCCTCAGATCTAACTAGGCATGGTCCAGAGCTTTCGCAGAATCCTATGCCAAATTTGATGTTCGGCATAGCGTTAACTAAAGCTTCGTAAATGTCTTCAACGGTTTTGATAAAATGAGCCGTGCCCAAGATAACATTGCACTCTTCAGGCACTTCGATTTTAACTGTTTTAAGTTCCACTCAAATCTGCCCCCATTTACATCTTTGCTGTTTTTCCCTAATAAATTTCGCAACAAAAACGACGGTCTCCCTGAAGGCTTCACCAAGATAAGCTGTCTGCACAGAAGGTTGCTGTTGATTTCCTATTCTTTTATTCCCATTCTATGGTTGCCGGCGGCTTATGAGTTATGTCATACACAACCCGCGTTACCTGAGGCAACTCGTTAGTTATCCTCGTGGAGATTCTCTCCAGCACATCATAGGGAATCCTTGCGAAACCAGCAGTCATAGCTTCTTTGCTTTCAACAATCCTGACTGCAACTGTGTAACCGTAGGCTCTGGAGTCACCCTTTACTCCTGTACTCTTCGTTTCCGTTAACACCGCAAAATACTGCCACAAACGATCTCCGAACCCAGTTTTTTCGATCTCGTCTGTAACGATTTTGTCAGCTTTCCTCGCTAGCTCAGTTTTATCTTTTGTTACTTCGCCGATGATTCTCACTGCCAACCCTGGACCTGGGAAGGGTTGTCTCCGAACCAGCTCGCTGGGCAAGCCCATGTTCTTTGCGACCTCTCTGACCTCATCCTTGTACAGGTCTCGTAGGGGTTCAATGATTGCTTTGAACTCTATATTTTCGGGTAAGCCTCCAACGTTATGGTGAGTCTTTATTGTGTCCGAGTGCTTCCTGAAACCGGACTCAATTCTGTCAGGGTATATAGTGCCCTGTATGAGATATTCTGCGTCTATCTTCTTCGCTGCTTCCTCAAAGACCCTGATGAATTCACTTCCGATAATTTTCCTCTTCTCCTCAGGAT
>SMTZ1_10003919_pt1 | contig 15199 bp, 16 predicted proteins | sample DeeMarSWOR136_30_FD_25667 | JGI IMG/M metagenome (IMG submission 25667)
CTCCGCCACGTGGAGGAGCACCTGGGAGGCGGTGGCGGCTGAACGTGGCCCTCTTCGGCTTCATGGGCGTGGGAAAGACCGCCGTGGGAAGGACTCTGTCCGAGAGGACGGGCCTGGAGTACGTGGACCTCGACTCGGAGATAGCCAAGAGGAAGGGGAAGACCATCCCTCGTATCTTCGAGGAGGAGGGGGAAGCTGGGTTCAGGGCAGTGGAGATGGAAGTGACCAGAGAGGTCGCAGGGAGGAACGGGCAGGTCATCTCCTGCGGGGGCGGGACCGTGCTGGACCCGGAGAACGTGGCCAGTCTGAGGAGGAGCTCGGTGATGGTGCTCCTCACCGCTGAGCCCCGCGTCATACTGGAGAGGGTCGAGGAGGAGGGGGACATCAGGCCCCTCCTGATACTGGACACGTCCGAGATGACCCCTGAGGAAGCGGCCGTTGAGATCATCAGCCAGATAGGAGATATTGATTCGGCATGATAGTGAGGATTACGAGGGGCGAGGCGGAGGGCAGGATCACTGCGCCGAGCTCCAAGAGCATGACCCACAGAATGCTCCTCTGCTCAGCTCTTGCCAAGGGAAGAAGCATCGTACGAGCCCCGCTCGACTGCGACGACACTAGGGCGACCAGGAGGGTCCTCGGGGAGATGGGGATAAAGGTCTCCGGGAGTCACAGCCTCTGGGAGGTGGAGGGGGAAACATTCCAAAGACCAGCCACCGAACTACATTGCGGCGAGTCCGGGACCACTCTCAGACTGGTGACCGCGGCGTGCGCCCTAGTAGACGGGGTGTGCAGGCTCACCGGGGATTCCTCCCTGGCCAAGAGGCCCATTAAAGACCTGGTCGAAGGGCTGAATCAGCTCGGCGTTGAGTGCGAGTGCGACGGAGAATATCCACCCGTCACCGTGAGAGGAACCGGAGCAATTGAAGGGGGTGAGGCGGAGATACCGGGAGACGTGAGCTCCCAGTTCGTGTCCGCCCTTCTCCTGGTGGCGCCGATGGCCAAGCGACCCTCGACCATCAGGCTCACGACTCCGCTGGAGTCTAAACCTTATGTCTCGATGACCATGGACGCGCAGAGACTGTTCGGCGTGACGGCTGAGGCATCTGAGGACATGCTGAGCTACAGGGTAGAGCCACAGGAGTATGGGCCTTCAGAGGTCAGTGTGGAGGGGGACTGGTCCTCGGCCGCGTACCTACTCGCGGCGGGTGCCCTTGCAGGACGAGTATCGGTCGACAACCTCAATATGGCAAGCAGCCAGGCAGACAGAGAGATCGTCGAGATCCTCAGCAAGATGGGGGCAAAAATAGGAATATGTGGAGACTCGATCATCTTGGAGAGAATGCAATTGAGGGGAATCGAGGCCGACCTCTCTGACTGCCCAGACCTCTTCCCCGTCGTGGCGATCCTCTGCGCGGTTTCAAAGGGAGAGAGCATCCTGAGGGGCCTCAAGAGGCTCCGCTTCAAGGAGTCGGACAGGCTGTTGGCGATGGTAGAGAACCTGAGGAGGATGGGCGTGGAGACCCGGCAAGAGGGAGACATCCTCTACATTGAGGGAGGGAGCCCGAAGGGAGGAGTGGTCGACCCCCGCAAGGACCACAGGATAGCCATGGCCCTCGCGGTTCTGGGGCTCATCTCGGAGAGCGAGACGACAATCCTAGACGCCGAGTGCGTCTCCAAGTCATATCCCAGCTTCTGGGGCGACCTGCGGAGCCTGGGAGTGAATCTTTCGGGGGTATGAGTATGGGCAACAGCATCGGGGTTGCATTCAGGGTCACCAGCTTCGGGGAGAGCCACGGCAGGTGCATGGGGGTGGTCGTGGACGGCTGCCCCTCAGGCCTCGCCCTGAGCGAGGAGCACATCCAGAGGGAGCTGGACCGCAGGAGGCCTGGACAGAGCCGCATAACGTCCAGCCGGAGCGAGGATGATCGGCTGGAGGTGCTCTCAGGAGTTTTCAACGGTCGCACGACGGGGGCCCCCATCTGCATGCTCGTGTGGAACACAGACAGGGACTCCTCGGGATACGAAAGGAGGAGATGGACACCGAGGCCCGGCCACGCAGATTGGACCGCCCACGTCAGGTACGGGGGCTTCAACGACTACAGGGGTGGGGGCAGGTTCTCGGGGAGGATCACAGCCGGTTTCGTGATGGCTGGAGCCCTGGCCAAGAGGCTGCTGGATGAGACGCTGGGTATAGAGGTCATCGCCCACACGAAGGAGATCGGCGGAGTCGTAGCGCGTGAGGTCAGTTCAGAGGAGATTAAGGCTAGGGTTGAGGAGAGTCCAGTGAGGTGCGCCGATCCCGAAGCGGCGAGAAGGATGGTCGAGAGGATTGAGGAGACATCCAGCCAGGGTGACAGCCTGGGGGGGACCATCGAATGCCACGCGCTCAACGTGCCCGCCGGGGTGGGCCAGCCCATCTTCGGCACCCTAGAAGGCGACCTGGCCAGGGCGCTCTATGCCGTGCCCGCCGTCAAGGCCGTTGAGTTCGGCCTGGGTGGGAGGTTCTCGAAGCTGAAGGGCTCGGAGAGCAACGACTTTTTCAGGGTTGAGGGAGGCAGGGTCTTTACAGAGACGAACCGGGCCGGGGGCATCCTGGGGGGCATCAGCACTTGTATGCCCATATCATGTACCGTGACGCTGAAACCCACACCATCCATCGGGAAGCAACAAAGGACCATCGACATCCTGAACATGGAGGAGACCACCATCGAGATAGGGGGCAGGCACGACCCCTGCATAGTCCCCAGGGCGGTCCCCGTGATAGAATCCATGGTAGCCGCTGTCCTGGCGGATCACCTGCTCCAGGCGGGCCTGATACCGCCGGTCCTTGGGAGAGATGAGAAATGAGCTACGAGGAAGAGATAGGAGAGCTGAGGAGAGAGATAAACAGGCTGAACACCGAGATAATTGACAGACTCGCCGAGAGGGTGGAGGTGGCACTGCGAATTGGGCGAGTCAAGCATAGACACGGGAGGCCAATCGTCGACAGGAGCCGGGAGGCCATGGTCTACGACCAGGTGAGGCGCCTGGCAGGGGAGAGGGGAATCGATGAGGGGGGCGCCGAGAGGGTGTTCAGGGAGATCGTCCGCCTCTGCACCGAGGCCGAGCTGGAGGACCTGAGATGAGGGTGGCGTTCCAGGGGGAGAGGGGGGCCTACAGCGAGGAGGCGATAATACAGCACTTCGGGAGGGGCGTGGAGCCCGTCCCGAGGCCGTACCTGAGGGACGTTTTCGACTCGATCGAGGAGGGTGAGGCCGACCTGGGGCTGGTGCCCGTCGAGAACTCCATCGAGGGCAGCATCGTGAGGACCTACGACCTGCTCAACGATAGGAGGCTTAAGGCACAGGGCGAGACGGTGCTTAGGGTGGTCCACTGCCTCATCGCCAACCCGGGAGTCGCCAAGGAGGACGTGCTGAGGGTCCACTCCCACCCCCAGGCCCTTGGCCAGTGCAGGGACTACCTGGAGAGGTACGGCTACGAGCCCGTCTCATCCTACGACACGGCGGGCAGCGTGAAGATTCTCAAGGAGGAGGGGCTGAGGGACTCGGCCGCCATCGCGAGCAGGAGAGCGGCCGAGGTCTACGGGATGGAGGTGCTCGACAGCGGCATCGAGACCCATCACGAGAACTACACTAGGTTTCTCGTGATAGGACATGAAGACATGCAGCCAACATCGAGGGATAAGACCTCGATCGCCTTCATCGTCGATCACAGGCCTGGCACGCTGTACACGGCGCTGAAGGCCTTCGCCGAGAACGGCATTGACCTCACCAAGATCGAGTCTCGACCCATGCTGGGGAAGCCGTGGGAGTACATCTTCTTCATAGACGTGATCGGGCACATAGAAGACAGCGATTTGAGTAGGGCTCTGAGGCTTCTCAAAGAGAGCTCTCGCTCGGTTAAGATACTCGGCTCATATCCCCGGGCGCCCAAGCCCCAGGAGAGGTAGCACCCACTCCTAGTTCCGTACGGCTCTGTAGGCCTTCTGGCGACGCTCGTTCGAGAGGGAGAATTCGTTGTCCCTCCTCATCGACTCCGCGAGGGAGCCGAACAGGCTAAGGAAGTTCCTCCCGTCGCCCATCACGCCGTCCCTGATCCTCTCGCTCCAAGATACGAACTCGTCGATGTAGCTCTCCACGAAGGGGTTGCTCCTCATGAGGGGGGCCACCAGCTCCGGAGACTCCCCCAGGATGCTCTCAGCGAGGGCCAGCTGCACTGTGAAGGTGGTCCCCGCGAGGCGCTTGACGAGTTCGATGTCCACGTCCTTCAGGGCCCCCGAGAAGGCGAGATTGACGAAGTATGTCAGGGAGAGGACTACAGCCATCGCCCTGTCGTGCTCTTCGGCTCCGCAAGTTATTATATCCGCCTCCGGGAAAAGGCGCTTCGCTACCTCCAGCTCCCGCGGCTCGTCAGCCACGGGGACCAACGCAATCCTCTCGGACTCAAGGCTCCCTGTGTTGGGGCCGAACAGCGGGTGGAGGGAGAGTGGTACTATCCCCTCCTCCAGCGCCTTCTCCATAACCCTCATGACGGGGCTCTTTATCGATGAGATCTCGACTAGGACCGCTCCTTCCCTCAATTTTGGGGCGACACTGGCCACAACGTCAGCCGTAGCCTTGATGGGGACTGCTATCAGGACGAGATCCAGGGACCTCAGTTCCTCCTTGCTGAGGGATGAGAACTCTGCCCCCGTGGACGCGGCCAGAGATTTTGCACTTTGAACATTAATGTCGTTGACGATCGTTGTGAGCCCTCTCTCGGTGAAGTACCTCACGAACCAGGCTCCCATCCTGCCAGCGCCACCTATGACTCCCACTCTCAAAGAGCTCACCCTAAACCCGTCAGGCATTTGAAGGAAACACTTCGACTATTTCTGTCTTGAGGGCAGGCATTTCTGCCCCCTTTGAAAAATCGGTTCCAATAAGTCCTTAATATGTTGGATCGACAGGTCGCAGACCAGATTCTTCAGGAATATCTGTTTTCAACCCGATCAATTCGACTGATTGATGACAACGCCCCCTATTAGTAATTTTATTATGCATCCTCAATCGGAGTCTCTCCCGGTGTGATTGTTGTCGGAAGCTAAGCGAGTCGCCTTAGACTGGGTAAATGAGAAGGAGGGTCTCCTTGTGGATGTCCACCAGAGGATCTGGGAGTACGCCGAGGTGGGCCTCAGGGAGTTCAAGACGGGGAAGCTCCTCGCCGACATGCTTGAGGGGGAGGGCTTCAGGGTGGAGCGGGGGGTGGCCGGGATGCCCTCAGCTTTCGTCGCCACCTACGGCTCGGGCGGTCCAGTGATAGGCGTCATGGGGGAGCTGGACGCCCTCCCGGGCATCAGCCAGAAGGCGGTCCCCTACAAGGAGGCCCTCGTCGAGGGCGGGGCGGGCCACGGTTGCGGTCACAACGGTTACGCGACGACCGCCCTCGGGGGCTCGTTGGCCTTGAAGGCGGCGATGGATGAGGGCCTCGTCTCCGGGACGGTCAAGTGCTTCGGCTGCCCGGCGGAGGAGACCCTCGTCGGGAAGGTCTTCATGGTGAGGGACGGCGTCTTCGACGGTGTCGACGCCTGCATCGGTCACCACCCCAGCGGCTTCAACGGCGCCTCCCTCCGGAGTGGAAACGCCATGAACAGCGTCAAATTCGAGTTCTTCGGCCAAGCGAGCCACGCCGCTGGGAGCCCCGAGATGGGTGTCAGCGCCATGGACTCCGTGGAGCTCATGAACATCGGCGTCAACTACATGAGGGAGCACGTCGTCCAGGAGACCCGGATCCACTACGTCGTCGAGGACGGGGGCCACGAGCCGAACGTTGTTCCCCCCTACGCCAGGAGCTGGTACTACGTCAGGGCCCCGGAGAGGGAGCTCGTCGAGATGTACTACCAGAGGATACTGGACATAGCCGACGGCGCGGACAAGATGGTGGGCACCACCCACAGGGTGAACTTCCTCTCGGGAGTCCACAACGGTATGCCCAACAAGGTCCTAGCGGAGCTGGCTGTAGCAAACATGAGGGAGATAGGGGCGCCGATGTACGACGAGGAGGAGCTGGCGTTCGCGAAGGAGCTGGCCAAGAGCATCCCGAGGGAGAAGAAGAAGATCGGGCTGATGAAGAGCACGCTACCCGACGCCATGGACCTGATGGACGTCGATCTCAACAGCAGGATCTACGACCCCCACGGCGAGGGCACCAAGGGAGGGGGGAGCAGCGACGTCGCCGATGTCGCCTGGAACATACCCACCATCCAGTTCAGGACCGTCTACACCATCGTGGGAGCCCCGGGCCACAGCTGGCAGAACGTGGCCACCAACGGCACCACCATAGGGCAGAAGTCGACGGTCTTCGCCAGCAAGGTCATGGCGGGGATGGTCGTCGACCTCCTGTCCAGACCCGAAGTGCTGCAGGCAGCCAAGAACGAGTGGAAAGAGAAGATGAAGGACAGGACCTACACGTCGCCTCTGCCGGCGGACCTGAAACCACCGTTGAACCAGCTCAAGGGCTGACGCCCGGCTCGGATGCAAGCCCTCAAACCATTTTCTTCAGGCTTCGACACACATTATTTATCACTAAGACTGGAAACCTGATCCACGGACCACCCAGTAGAGGGATCTGCCCTGGGCGAGAGAAGTGAACTTCTAGCCGTGAAGGACCTTAACGTCTCACACCTCGAAGAGGGTAGGCCCAAGCAGATACTCCTAGACGTTGGAATGGAGATCGGCGAGGGTGAGACAGTGGGCCTCATAGGCCCCTCCGCATCGGGCAAGACCGTGACGGCCTTGGCTCTTTTCAGGCTCCTAGATCCCATGTTCGGGGGATCCGCCGAGTGGAGCGTCGAGGGGATGGTCCAATACAGGGGCAGGGACGTCTACGAGATGCCCCAGGAGGAGTTCAGGGGGCTGAGGTCTAGGGAGATCTCCATGATCTACCAGAAGCCCAGGAGGGCCCTTCACCCCATCCACATGATCGGCTGGCAGACTGGGGAGCCCGTCGAGGTCCACGACGGGGTGAAGCACGAGAGGCTGAGGGAGATGGTCGTCGACTACCTGGGCAGGGTCGGCCTCCCGGGCGCCGAGAGGCGCTTCTACCACTACCGGCACCAGTTCAGCGGCGGGGAGTCCCAGAGGATAATGATCGCGATGGCGATCATAAAGGGGCCCTCGCTGCTGATAGCGGATGAGCCCACCACTGACCTCGACGTCACCGTCCAGAGGCAGGTGCTGGAGCTCCTCAAGGACGTGAGGAGGGAGACGGGCCTCTCCATTCTGCTCATCACACACGACCTGGCGGTCATAGCCGAGATGTCGGACCGCGTCTACGTCATGTACGCCGGCAGGATCGTGGAGCACGGGAGCGTGTTCACCATCTTCGAGGAGCCGGCCCACCCGTTCACCAGGGGGCTGCTGGCGTCCATGCCGCGAATCGACTCCGACCACTTCAGTCTTGAGGGGATGAGGGGAGAGCACCCCACTCCACCCTACGATATACCTGGCTGCGTCTTCCATCCCAGGTGCGACTTCGCCACGCCCGCCTGCTTGGAACGTCCCCCTACCTTGGAGGAGCTGAAGAGGGGCCACTGGGTGGCCTGCCACAACGCTGCCCAGAAAGCCTGACATCTACTTGTTTATGGCGGGATATTTCGTTATCGTGTCCGAGAAGCTTATATCTGGTGCCCAATAAATCACATCCCGGGATATTCACGGAGAAATCCATGCTCTACTTCAAGAACGCCGAGGAGGAAAACACGGAGGCGAAACTCAGGCCGTCAGAGTGCGGGCCTCCCAGCTCGATATAAGGGACATCATTATAGCCGCCACCAACGTGGGGGAGATCAACTCATGGAGGAGAATATCGTGAACACCATTTTGGTCATGAACGTTTTCCTGGGCCGCCCTACGAGTAGGAGCGAAGCCCGACTCCACCGCTCGGTTAATTAGTCCTTGGATCCATCAAATGTTTGTCAGAGGCGGTTGAATGTCAGAGAGGAAGAAGATACTATACGTCCAGACGAGCGGCATCGACACCCCGGAACGGCTCTACGCTCCCTTCATCCTGGGGATGACGGCGGCGGCCATGGACATCGATGCGGTGATCTACTTCGTCATCAAGGGAGTCACAGTGGTGAAGGCCGGCGAGGCGGAGAAGATACACCTGGGAGACTTCCCCACGCTGAGAGAGGTGATGGATCAGGCGGTGGGAGCGGGAGTGAAGCTCTTGGTGTGCGAGCAGAGCTGTCAACTCCTGGGCCTCAGCGGAGGCGACTTCGTGGATGAAGCGACCGTCGTTGGAGCCGCAACTCTAAATGATCTACTTCTAGAGGCCGATTCGGTCCTCACCCTTTAGTGCCAGCTCGTAGGATGGCGTCGCGAGAGGTCGCAACGTTTTTAGCCGGCTGTTGAAGGTTTGATTCTGGTATGAACCGAGGGAAGCGTCCTCCCTGCATAGGTATGTATGGTGCGGAGGACGAGTGTAGAAGCTGTGGTTGGCGCCAAGAGTGCCAGGAGATGGCCGAGGACATAGAGTCAGCTGCCACGAGGAAGGGCACCCATGTCAGAATAGTCAGCAAGTACAAGGAGAAGAAGTACAAGCCCAAGCGGGTTCCCTAGGATGCCGAGGCCCCGAAATACATCGAAGCTGTGAAACTGAATGGTCGATTGTAACCGACGCCCTGGTCAAAAAAGCCGCCTCAACCTTCATTCTCTAACAACCCCCGGCGTATATTCGAAAAATTTTTCTGCTTTTCTGGGAAGTATCTGAGGGGTCTGGGGCAATGAGCCTGAAATGTCGTTATCCCGGATGCGAGCGCACCTTCCAGAACCAGCTCGGCAGGTCGGCCCACGAGCGCTGGATCCACGGGAAGGTCTACGCCGAGCGGGAGACCGACTACAAGTGCCCCTTATGCGGGAAATACCTAGAGTCAGAGATGGGCCTCCAGGTGCACCTGGAGAAGTACCACCAGATACCCTCCAAGACCCTCGACTGGGTGGAGAGGAGGTCCTTCGAGAACCTCGTCTATATCTACTCGGATGAGCTGAACAAGATCCGCTTGGACCATATAATCGGCGGGGTCCTGGAGGAGAACGAGAGGGCTAAGCTGATACGGGAGGGCGTCCTAATGATCGACGAGCCGGGGAGAATGGGGAAGCAGACCGTCTACAAGCTCTCCGAGGACGCCCTGGAGGTCCTCAGAGACATGGACCGGGAGGAGCCCGAGGTCTGATCGGGTCTCTTCAGTTCTCGACCTAAATTTGTGGGCCAAAACGCTGGCAGAAAATGGAAAAATGTGTGATCCCTAAGCCATCTTGTCGGCTAGGAACGGTGCAAGGGCTTCTCTCGGATCGTAGTCCAGCAGGAAGGAGAGATCCACCCCCACGCACTCAATCCTCAGCTTCCAGGATATCTCTACTTCCTCTTGGAACTCCAATTTAGGCCCCTTTCGACGCATGTCCGGCATCTCGTGTACGATGTCGTCCCACTCAGAGTCGAGATCCCTCTTGAGCAGGTCTCCGGGCTCGAGGCCGAGGACGAAGGGGATCTCGGGCTTCGCTGTCACCCTCCAGACGTCACTGAGATCCACGGCGAAGTTGACAAGTGTCTGGCGCATGATCTCCCTGGGATCCATCTCCCAGTAATTCTCGGGCTCGAAAAACTGCTTCCGCTCTCTCAGCCACTTGAACAGGTTCCCCTTCAGCGCTACCTTCCCTTCATTACCCTTCATGATCCGTCTGACGGGCGTGGCTCTAGCGAAGATGAGGCGCCTCTCGGTGATCACCAGTGTGTAAACCGACCTCCTGCCCAGCGTCCGGGGCTTGATCAGGTTTGGCAGGACCGCCAGAACTGTCTCCCCAGTTGAAGCTGCTGTAGGGGCCTCGGCTCCTGCCTCAGGCGTCTCCGCTTCCCGGGGCATTGCACGAGATTCCTCCATCGGAGGTTTCGTGCTCCTGAACGGTATTTTGAATCTCAATCCACCCCTTTGAGCCTTACATGTTAATTAACGTTTGTTCGAAACCGGTCGAGTTAGCGTTTTTTCGACCGATCCAGGGCTAAAATTTGGTACGAGCACACACATCTCGTAGGTCATGCGCCCCTCTGACTGCATATCTTTTGAGGCCCTTCAGCTGCCTATTGATCGTCTCAAGGGAGCGTGGTGGGTTGGGGCTGAGGGAGAGGGTCCGAGGGTTCCTGGGGCTCAGGGGGAACCTGCTCCCTATCTCTATCATGGAGCTCCTCTCGAACACGGGCTGGAACATGTTCGAGGTCATCTGGCAGCCCTACGTCCTGAGCCTCGGCGCCACGGTCCCCCTCCTGGGCATGCTCCAGGGCTTCGAGATGGCTCTCCGCGCCGTTCTGCAGCTGCTTTGGGGCCGGGTCTCCGACGCGGTGGGCAGAAGGACGCCTATCCTCGCCTCCTGCGCGCTCGCACTGGCCGGGCTGGTGCCCTTCTTCGCGGCTAGGAGCTGGATCTGGATGGTGCCCACTCTGGCCTTCTTTGCATTGGCAGACTCGATCTGGGAGCCCGTGTTCCCCACGCTGGTCTCAGAGTCCGTGGAGGCGGAAGAGAGGGGCTCGGCCTTCGGCCTCGTCTCCCTCCTCTGGTTTCTTCCCGGCTTCTTCGCCCCGGCGCTGGGGGGCTTCATGGCGCAGAGACTCGGCTATCGTTCCATCATCGGCTCGATGTTCGTACTCGAGGCTGCCTCCTCCCTTATCTTCTTCCTCTACGTCCGGGAGACCTACGCCGGCTCAGGGAAAGTGGGGCTAGGCCACCTGCTCTCCTCCCTCAAGGGCGTCCTAAGGCTGCCCTCTCGGAACCTCTCCATGTTCTACGTGGCCTCCACGGTGTACCAGTTCTCGTGGGTCGTCGGTGAGGGCATACTCTACGCGATGCTCCTCAAGTCCTTCGGCCTCACTCTCATCCAGATCGGGATACTAGCGAACGTAGTCTCCATTTCAGCGGCTCTGATTCAGTTCCCAATTGGGAGGCTCGTAGACCGCCACGGCGGGAGGCTCTTCATGATCGTCTCCAGCGTCGTCTGCGCCGCCGTCTACGCGGGCTACCTGCTCTCTGGCGACTTCCTTGGATTCGTTCTCTGCAGGGTCCTACGGGGCTTCGTCGTCTCCGCCTGGATGCCCGCCTACAACTCCTACCTCGCTAACTCCGTCTCAGCTGAGGAGAGGGCGAGATCCTACGGGGACCTCAACTGCCTCAAAGGACTGATCTGCTTCCCCGCTCCGATACTGGCAGCGGTCCTCTTCGACAGAGTCGGCTTCTGGGCCCCGATAACCCTCGGCCTGGCGCTAGATCTAGTCGTGGTCGGTATACTCGTCTCGATGGGTGGACAATCAATAGACTCCTCTGGGACTCCCTGAGACCTCCGTGGCTCTCATCACTGGAGGAGTTGCTGCTAAACTTTCTCTGGTGACCTGGTCTTCTTCTTCAGCATGGAGATCTGCCCGGCGTGGTAGAGGTTGTGGTGGAGGGTGCCGTGTAACAGCGTCCGGTAGGTGTAGTCCCTCCCGGGCACGAGCTCCATCAGGCGCTCTTCGCCGAAGCCCACCAGTGCGTCGAGGAGCTGGTTCACTGTCCTGTCGAGCGCCGCCTTGGACGCCTCCCACTCCTCCTCCGTATCTCCAATCGGGGGCCAGTCGTCGACCTCCTCAATCTTGGGGATGGATCCGCCCCTCAGCACGTTGAGTGTCTCCCCCATCCAGTAGTTGATGTGGTTGACCAGCTCCCAGATGGAGTGCCTTTCCTCCAGGGGCTTCGCCCGTGCCTGGGCCAGGTCGACGCCGTCGAGGGCGTTCCTGATGTTGGGGCCGTGCCATGACCTCCCGTCGAAGGTCGTCCTGATTTGGTCTCGAATGAACCTGACCTCGTCCATGGTTCAACGTGGGGAGCGAGGGAAGAAAAAGGTTGAGCGAGTAACAAAGCATCTTCCGATCCTGGCCACCCGAATAAGACTGATACCCTGCGCGGGTTCGTCGACCCAATCCTTTTACCCTAATCAACGTGATCTGAGGTTTCAGGTGATTTGAGCTTGGATGGAGCGCTCAGAAGGGAGGAGATAGAACGATACTCGGCCGACTTCGAAGCCGAGCCGAGGAACGTCGTCGCCCTCAACGCAGTCACTAGGAGCGACATCAGGGAGGCAGCTCTGAACAGGGCGGTCGTGAGTGGGGTGGACCACACCTACTCACACGTCATCAAGACGGGCAAGGCTACGGCCCAAGGCCAGACGGGTAGGTGCTGGACTTTCGCGGGCCTCAACATCCTCAGGATCTACGCTATGAAGAGGCTCAATCTGGAGGAGTTCGAGCTGAGCCAGCCCTATATCATGTTCTGGGACAAGCTGGAGAAGGCCAACTACTTCTTGGAGAACGTCATCGAGACCCGGGGGGAGCCCCTCGACGGTAGGCTCGTGATGTGGCTTCTGGCCAACATCGTTCCCGACGCCGGCCAGTGGGATATGTTCGTCAACCTTGTGGAGAAGTACGGCGTACTCCCCAAGAAATTCATGCCCGAGTCTAAGAGCAGCATGGCCTCCAGAGATATGAACAGCAGCCTGGTCTCGAAGCTCCGGGGGTGCGCCAAGGACCTCCGAGTCGCCCACGAGGGGGGAGCATCCGTCGAGGAGCTGCGCGAGGCGAAGGCGGAGATGTTGGGTGGGATCTACAGGATGCTCAGGATCCACCTGGGGACTCCACCCGAGAGCTTCCACTGGGAGTGGAGGGACAGGGACGACGTATTCCACAGGAGGGGTGAGATCACCCCCAGGGAGTTTTTCGAGGAGTACGTGGGCTTCGATTTCGACTCCATGGTCTGCCTCATTAACGCCCCGACGCGCGACAAGCCCTTCAACAGGATGTACACTGTCCAGTATCTGGGGAACGTCGTGGGGGGCCACAGAGTCCGCTACCTGAACGTCCCCATAGGGGTGATGAAGAGGGCGGCCATGGAGAGGGTGAGGGACGGGAAGCCCGTCTGGTTCGGGGCCGACGCCGGCAAGGCCAGCCACAGGGAGCTGGGGGTCTTCGACACCGAGATCTACGACTACGAATCGGCTTACAGCACGGACTTCGGGCTGGACAAGGGGGAGCGCCTCGACTACGGTCAGAGCAGGATGACCCACGCCATGGTCTTCACCGGGGTCGACATCGAGGGGGACGGCAGCCCCCGCAGGTGGAGGGTGGAGAACAGCTGGGGCGAGGAGCCGGGGGACAAGGGCTTCTACACGATGAGCGACGGCTGGTTCGACGAGTACACCTACGAGGTGATTGTGGACAGGACGTACCTCCACGAGGACCTCATCAGGGCCCTCGAGACGGAGCCCATCATCCTCAAGCCCTGGGACCCCATGGGGGCCCTCGCCCTCTAGCCCGCCTCTTTATCTCTCCTCTCTATTATGAGGATGCAGCTCATTCTTTCTTCGTTCTAGCCCTCAGGCAGGGGCTTCCCTTTATCTTAGGGCGCCACTAGATGGCTGCCATCTCCCTCACAGCTCTCTCCATGATCCCGATCATCCTCGGGAGGGCGTCGCACATCTCGTTCAGGAAGGCCCTCAGCCTCCCAGCCCCCTCGGCCTCCTCTCCCGTCAGGGACTCGACCTTCTCCAGCACAGCGGCCAGCCTGTTGTACACCGTTCCGGCGTCCCTCAGCCACTTCGCGAGGCCGCCCACCATGAGGTCCTGGGGCCTGACGTCGACGTGGTAGAGGCGGAGGCGGCTTCCGGGGGCGCCGGTCTTCTTCCCTGTACCCAGAGTAACGACGGTGCTCAGGGCGCGGCTGATGGTGGGGAGGCTGTATCCTGTCTCCTCGGCGACCTCCGCCTGGGAGAGGGGGCGGTCGGCGAGCATCAGTGTGAGGAGGACGCGCCCCGCCACCCTGCTGAATCCCCTGCCCTCGGCCATGTCCTCCCAGATGGAGGCGACCTCGCCCTCGATCTCTTCGATGGCTGCCATGTTACTATGGTTGTTGAGTAACGTTTATATTCTTTCTTTATTTTCATAATTATGAAAAATATGAAAATGAGTGTTGGGGTGCTCGGGGCGATGAGGGAGGACCTGGCGACAGCCGTGAGGGTGATGACTCGGCCCTACGACTTCCTGATGGGGGAGGCCCAGTCGAGGGGCGCATGGGAGGCGGTCAGGTTCTACGCCGTGCTGAGCCTGCTGCTTGCGCTCATGACGCCCCTCGCCAACGTCGCCGGGTTCCCCTCGGACGTGGTCCACGCCTCGACGAACGCCCAGATGGGGGCCTACAAGTACGCGCCCCTGCTGGAGGAGGCGACCGGGGTCACCCGTCATGTCTGGACGGGGCTCCTCACCTTCGCCCTGATGATGGTTAAGCTCCCCTTCTTCGTGGCCTTCTTCCACGCCTTCGCCTGGCTCCTCGGGGGGAGGGGCGGCCTCGGGGCGAGCCTGAGGCTGGTGGTCTACCCCGGGACGCCAGCGATGCTCCTCGGCTGGGTCCCATTCTCGGACTTCATCTTCGGGCTCTGGGTCGGCTTCCTCTACGTGCCGGGCCTCCGCTACCTTCACGATGTCGGCTGGGGGAGGGCCGTGGCCTTCGTCACGCTGCTGATGGGGCTCCAGATCCTCTACGTCGTGCTCACCGGAGGAGGATGGCTGATAGAGCCATGAGGTACCCCCGTTACTCCTCGCCAAGTTCCTGGTAGACTCTGGACTCGCCGCCCACCTTCCTCACGCTGATGAGGTTGACGCCCTCCTCCTCGCCGTGGCCGTGGTGGGTGACCAGAAGCACCTGGCCTATCTCCCTGCTGCTCCTGGCGATGTACTCGAGGAGCTGGGGGACGTTCTCCGAGTCGACGGCGTCGGTGGGCTCGTCGAGGATGAGGGCGTGGGGGAAGCCCATGACCCGCAGCAGGGCGAGGCGCTCCGCGAGGGCGAGGAGGCTCTCGTGGCCTCCCCCGGCGAGCCAGGCGGGGATGAGCCTGTCCCCTCCCAGGGGCTGGACCTCTAGGGTGTATCTCTCCCTGTCTATGTGGCATCCTGCGTAGGCCTGCTGGTCGGTGAGGCGGCGGAAGTAGTTGTAGGTCTGGTACTCGAGGAGGCGGAGGGTGTTCTCCCTGAGCTGCTGCTCGTACTCGCCGTAGCACATCTGGATCGCCTCCACAGACTTGATCTTCGCCTCGTACTCAAGGACACGGTCTAGGAGGACCCGTGAATCCGTGAGGACCTCCCGGTG
>SMTZ1_10003933_pt1 | contig 15197 bp, 13 predicted proteins | sample DeeMarSWOR136_30_FD_25667 | JGI IMG/M metagenome (IMG submission 25667)
CAGATTTTAGTAAAAACATTATCAAAGAGGTGTGGATAAAAGCAATAATAAACTCAAGCATTAATCCTTTAACCACTATTTTCCGATGTAGAAACGGATATCTGTTGGAAAACCCAATACTTGAAAAAATTGTAGAAAAAATATGTTTTGAATCTACAAATGTTGCAAAAAATTACGGTATTTGTGTTCAGCAAAATTTTTCTTTAAATAAAACAAAAGAAGTAATTAGATTTACTTCTGATAATTATTCTTCTATGTTTCAAAGCATCAGAAAATGTAAAAAAACTGAAATTAATTCAATAAACGGAAAAATAGTTGAAATAGGGAAAAAACATTCTGTCGATGTATCTTTGAATAAAATATTAGTTAAGATTGTTACTTCCATATAAAGAATGGTTAATTTTATATAAATTGCAAACCATATTATTCATCAATTATCGGAGGCCATTTCTCAATGTACCTGAAATATAAACAAAAGTTAATGGTCGGTGTTATACTAATAATCGTTGCATGTTTGGTTATATCAAGTGTTTTTGTTACTGAGTTTTTAATAAAAGAAGAGAAAGAAGAAGTGGAACCTATAGAAGAAATTCTATATGATCTTGACGCGATAAGTCCCTATACAAATCAAGGGTTAATTATTGAGATATTAAGAATGCGACATAGGGGATTACTTGATACGATAATGCGAAGAGGAAATTCATGGAAAACTAAACCTATGTTTTATTTCATAACCAATATGGACGGCTTAGAATATATAAGCAAAGATGTTGAGGCTGCAAGTGGAAAATCACAAGTTTTTTTTGAAACATGGGATTCGATATTTCAAGAGAATAAAATACCTCGTGATGTAGAAGAAGAACAACTAACTTCTGAAGTCACCCTAACAATTATGGAACATAAAAAAATAGGAATACTTGGCCTCAGATCACAAAATGAAGAGAAAGAAAAAATTACTTTAACCTATGATTATAAAACTGGTAGATGGGAGGGGGATGATTATTTCAATGACAGCGATGGATATGGTCACTATTTAGGAGATTCTTATGAAATATGGTTTAATCTGTATCAGACAGATTATGATGGAGATGCAATACCATATTGGACTGAAGTGAATCTACTCAAAACTAATCCTAAAGTTGATGATTCCAAGCTTGACCCTGATAACGATGGTATACCAACGACATGGGAATGGAAATGGGGATACAATCATTCGAAATATGACAATCACTCCACTCTTGATCCAGATAATGATGGTTTAGAAAATATTGAAGAATATAAAATGGCAAAATGGTTTGCTAATCCATTTTCCCAAGATATCTATATCGAAGCAGATGGAATGAAAAAGAGTGGTGGTCTTGATTATAATCATGTTTTCTGGGAGGAATCTCAACAGATTTTAATCGAAAGATTTGCATCACATGGCATTAATGTATATATTGATGATGGTTGGCCAGGTGGACCAATTAATGGTGGTGGCGAACTTCTACCATCTTATGATGTGATCTCACAAGAATCTGGTATAATGCTTCAGTTTTATAATAACCATTTCTCTGATGATAGAAAAGGAATATTCCGATATTTAGTAGTAGCAAAAAGTGGAGGATTCTGCCACCCTTCTAAATTTAATAGATACGATACATTAACTGTTGCAACTGGTCCAAAGGTTATTTTGCTAAGAGGTGGTTTTACAAAGCGTGCTTGTCGTGTATTAGAAGCTGCAATGGTTATGCATGAACTAGGACATTCATTAGGTATAGCCCCATGGAATGTTGGAGGATGTGATAATTCCTCTTGGTTAGAAGGAAAACAAGCTAAGAAAGAATATCTTGATGAATGGGGGAATTACAAAAGTGTCATGAATTATTACTATATCTATGATAAGTCTATGATTGATTATTCAGACGGTACCCATGGTGACGGCGATGTGGATGATTGGAACTTATTTAATTTAACTTTTTTCCAGGATGAAGCAAGGGTTATTGAAGATCCTGGTTTTGAACTACCTGGTCAAGAAGAAATTAGCTTAAGACATATCATTTCAACGAATATAAAAGGATTTTTTAGAAGATAAAATTTAAAAATTGCTTAATATAATCCCCTTTGGATTTTAAGATGATCGATAGCTCTCTGGAAAAAGCTATATAATTTTTTTCATATTAAGCTAGCATAAATAGGGAGATTTATATAATGAAAGTGTTTGTAACAAGAAAAATACCAGAACCTGGGTTAAATTTATTAAGAAATGAACTTGAGTTGGAAATTAATCCCTATGATAGATTGTTAACAAAAGAGGAAATAATTAAGGGATTAAAAGGAAAAGATGGTCTTCTTTGTTTATTAACTGATAATATAGATAAAGAAATTATTAACTCGGAACCTAAGTTAAAAATGATTGCCAATTATGCAGTAGGATTTGACAATGTTGATGTTAAAACAGCAACAGAGAAAGGCATACCCGTTAGTAATACACCCGAGGTTCTAACTGATGCAACTTCAGACATGGCATGGGCATTACTATTTTCAGTAGCAAGACGAATGGTTGAAGGTGACAAATTAACTCGATCAGGTCAATTCAAAGGCTGGTCCCCAATGCTAATGCTTGGACAAGACATCTCAAACAAGACCTTAGGCATAATTGGAGCTGGTAGAATAGGAACAGCTTTTGCCCTTAAAAGCAAAGGATTCAAAATGAATATTTTATATACAGATAATAATATAAATAAAACTTTGAAAAGTGAATTGGACGCAAAAAAAGTAAAATTGTCAACCCTTTTAAAAGAATCTGACTTTATTTCCCTACATGTAACATTAAGCAAAACAACTTACCACATGATTAGCGAAAAAGAATTAAAAATTATGAAAAAAAACGCTATTCTTATTAATACATCTCGCGGTCCAGTTATCGATGAACAAGCCCTAATAAAAGCGCTCAAAGAAAAATGGATATTTGGAGCTGGGCTTGACGTATACGAACATGAACCAAAAATAAGTAAACAACTAATAAAATTACAAAACATTGTCTTACAACCTCACTCCGCCTCTGCCACTCTAGAAACGCGTACCAATATGGCTGTAATAGCAGCAAAAAATTTAATCGCCGGATTAAAAGGAGAAATCCCACCAAATTGTGTGAATACTGAAGTATTTAAATCAGATTCATAGGGTAAACACCCAGATTTCATGTTCTTTAGGTAATTCGTCTTTTTCTATGTCGATTTCATTTCCAACCTTTAAAATCTTATCAATATTTTTTTCTAGAAATGAATCAACGCTGGCTATAGGTAATGACAATCCCTCTAATTTATAATGCATTGGGATAGTAATTTTTGGTTTTATCATATTAACAACTTTCCAAGCTTGTTTTGAATCAATAGTATAATTACCTCCAACAGGAATAAATAAAATATCTATATCTCCTATTTGCTGAATAGTCCTTTCATCAAGCTCATGTCCAAGATCACCTAAGTGACAAAATGTTATCCCATCATAGGTAAACTTAAAAATAATATTCTTACCTCTTTTTTCTCCTTTATTTTCATCATGATATGACATAAATCCATTTATCTGAACATTTGATATTGTACGTTTTCTTTCATCTGTCACAATCTTCGATCCTTCTTTCTCCACTGATTTAACAGAGTTATGGTCAAAATGATCATGTGATACTAAAATTATGTCCCCTTCAACAGATGGTGGAGGGAGTCCAATAGATTTTCCATCATGTGGATCAGTAACTATTGTTAGATCATTTGTCAATTCAAAGCATGCATGGCCATGCCATCTTATTTGAAGCATTTTTTACCTCCTCCAAAAAATTTTAAAAAAGAATCGAACAATCAATTTAAATATATTATGGCCGCAATCTTCCCAACTTTATGTAATCTATTGAATTACCATCGACTCTTGCAAAAACAAATTCCTTGTTCACAGAATGTGCAAGTCTTACTGCTCTGCTCATTTCAGCCCATGTTCCTTTAAATTCTTTATCAACAACATGAATTAGATACTCAGCATGTGCTTCATTAATTTGCTTAGTATATACTCGAAAATGGGCACCGAACTTAAATCCAGTTTTTACGATAAACCCTCGTTTTTTTAAATCTTTGAATACAAGAAATCTAGACTCAATATCAGGTTGTGTCTTACGTATAATATTTATTAACTGTTTTTTTGTAATTTTTTTTCCATTAACCTTTTGAACATCAATAGCATCTTTTTCTAAAAGATATAATGATTCAACGATAGAGAGTTGTAGTCCGTTTCCAAAAGGTTTACCAAAGAATTCTTTTTTTATTAAATCTTCTGATAACTTTTTATCGAAGATTACAATCCGATTTTTTAAAAGAACTCCTTCTGCTTTTAAAAATACACGTTCTTTTATAACCCCATTAATATCAAATGAGTTGATATCATAATATGTAATATCTCCCTCTTCATCAACTATTCCAAACCATAATATTCCATTTATATTTTTTATTTTTTTAATCAAATTAATTGTATCTTCTAAGTCTAAAAAATCTCTTTCGAAAAATGAAGATATAAAACATGGTTTTTCCTGGGAATCTATATCTTTTCTCTGTTTAAATCTGTAAAAGGTGGCAAGTTTCTCCCCTTCAGATAATTTTATTGGATGCCCTCGATTTCTTAAATCTTTAAAAACTAGGTATTTTATTTCGAAATCGGAAATCTTTCGCGCGGCAATTTTTACAAGATCTTGAAAATTTAACTCATTTTTTTTATTAAAAATTCTTATTTTCCCTTCTTCTGTTAAAAACACACATTCTATTAAATCCAATTGTAATCGATTATTAGAAAGGAGTGTTCCAAAATGACTTTTATTATATAGTCTACCTAAGTCTTTCGATTTTTTAACAATTATTGTGTTGTCTACTAATTCTCCTAAAGTTTGCACTATATATGGTAAATCAGATTTATTATTTGTTTTTTTTGTAATAATCTCTGATACTTCGGGGTATCTGTGATTTAGAAAAGTATTGGGTTTTTTGCTTTTTGTAATAGTCATTTATATCTCTTGGGGGTCTATATTCTTTTTTGACTTTGCTCTTTTTCGATGACGTAGATCCAATAAGAACACCTAGGCCTAATCCCCCTATGCCACCAATTATTGTAAAAATGATGAAATAATTTGAATATCTAAAAATTGCAGGTTCAAAATTTGATGTATCAATTTCAGGAATACCAATATATCTTGAGGCACGTACTTTGCAAGTAGTTGTAAAACCTAGAGTACCAGCTATCAAATCACTATATTTGTAATATACTATAGCGGAATCATATGAGGATAATTCCGCTAGGCTCTGGGCATATTCGTAATAGCTAACTGCTAATATTGGCTCTATACCTTGATCTCTGTTTTCACTAATACTTGTACTTGCTCTCTCGCGTGCTCTTTCAATTTTATCATCCGTTATACCATCTACAAGCTCTAGAGCTAGATTTGCTTTTACTAATGATTCTAATGTTTCAAATAATGCAGCAGCAGGATATCCTTTTTCTCTACTAGTTTTTGCAGCTTCTAATAATTCTTCTGCTTCATTTAGATAGTTCGATGTTCTTCCCATTTCTTGGAGAATAACACTTGAATAAATAACTGCTTGTTGGGCATCTTCTATATATTCTCCTGCTAATTCTTCAATCATGGATGAGTTAATTTCTCCTGTCTCTTTGAATGAAGATGAAATATTTATCCACCATCCAACACTTGCACTTCTCTCCATAGCATAAGCAATTTTATACAATGCAGTTAAATAATCGCTACTTTGGTAGCTATCTTCAGCTTCAGAAATATATACCTCTGAATCTGCTGCTCGTTTTTGAGCTGCGCCAATGCATTGAAGTGTTATCATTCCATATATTTCTGAATTCTTAGCAAGTTCACTTTTTTTATCATGTAGATTTTTTACTTCATCAAGGAGAGATTTAACATAAAAATCTTTATCATTTGAATTAAAATAAATGCAAGCATATGTAACAAAACGTGAATCTATCAATGATTGAAATGAGTTACTAGTGCTGGTGTAATACAACTCTTGTTCAAACCAATCTTGAGATTCTTGGAGATTTTGCTGAGCATTGTTTAAAATATCTGTTACTTGATTCTTGTAATAAAACGGGTATCGATTAGGAATATTTGAATTATTAAAAGAACTGCTTGCATTTTTATATGAGTTTCTAGCCTCTGCCAATAAATTTATTGCAAGAGGTTTCATTGAGTCGGTATAATCCTCTGTAGTTATTCTATCCTCTGATTGAACTGTAGGAAATTCCCATCCTGTTAAATACAAAAGAACATCATTTATATCTTCAACCTCTTTTACATCCATGCCATAATTTTCCCATGCATAATCAGTTACGTTTCTAGAAACTTGACGAGTAATAATTTGAGTCCATCCACCTTCTGAAACAGTCTCCGTAATTGTTTCAATATATGTACCCTGGCCTTTTGGAATTAAAAATCGTGTGGCACCAACAGAATATGCAGCATCTATTTTTTGAATAATTCCCCCGATTGGTCCAATGCTTCCATCGGGATTTATCATACCGGTCATCACAGTTTTATCATCAATTGTCCAATTTTCTAATAGAGAAATCACAGCAGCAGTCATAACTGCTCCTGCTGAGGGACCTCCAATAATAGGTGACGAGGTTCTAACTACAAAAAAGTAGTCATAATTATAGGGATTGATATCGCATTCTTCATCATTCTCAACAAGAGAATTAGCTACTTTAACAGCAAGACGTGCTGAACCTTGCATATCAATTTGTGTAAGTGGCAATGTGTCTACAAATACTCTTCCACTCCCGTTATCTTGAATGGTGACTGTTATTGTAGATATAACACCAACATAACCTGAGGTGGTTTGGGCAACTGCAGGTGCATATACAGTAACATTTCTATATTCAATATAGACGCTATCATCTTGAATTTCACCTGGTTTAACAGCTAATGAAAATTGAGAAAAGGATGTGAAAAACAATAAACCCACTAATATTATTATCAAGATTTTTATTTTCATATAATTTCCTTCTTATGATATTGGTTTAATAGAGATTTACTACAAAAAACTTACTAAAGAATAATAATTTATCCATTAAAATTTATTAATTTCTTTTTTTTATTTGTTTTTTTAATGAATTTTTGAAAGAACGCCTGAATATAATTACATATCGAGAAAAAAATTTTTAGTCCAAATAATTTTTATAAACATAAAATATACTTAATAATAATTTATATTTACTGTATGAAATAAATGAAAAAAAACGACTTTATAAAAAAAACATTAGATTTTTCAAAAAAACTTAACATCAATTTAATAAAAAAAATTGTTGTTTTTGATGAAATTTCTTCGACTAATAATGAAGCAAAAAAACTTGCATTAAACGGCGAAGATGAAGGTACCATAGTTATTTCACGGATACAAAATAAGGGAAGAGGTAGATTTGATAGAATATGGGAGTCACCAAATGGGGGAGTATATCTTTCCATCATACTAAGGCCAAAATGCAACCCTGAAAAAGCTATGTTGCTTTCGTTATTAGCAGCAATAATAATCTCCAAAACAATATCTAGTTACAATCTTGTACCAAAAATAAAATGGCCTAATGACGTTAGGGTCTCTGGAAAGAAAATTGCAGGGGTTTTGATTGAGTCAGAGGCATATGATAAAAGAATAAAATATGTAATTATTGGTTTAGGCGTAAATCTTAATATAGATAGTCATAATTTTTCTAAAACTATTAGATCGAACTCTACTTCATTATCACAAGAAATCGGAAAGACAATTGACTACTTCAGCTTTGTCAAAAAATTATTAAATAATATAGATAAATATTATAAAATTTTTAGCAGTAAGAGATATGGCTATATTATTAATGAATGGAAAAATCAATCTGATACTATTGGTAGAAGAGTTAAAATAAATACAACTTCTGGAGAATTTCTAGGCGATGTGATAGATATAAATCAATCTGGTTTTTTAGAAGTTGTTCTCGATTCAGGAAAACACTTAACACTTTCAAGTGATGAATGTATTTATTTAAATAAATAACATTAAAAATAATACTACAAAGTTATATTTATTTTTTATAAAATTGAAACCTGGTAGCGGATATTAATATTTACTTAGAATTGTTTATCTTCATTCAAATTTTCCTTTTTTTAATTATTTCCTTTGTATTAAGATAAATTTATTATTACAAAAAATTTAAATTAACATATGATATTAGTAAATGTAAGAAGGATCATTCAATGAAAAATAAATCAATTAAAAAAATGATTGCAGCTTTCATAACTTTACTACTTTTTATAATAATATTAGCACCTGCTTTAAACTCAGCGTCAGTTAAAATTACTGGTAATCAATTTGAATTATCCAAAAATTTAAAATCACCATCTGAAGATGGAAATTGGATATGGAAAGAACCATATCCCAATTATTCACCTAACGGTGTGCCAGATTTTGATCAAAAACAAAGCCAATGGAAAAGTATTATTGATGGTGGAAATGGCATAGTAGAAACTAACGCAACTGGTGATGATATTCAATTAATTCAAGTAGGAAATGGAGTTGACCCCGGAGAAATAATTATCGCCCCCGGTGAAAATTGTCAACTCGATACAACCACAAGCGGTGATGATGTTGAAAAATGGGCTTTTTCTGGACCTACAGCCTTAGCAAATTGTTTCTGGTGGTTTGACTCAAAATTTGCAAACCCAAACGGTATTCCTGGAGATGGAAAAGACGACTATCCTCTTGTTAAAAAATATGGATTTGATGACCATTCTCCTGATAATGTACCATTACTTATTGAAGAGTTAGCCAGAGCAATTAACACATCTGGTAAAGGAAAAACTACTATGGAGGATATAGATAATGCAATTAATCTATGGTTAACTAATACTAGTCTTGATGATAGACTTAAAAAAACAATTAAAAATGAACCAACATTTGAATTTATTGCTGAGGAGATTAACCGAAGTCAGAATGTTATTTTACTTATAGGATTTTATGATTATGAGATCGGGCAAAAAAGGACAGATCAGTCACAAACTAAAAGGACCTTTAGCAAATATTTACAAAGCTCTACATGGTGGGACTACCAAAGTTTTATCCCCACTGTTGAGAGACTCGATTCAATAAAAATCCCACTTCATAGTGTTACTTCTGAGACTTGTGAATTAGAAATCAATGTATACGACACAGAAAACGGAGACCCTATTGGAACATCAAGTTTAGATCCTGGTATTCTTCAAGATCCAGCATGGATTCAATTTCATTTTAAACCATATATCGAACTCACTCCTTTTCAAGCTTATTTTTTTGATGTTCATCAAGTAGAAAGCGGTTATCATTATGAATGGTATTATTCATCACCTGATCCATACGACCAAGGTGTAGGTTGGATGAATAAAATACCAGAGGACATGCAAGGTTTGCCATTTGATTGGACATTTGAAACGGAATACTATAACCCTCCACCTGGTTCAATAAGAAACGATGCATTGTATGTTACATGTGCGGGTGTTAATTTAGGAAGTACAATGATTGCTTTTAGTGATCCACTTATGGATGTAAATAATACAAATGATATTGATCATAATGATGCACAAAATATCTCCCATGATACTTACATCGTTGAGCAGACCTGTCCATGCCCTGATCTAAATTATTCTATCTGGCTACCTTCATATCCTACATTTTTCAATTATACATTAGTCGAACAGGCAATTATTATTTGTCCGATCCCAGATGATGAATCTCCAGAAGTAACAATAACAAAACCACGACCGGCAATATATTTCAATAATCAGGAGGTATATTACCCCTTGTCATGGCCACTACCAATTATATTTGGGTCTATTGATATAGAGGTTAATGCTTCAGACAACCGTGAAATAGAATATGTCGAATTCAAAATCACTCTTCTATATGGTGAAATTGAACTGAAATGGACTGATTATAATAAGCCTTATAGATACAAATGGGAGGATGGTGCTTTCTTCTTCCGGCAAATTTGGATAGTTGCCGTCGATAGTTCAGGAAACTATGGTTACGCTGATCCACTTTTAGTAATGAAGTTTTTTTAAAAAAAAGTTAATATTTTAACTACTACTAATGAAATCATTTCTCAGTGTCTTTTTCATCTTATTTTTTTACAGAAAATGGAGAACAGAAAAGAAGAAACGATAATCTTCTATGAAAAATCTCTAGGATTTTATTATATTAAATCTGATTTTTCTCTATTCGATTAATTATCCTAAACCTATACCATTTGGAAATTGAAATAGTTAAAAAATCATAAAAGATAAAATTTGTTTTACCTATCATCCAATGAATATAAAATTCATTAAACTTGTCAAAAAATTCTTCCCATTTATAGGTATTTTAATATTTCTATATATTCTGTACACATTAAATGTTGAAAAAATAATTGATGCCTTTTGTTCTATTCATCCAATTTATATTATTTTTTCTTTAACTTTAACGATACCTAGATTAATTCTGAGAAATTATGCATGGCAATTTATTCAAAGAGAGCAAAAAATTTCTCTTCAATACTTCCAATCTTTGAAGATTTTTTTAATTGGATACTTTTACGCTAGTATAACTCCAAGTTATGTTGGGCAATTAATGAGAGTTCCATATTTAAAAGAAAAAACAGGTGAGCCATATGGGAAATTATTTGTTAATTCAGTATTAGAAACGGTTGTACATACCCTTTCACTTTATGGAATGATGATTATTGGTGCATTAATTGTACTAGGGACTTCTCCAGAGATCTTTTTGATTACTATCGTATATCTTATAATATTAGGTATTGTACTTTTTTACTTTATTAAGAAAGAAAGGGGAGAAAAGCTCTTTTACACTTTAATAAAATATCTTATTCCAAAGAGATTAAAAAATAATTTTAACAGATTCGTAAGCACCTTCTATGCCGACTTTCCAAGGATAAAAAAATTAATTTTACCTTTAGTTATTGGTCTATTCACATGGATTATTATTTTCTCTCAAGAGTATATTTTTGTTTTTACACTTGGAGTAAATATACCTTATCTTTATTTCTTGCTACTTTTTCCAATTGCAAATACTGCTGGTTTTTTACCCATTACCTTTGCAGGTTTGGGAACAAGGGAGCTAACTTCGATATTTATATTTTCGACTTTATTTAATGCCCAACCAGAAAAAATATTTGTTTTTACCTTACTTGGATTTATTATAACTGATCTATGTACTGGTTTTATTGGCTTTATTCTATCTTTAACAGAAACAAAAACAAGAAGGAATCTAGGAAAATTGATTAAATAATCGTTAAAAAAACATTTTATTAAAAAAAATAATATCACTTTTTGGAGAATGTGCGGGTAACAAAGTGTTTACTCTAGACATTTTGCCGAAAATATCGTCAAAAAAATCGTCGAAAATCTAAAAGTTTTTTCTAAAATCTTTTTTTTCTTTTTATACTTGCATCGGAATTTTAACATCAAATCTAATAGTGGATTATAAATTTTATCACATTTATAAGAAATGATAAAGTCAAAAATATTTTGTATAAACTTAATAATAAGGTCTTCTATTCATGTAATCCTTTAATGTAAAAACAACTTTCGAAATAAATTGGAGTATAAAAATGGAAATAAATCTGGTTAAATCTACTAAAAAAACAGAGTTTAAGCGGTTAAAAAAATGGGAAAATGAACTAAATAAATGTATACGTTGTGGTTACTGTTACGAGCTTTGCCCCTTGTATAAAACATTCAATTGGGAATCAAATACCCCTCGTGGTAAACTAATACTTTTACATGGATTAATTACTGGTAAAATCGAACCCACTCATGAAATAGCAGAAAAGATATTCCAATGTTTCTACTGTCAGCAATGTAGCGATAACTGTTCAGCAGGAGTTCCTATTACAAATATTTTTACTGATGCTCAAGCAGACTTCATTGATGCAGGGTTTGATGTAGAAGGCACTACCTCTCAGTTTAAGGAAGATTTGTGTAGTGCTTGTGGGTTGTGTGTATCTGTCTGTAAATCAGAGGCTTTATCATTTGCAGAGGATGAAGAAGGAAATAGAAAAATTGTTGTGGATAAGATTAAATGTAAAGGCTGTGGTTTGTGCATAGCAACATGTCCTTCAGGGGTTATATTTCAAAAACATGGTTTTGAGGTATCTCTATCTGAGTTAAAAGATAAGATTACAAATTTTTTTAAATTAAGCAATACTAAACTAATAATTTTTTGTTGTAACTGGTCCTTATTTCCAGGGTTACAAATGAGTGAGTATCCAACTTTGATAAAAACTTCTTATGGTATCATCGTAACCATTTGTTCAGGTCGTGTAAGTCCGGAATTAGTTATCCATGCGTTTAAGGAAGGAGCATGGGGGGTCATGATTTCTGGTTGTCCCCCTGAGGAATGCGAACATGATGGCAACTACAAAACTCGTAGAAGGATGTTATTATTAAAAAACATACTCAAACAAATTAATATTGAACCAGAGCGTCTTAGAATGGGGTGGTTTTCAAGAGGTGAATCAATGAAACTTAAAAATGCTATATCTGATTTTGCTGATAATTTAGAAAAACTAGGTCCTTTTAGAGATTCCTCTAAGATTAGTTATTGGTAAAAAAGTTAAAATAATTTACAATAACCCTTTATAACCTTCATGTAAAGGACATCCAACACATCTATTCTCTTTGTAAGATTTACATTTAGGACAATTTGTTTTAAAATCGCATTTCATATTATTTTTTTCATCTTCAGTAAAAAACCTTACATGATGGCAAGTAGAAGAAGAAGTAACTATAGGCATAACATTGTATTTTGTGATATTTGTAAAATTAAATGAAAAACACTGTTCAATCATTGATTCCATAGTATCTATATTTTCTGCAACTGCAAGCATTACAAAATTGTATTCTCCATATGTATTGAAATAACAAATTATTTTAGGACAGTTTTTTACATGATTTATAACCTTGCTTTTAAATCTTGCTTCTAAACAAATGAAAAACATTTTTAAGCCCAGATTTTCAGTATCGATGCTACAATTTATTTTTAACATGTCTCTTTGGAGACGTTTAAGTCTTGATCTTACCGCCGTATGGGATATACCTAATTTTTTTCCCATTTTTGTAGTTCCTTGTTGCCAATTATCATTAATCATTGTTATTATTTTTTTATCTATCTCATCAAGGTTTTTCATCGCGGTCTTTATACAATATGAATATTTAAATGTTTCAAGATGAAATCTTATTTAAGTAGTTAATATTCTAAATAGATAAATAACCATAAAAATTATATACACTATGAATATTGCCGAATCAGGAGGTTTTAATATGAGCAAAAAAGTAGCTATTGTATGTAATGGAGCAGAAAATAAGAGTCTTTATCCAACGTTTGTATTGGCTTCAAGTGCAGCAGCTTCCGGTGACGAGGTTGTTTTGTTCTTTACACCAGGTGCTGCATCAGCACTAAGAAAAGGGGAACTTGAGAAAATAAAAGCAAAAGGCATGCCAGATATGGCAGAACTAGTAGAAGGAGTTCAATCCTTAGGTGGAAGAATCCTTCTATGTGAACTTGCTTTAGAAGCAAAAGATATGAAAAAGGAAGAATTTAGAGAGGGCATAGAAATTGTTGGAGCAACCAAGTTTATGGCAGATATAAACGATGCTCAGATAACATTTTCATTTTAAAATAACAGGAGGTAATAGATAATATGTCTACACATAGCCTTGACACATTGGGTTTGAAATGTCCACAGCCGGTACTTAAAGTGGCAATTAAAGCTAAAGAACTGCAACCAGGCGATATTCTTGAGGTATTAGCTGATTGTCATTCTTTTCCAGATGATATCAAAGCATGGTGTACAAGAACAAATAAAACGCTTCTTGTCTGTGCTGACGAAGGCGGTGGGAAATACAAAGCTCAGATACAATTTTAGATATATAATGAAAATCAAATATATTTTCCGCACGATTTTAAATGGCAGAAAAATTTGAACCACGGATAGTAGGATTCCTTTGTAATTGGTGTTCTTACGCTGGAGCAGATCTGGCAGGGACTAGTAAGTTAAAGGTACCTTCTTCTCTTACACCTATCCGTGTTATGTGTTCGAGTAGAGTTGATCCAACTCTTGTTCTTACAGCGTTTCTTCGCGGTGCTGATGGTGTATTTATAGCTGGGTGTCATCCAGGTGACTGTCATTACGATGAGGGTAACTATTACACTCGTAGACGATTTGCGGTATTAAAAAAGGTTGTTGAATGTCTTGGTTTAGAATCTGATCGTCTTCGTCTTTCATGGGTTTCTGCGTCAGAAGGCCAAAGATTTGCAGATGTTGTTAACGAATTTAATGAGAAAATAAAAAAGATGGGGCCAAACCCTATGAAGAAAAAGACATCGTTATGAACTGAAGATGAATATATGAATAACAAAAATAGTAATCTAGATATTTTGGTTATCGGAGCTGGTATATCAGGTATAGAAGCTAGTTTAATGCTTTCTAAATCTGATAGAAAAGTGCATCTAGTTGAACGGACGTCATATACTGGTGGCACGGCAATAAAGTTTGAAGAAGTATTTTCTAATATGGAATGCTCTACTTGTATGATAGCCCCGATACAACAAGAACTACTGCAGAATAAAAACATTAACCTGCTAACACTCGCAGAAGTTGAAGATGTTAAAGGTTCATTTGGAAATTTTACTGTTAAGATTCACAAAAAAGCTAGATATGTTGATATGGTAAACTGTATTGGATGTAATGCCTGTTTTGAACCATGTCCTATTAGTTTAGAAAATGAGTTTGAAGAAGGCCTTAGTAAAAGAAAAGCAATATACGTTCCATGTGCTGGAGCACTTCCAAATGTTCCTATGATTGACACTAAGAATTGTCTTCGTTTCAATGGAAAAGAATGTAAGTCTTGTCAAGAAGCCTGTATGTTTGAGGCTATAGATTTTAATCAAAAAGATGAGCAAATTGAACTTAAAGTTGGGGCTATTATCGTTGCTACTGGATTCAGCACATTTGATATTAAAAATACTCCTCAGTATGGATATGGAAAAATCGATTATGTGTATACTGCCTTTGAGTTTGAAAGACTTTATGCATCTAATGGCCCAACTGAAGGAAAAATACTTTTAAAGGATGGAAAAACTCCAAAATCA
>SMTZ1_10004274_pt1 | contig 15196 bp, 14 predicted proteins | sample DeeMarSWOR136_30_FD_25667 | JGI IMG/M metagenome (IMG submission 25667)
GGGTTTCTCGCTGCGGCCCTTGATGACTATTGCGTCGTAGCCCGCGTGCTTGAGGGCGGGGCCCCAGAAGCCCGATGAGACGGCCTCCCCCTGGAATCCCGTGAGCGGGGACTTCGTCTGGACGATGTACTTGCCGTTGGTGGGAGCCGTGGTCCCTGCGAATGGCCCGATGGCGAAGATAAGAGGATTATCCGGGTCGAAGGGGTCGACGTTGGGTGGGGCGTGGTCGTACAGTAGTCGGATTGAGAAGCCATTTCCTCCTATATACTTCCTGCAGAAACCCTCGTCTATCTCATCGGCGCTGGTACTCCCGTGGGTGAGATCTACGTGAAGGATCTTCCCAGCATAACCGTTCATGCTGAGAACTCGGTCTTAATATTTTAAATCCCTTGTTATAAAGCTGGGTTTCGACTCCAAGGTTAGATAATCGAAAAAGGTTATGAGGAAGGAGCCTAAAAATCAGAGATGATCCACTACAAGGGCGGGTGAATACTATCAGGGTCGAGGTCGGGTTCTTCTCAACTGTGAGGACCTACACCGATGTCCAGGCGATTAATCTTGATCTACCGGTTAAGAGCTCCGTTCGCGACCTCCTCGCCGTCCTCGTATGTATCTACGGCGATGATTTCGACGTCTATATATTGGGAGATGATAACGACCTAAACCAGCATGTTACCGTTCTCGTGAACGGCAGGGGCATTCAAATCCTGGACGATATGGAGACTAAACTCCACGATGGTGATCGGTTAGCCATACTCCCAACCATCGGCGGCGGCTGAACCCAGTTTCATAGTTACTTCAGCCGTACATCGAGTCTGTTAGGATCACCATCATTTACGATAACCATAGTTGGGCGGAAAAAATGAAATAGGTGATTCAATGGGGTATAGGTGTATATTTCGTCGAGTGTGGCCGCTTGAGTTTTTTCAGCGTGATCCGTGAGACCTTCTCGAGTAGGAACCTGACTGTTCTCACTGTCACTCAGACCGCCACCATGTTCACGGCCTTCCTGTGGTGGCCCTACAGGAGCCTGTTTATACTTGAGCTGGGGGCGACGAAGGAGCTTCTCGGACAGCTGCTGATGATCGAGACCATTTCGCAGATCATCTTCCAGCTCCCTGGTGGAATCTTGGCAGACAGGCTGGGCAGGCGGAGGATCATCCTACTTAGCCGCGTGATTAGGCTCGGCTCTCCCTTGATCTATCTCTTCGCGACCCATTGGATCCACATCGCACCAGGGCTCCTACTGGCCTCCGCCGGAATGCTGGGCATACCGGCGGTTTACGCCTTGATTGCGGAGTCCCTTCCCGCCGAGGGGAGGGGGTCCGGATTCGCGGCGTACAGGATGGTGACGATGATGCCGATGATAGTCACCAGCCTCCTAGGTGGCATCCTCATGGACTACTTCGGCGTCCTGCAGGGGGTCAGGTACGTCCTCATGGCGTCGGTGCTGGTGGCTTTCTTCTCCATATTCGTGTGCTGGAGGTTCCTGACGGAGACCTTGGAGATGGCTGAACCCCAGAGAAGCGTGCAGGAGGATAAGCCTAGACCGAAGGGCGCAATCCAGGAGTTTGGTAGGATGCCGAGGGATGTCTGGGTCCTGACCGCCGTTGGAGCTATCAGCGCCTTCGCGATGAGGTCCGTCTGGTCTTTCATGGTGATCTACGCAGTGGAGGAGGTCGGCCTCTCGACCACCCAGTGGGGCCTTATCGGGACTGTCGTGAGCTTGATCACCACGGCAATTACCATACCCGGTGGTATGCTGGCTGACAGGATCGGCAGGAAGCCCTGTATAATAATCTCTCGAGTGCTCTCCTCCTTCTCGACCCTAGGCTTCACCTTCGCTGGGGATTTCTTGCAGATGGGGGCTGTAAGGGCTTTGGGGGGCGTTGCCTCCGGCTTCGGCGGTATCATAATGGGTATGCAGGGCGGACCTGTATGGCAGGCGCTCGTGGCCGATATCACCCCTCCCGAGGAACGCGGGAGGATGATGGGGATGATGGGCACCATATCAGGCATAGTGAGCACTCCTGCCTCCTGGGCCGGAGGCTACATGTACGAGAACATATCGCCAGCCCTACCCTTCCAAGCGAGTTTCCTGCTGGACATAGCGGGGACTGCCATATTTGTGGCGCTATTCAAAGAGCACAGAGAGAGAGTGATACCTGAAGATGAATCCGCGTAACATCAAAGGGCTCTGGAATTCTGACGAGATAAAAAAAGCCTGTAACTACTTCAGGCCTCTTATCTCCTCTCCCTTCATGGTCCAGATGGTTCTCAGGATGGTGGCGTCGTGGCCGAGTTCTATCATGTGGCACCCCATCTCGACGAGCTTCCGGGCGTTCTCCACCCACGGGTAGCCGACGCCCTTGCAGACATACTTCCCATGCCTGTCCGCCGCCCTGATCGTGTCCTTAAGGGCCTCCATCACCTCAGGATGGGATCCCTCGCCGGGGTGGCCGATGGAGGTCGAGTAGTCGCTGGCGCCAAAGAGGACGTAGTCGAGGCCTTCCACCGCCATGATCTCGTCTATCTGCTCCATCGTCCTGTAGTCCTCGATCATCACACCTACCATCTGCTCCTCGTCGCTCCACGTGATCCAGTCGGTCGCCTTCACAGTGCCCCAGCGCCCCGAGAAGCATAGGCTACCGATGCCCCTATCGCCCTTAGGCGGGAACTTGGCCATCCTGACTATGTCCTCCACCTCCTTGGCTGTAAGCACGTGGGGGATGAGTATCCCTCCCGCGCCTATCTCCAGGGCCTTCCTGATGACACTGGGGTCGTCCCTGTCGACCCGCAGGAGGGGGACGATGCCCGAGACGGCGGAGGCCCTAACCATGTTCTCCATGCTCTCGTCCCTCCTCCATGAGTGCTCGTTGTCTATGCGGCAGAAGTCTAGGCCGCAGTAGCCCATGAGCTCCACCAGAGCCGGGCTGCTCGAGTAGATGCAGCTCCCAACTGCGAGTTTACCCTCCTCGAGTATCTCCTTGAGTCTGTTCTTACCCCACATGACATTACACAGGACTCCCTAGGGCCTCTGAATACTTAAGATGTGATTAAGGTTAGAACGCGAAGAATCTCGTTGAAGGCTCTGAGATCCTCTAGCTGATATCAAACGCCGCCGCGAGTTCATCTGGCGTGATCAGGTTTTTGGCGGTGATCTTCTTTGCGCCGTCTTCGTCGACCCTTGTCGTTATGCACTCCCTGGCGACGGTGCAGTTCCCCTCGGAGTCGAGCTTCGCTCCCCTGCACACTCTTATTACGTCCGGTGAGATGTCGTCTATCAGGGATATGTTGCCATCCTTGTCCCTCCCGAACTCGCATTTCCCGTCTATGAGGTGTAGGCCTCTCCTCTCGCATTCCTCGGTGAGGACGTCCGCTATTCCTCGGAGCACCTCCTTCGTGTAGGCCACCTCTTCTCGGGTCATTATCCCCAGCTCGACGGGAGTATCGTCCACCATGAGGATGTCGGGTTCGCCGGGCAGCCCCTTCGAGTATATCTCAACCAGCTTGTTGACTCTCCTGCCAGGCTTGACGTTGGGATACCTCCTCCAGAAGCTACCGTAAGCCTGGAGTCTAAACACCCATTCCAAGTTGTAGAGATCTGCTGCGCCGTCCACGTCGGATTCCGCATTGGCACCGAGGAGGGTAGCGGGCTTGACAACCATGATGTTATCCGCGGAGGTCTCGACGTAGTGAGTAGGGAGCCCTTTCGAGTTTAGTAGCCTGAAAAGATAGCTGGAGAACTGGCAGGAGACCCGCCCTTTTCCAGGGATCTGTCCGACGACCTTGTCGTAGCCCGAGTCAAAAACTGGCTTACCTGTTACTTGATCTATATAGCCTGTAGCGTCGTCCTTGAAGTGAAACTCCAGATTGCCGTCCGGCCTCTCTAAAACCCTCTTGGTCTTACCTTCGATCACAAGCTTCATCGAAATTCCTCGTTGAAAATATAATGCTTTGGTAGTTTGCATAGGAATATTAAACTTGTCATCTATAGAATTTTTATCTTCATGACCCATGAGAACAGCCCTGACATCGTGAAGGTTAGGCGAATATTTGTAACTAGGCCGCGAGCTCCCCCATTATCTCATCGACATTCTTCAGATCGAAGTCGTCTAGTTTCTTATAGCCCCCCATGACCTCGTGGGAGGCGACGCACCGCTTTGAGACTTCCCGGACTACTGGGCCCGGTATCTCCGGAGGAGGGCCTTCCCCCTCGTATCCCATCCTGCGGAGGCACTCTCTGAGGAACTCCTTGTCGAGGCAGGTGGCCTCTTGGGATCTACCGGCCTCATAGAACCTTCTAGCCCAGAACCTGGCGGAGTCGTGGGTGGGGGGCTCGTCTATCTGTATCAGTGTGTCCCCTAGGCGACCGAACTCCAGCTTGAAGTCGGGGATTATGAATCCCCTCCGCATGGCCTCGGCGCTGTAGTACTCGAATAGCCTGAGGGTGGCCTCTTTAAGCTCATCCCACTCGTCCCTTGTGACGAGGTCGGCGTCGAGGGCTTCGGTCATGGTCATCTCCCTGTCGTGCCCCGACTCGCTCTTTGTCGTCGGGGTCAGTATGACCTCGGGGAGCTCATCCGCCATAGCGAGGCCGTCGGGCAGGGGTACTCCGCTTATGCTCCGGGAGCCGTCCCTGTATGACCTCCAAGCGGAGCCGTAGAGGTAGGCCCTGCAGACCCACTCGACGTCGATGCGTTCGGTCTTGATGACTCTCATGGTTCGGTCGTCGACTGACTCGATGAGGTGGTTGGGGAAGATGTCCTTCGTCATTGTGAGCCAGTGGACGGAGAGGGCGTGGAGGCTCCTACCCTTGTGGGGGATGAGGGTGGGGTAAACTACGTCGAAGGCAGAGATCCGGTCGGTGGTGAGTATAAGCATCTCTTCTCCGAGGTCGTATATGTCTCGGACCTTGCCCCTTCTCGGTAGGTTCTCGTCGCCGTAGATGTCGGAGAACCTGAGGACATCCACCATTCCAGGGCCCAGGGGATCAGGGACTATAAAAGAATCCTCTAGATTTGCGGTTTTAATTCAGAACTCCCCCTATTGTTATACGAATATGACATTGACGGTCATATTTCAATCTTGTTTTAACATAAAGAGGTAACTTTAAACGCACGGTGTAAAATCGGAGAAACCGTTTTAAAAGGTATTGCGGATTCGGATTGGGGAGAGTTGGAGAAGGTCATCATAGTTGGAGCCGGGCCGTCAGGGCTCTTTGCCGCTTACGAGCTGGCCGGCGAATTCGACGTCACGGTCCTGGAGAGGAAGGGTTACGTAGGGGGTTCAGGGCTTCACTCCGACGGTAAGCTTAACTTCCACCCTCAGATAGGTGGGGACCTAACAGAGTTCCTGCAGGAACCAGAGGCTTGGAACCTCGTCTTCCACATCAGGGATATCTTCAGGGAGCTGGGAGTCGATAGCAGCGAGCAGAACGAGAAGGGCATGAACGACCTGGAGTCGAGGGCAGTTAAGGCCGGGATAAGGTTCGTGAAGATACTGCAGAGCCATATCGGCTCCGACCACCTGCCCGAGGTGATGTCCCTGATGCGGAAAAGGCTCGAGGAGAAGGGCGTCGTGTTCAGGCTAGAGTCGGAGGTGGGGGATGTTGCGGTGGAGGGTGGCAGGGTCATGGGCGTTATGGTGGACGGTGAATTCGTCAAGGCCGATCGCGTGCTTCTGGTGCCAGGGCGCGGAGGGTCGAGGTGGCTTATTCGGGTGATGGAAGGCCTTGGGGTGAGGATGCAGTATAACCCGATCGACGTGGGGGTACGCATCGAGGTGCCTAACGAGGTGATGGACGAGGTTATCGGGGGCTACGGGATCTGGGACCCTAAGTTCCACATATACACTCCCAGCTATGACGACTTCGTGAGGACGTTCTGTGTCTGCCCGAGAGGATTCGTCGTGAGGGAGGCTTACGAGGACGAGCTGTTCGGGGTGAACGGCCACTCGATGAGGGACTCTAGGAGTCCGAACACTAACTTCGCGCTTCTGACGCGCGTGAGGCTAACCCATCCGATTGAGAACACGACGGAGTACGGCAGGCGTGTTGCCCAGCTGACGAACACCCTGGGGGGGAAGCACCCGATTGTGCAGAGGTTGGGGGACTTAAGGGGACACAGAAGGTCTACGTGGGCCCGGATCGACAGGAGCTACGTGGAGCCTACATTCAGAGACGTGACCCCCGGGGACATTTCCATGGCCTACCCAAGCAGGTTGGTGAGGGACATCCTAGAGGGGCTGGAGATGCTGGATAGGGTGGTGCCTGGGGTCAGCTCGGACTCGACGTTGCTCTACGCTCCGGAGATCAAGTTCTACGCCATGCGTATCCAGACCGACAGGCAGCTGAGGACGACCATCCCTAACCTCTACGTGGCCGGGGACGGATCGGGGGTCTCTAGGGGGATCGTGGGCGCCGCGGCGACGGGCATCATAGCGGCGAGGGGCATCAGGGTGGCTGGCGTGAAAACTTAAACCGGTGTCTGAGAGATATAGGGGGACGGCGCGTTGGTCTCGAGCAGGTTGAAGAAATGGTTCGAGGAGAGGGTGGCCTTAACCGTTGCGCCCCTAGGGTCGCTGGGGTTGACGCCGAACGCCCTGACCTTCATGGGCTTTTTGGCCTCAGTCGCCTCGGCCTGGTGCTACGTCAGCTGGAGGTCGAGCACAGCGATGCTGCCGCTGGCGGGGCTGCTGGTGCTGGTCTCTGGGTTCATCGACGCGATCGACGGTGTGCTGGCCAGGGAGACCGGGACCGCCTCGGCCTTCGGCGGGTTCCTCGACTCGGTTGCGGATCGCTACTCGGACGCCGTGGTGCTGTCAGCGATCTTGGTCGCCGGGCTCTGTCATCCTGCCTGGGGCCTCGCGGCCATCGTGGGGAGCCTGATGGTGAGCTACGCGAGGTCGAGGGCTGAGGCTGCCGGGGTGGGGATGGCCGGGGTGGGGGTGGCGGAGAGGGCTGAGAGGATGCTGCTGCTGACCGTCGCCTCCATGGCCTCGTATTTTGATGTCTCGTTCCTGGGCTGGGGGGTCATAGCCCTGGCTGTCGCTGCGCAGGTGACAGTCCTTCAGCGCGGTTGGCACTTCTACAGAAAAGCTGGGGCCTAGTTCCTTCTGCGCTTCGGGCGGCTCTTCTTCCTGTCGTCCTTGCTTCTGACGTGGACGACGTGCCTGTGGACGGCGCAGCTGATGCAGAGGTACTTGGTCGTTTGGTAGCGGGCTATCTGGGCTCCGCTGTCCTGGAGCTCCTTGAGGAGTCTCCTGTCGACGAGAGAGGTGTACCTCGTGATCTTCTTTGCCTTGTCCCGGGGCACCATGGCCCCGCAGTAGCTGCACTGCACCATTCCTGAGCGGCCCTGACCGCCCTTTGAGCGTCCTCCGCTTTTCCTTTTCTTTGTCATTTTCGGGGCCTCAGGACATTAGTGGGGAGGCTGCCTATAAATCCTATGAGTGGTTGTGGGGTTTGGTCCTGTTTACACTGTGGAGTTAAGCGACTGGATAGGATTAGGTGCAAGGAGGTTCAGGGATATGTTTTTAGTAGGAATAAGTGTATCCTTTTAGTAGTAATCAGTCTCGGAAGGGGCTGTTTTCAGGTTCCTTTTCGCTATTCTCTACCCCTGAATATTTCATAAGGGAAAAAATTCACATCGTGAGTAAATAGAGTTATAACCTTTTAAACAAGTCCAAAATACCGCCTATTTCACGCATAGACTAGATGCGTTGAGGATAATGATCTTCTTTGAATTTATAGGAAAAATTATCATATTACATTGGAATACTTAATAGTCAAAGGTCGAGGATTGTTTATTCTTATGTCGGTTGTCGAGGACTTCGTAGGCTCCACCGCCGCCTGGCTAGGTCAGAATGCTGGCAACATCATCTACTCAGCCGTGGCTGCCATTGTGCTATACATCTTCTATAGATTCTCGACACAGCAGATCGATAAGTTGGAGAAACAGAGCCTTCTGGATAAGACTGTTTCCTTCTTCCTCAAGAGGGTGTTCCAGTGGGGTTCATTCCTCGCTTTGGTGGCCTTTGTCATCGCCCAGTTCGGTATAAAAATCGATTTTATTGCAGGCCTCCTGGTTCTCGCAGGAGGCACGGTGATAGGTTTCGCGGCCATGAACACCCTGGGGAACGCCATCGCGGGCATCATTATCATGACGAGCCGGCCATTCAAACTTGGCGACCGCGTCTTATTTGACAGCAAGTTTGCGGATGTAGAAGAGATCGACCTCATCTACACTAAGATTGTGACCCCGGACAATGTAGCCATCTTCATACCTAACCAGAAGTTGCTGCAGACGGAGATCGAGAACTACGGGAGGGACAATGTTGTGAGGAGGCGTTTCTCGATAACCGCGGGGTACGAGGAGGATCCGGAGAGGGTGAGGCAGGCTCTGCTGGAGGCTCCTGGGTCTGTGGATGGTGTCTTGAGTTCCCCAGAGCCTTATGTCTGGATGACGGACTTCCAGAACTTTGCAATGGAGTACACCTTGTTCGTCTATATCGACAACCCGCAAAAGATTCAGATGATCGACGCCTTAGTTCGAGCGGCCATCTTCGAGTCTTGCCGGCGGCACGAGATTGACATAAGCACACCCACCATGATCAGATCCGTTAAATGAAAGCAGATTATTAAAGCGCACTAGGTTCTCATAGTTATCGCACTGCTTATTTGATCTATGACAGTTAGGTCGGTTTCCGTGAGCTTGCTATGCATCTTGGCAAGACAGGTTTCATTATGGTTTAACCCTTTTTTGCTACTAGGAATAGAACATCCTTTCATTGTAATGATTCAATCGTGACGAAACCGGTTTCTCTAACCATCTTCTCTAACTCGTCTAGGCTGAAGTAGCTCTCAAACGTCCAGATCTTGGTTCCCTTCGCCTATTGGTGTTAATAAGGTGCGCCACTCGGGCGGGAGAATCAAACGCTCCTTCTTCAACTCCTTCTATCTGACAAACCCGCGCATATTCTCCTTTTTGAAGAGATTTCTCTAAAAGAATCTAAAACTTTCACTCTGCTCCAGCCACCACATCATCACGTGCGCGAGCGGCGTGCTTTCAGATCCAAGAAGATGACATAGGAAAGCATCAAGATGGTCTGAATCGTCGAAGGTATCGCAGTCTGTCTGCCGAACAACGTCAACGCCAGGCCCGCCGCAAACCCGGCGTTCTTGGACGTGCCAAGCAGAACCATGCTGACGACCCTCTTCGGGTCCACACGCAGGAACCGCCCGGCCCTGTCGATCGCGTATCCGAGCAGATAGGTGGTTGATGCCGTGACTGCCGCCCCTGGAATCAAGGACGACTGTCGGCTGAGGAAGAACCCGCGGTTCAGCCCCACCACCGTGTAGACGACCAAGAAGAAGCTCCAGTTTATGAGGGCCCCCCTCACCGGCGCAATCCTCGAGGCCACGCCGGTATGGACCAGGACGCGGGAGAGGGCCAGCGGGACGATTATTAGCTGAACAAGGGTGGTGAACAGCTTGGCCTGGAACCCGGCGCTCAACCCCAGAAGCGAGAAGAGTATCAGCGGCGTGACGACGAAGGCCCCGAGGTAGCAGGACAGGCATCCTATGAGGGAGAACTCCACGTCCCCATCCAAGAAGCCCGTGAAGGGGATCACCCCAACCGCTGGGGGAACAGACGCCAAAACGACGAACCCGACCCTGAGATGCTCTTCGAGGACGAGCAGATTGCTAAAAAGCAGGATGAGGCCCCCGAGCACGACGTAGTTCATCGTGATACCGGCCAGAATCGGAGCCAGCAGCCTACGCGGAGAACGGAAAAGACTCCCCGTGACGCTGGTCGTTGAAAGCATCATCACGAAGGCCAGCACCGGAAGAACCACCCTTTCGGTCCAGATGGCCCCATGGCCCAAGAGAAAGCCGAGCGCCAACGCCAGAGACAGGATGAAATTCCGGTCTCTCAAAAGGCCTACGAGTCTAGGCATGAAGCCTGACAATCCTCCCCCTTCCTGAGATTGAATTAACTACCGCGCGAGCACGGCATAATGCCGAAAGTTTCCCTCTTGTTGGAAGTCCTTCCTGTTTTGTGTCAAACTTCATGCACCCGGTTTTTTTAATGGTGAAATTTAAATGTTTAAATTCATCATTTTCTTAAAATCTCATGCATACAACTTGTAATCGCTAACTTGGCGCGAGATCCTCTTCCAATAGCAACCGCACCTTGGGGATTTCCTTATGTCACTACAATTTCCCTATTCGTCGATCCTCTCCAGCCTGAGTACGACCGGCTTCTTCCCGTACGTGCAGGAAGAGAACATCACCTCAAGCCTCATAGTGAAGGGTGTGTTCGCGTGTGTGCAAAGGATTCAAGATCAGTGGGGGTGTCTCTTTTAGCACGGCATGATATCACTGTCTCTTTTATATTTACTGAATCGGACTCAAATAATATCCCTTGACAGTGATGTCAGAGTGATGTGGTATGTATGGGAAAATTAGATGGTAAAGTAGCGATTATCACAGGAGCGGGAAGAGGTCACGCTGAAGCGATCGCGAAAGTGTTTGCGAAGGAGGGGGCGGCTGTCGCAATCTGTGACATCATACCGCTCGAAGAGTTGGAAAACACAGTCGGATCGACGATAAAGGCTGAAGGAGGGAAGGTACTCTGCTTCCAAACCGATGTCTCGAAAGAAGAACAGGTAAATCGGATGGTAGAACAGACTTTACACGAATTCGGAACAGTCGACATTCTAGTGAACTCAGTGGGTATAGCCGGACCAACCAAAGATGTATGGGATATCCCTTTGGAGGAGTGGAAACGAACACTTGCTGTAAACCTCGACTCCATCTTCATCTGTACGAGGGCGGTTCTCCCAGAGATGATGCGGAAGAAGTGGGGACGTATTATAAATTTCAGCTCCGGGACTGGAAAACAACCTCTCGCCCATCGGGCACCCTATGCGACGACGAAAATGGGGGTGATCGGCTTCACAAGGACCTTGGCCGTCGATGTCGGCCGTTTCAACATAACGGCCAATGCCATCTGTCCAGGCTACAGTGGCGAGCGGAACGTGGAGTTAGCGCGAGCTCTTGCCGCCTATCGAGGGGTTCCCTTCGATGCCGACAAGTATCGACAACGAGTAGCCGAATCGAGGGACAAAGGGGTTCTAGCTGGTCGTTGGTTGACTCGCGAAGGATACACTCACAAGGGAAGCATGCCAAATGATGTGGCCATGCTTGCTCTCTTCCTCGCTTCGGATGACGCTGGAAGTATAACAGGTCAGGATATTAATGTGACCGGTGGATCTATTATGTGGTAACACCGCGCACGCTCGCTAATGAAATATTTTAACGAGCGCCCATTCTCAATACTCAGTTCCCTACACCGATGTTGAATCCGTACCATCCGTCTTGCAGAGTGCTTATACCAAACGATCCTTTTCTACGCTTTCGAAAAGGAAAATGACTGATTTAAAAGTCTTGCATCCCGGTCTGAAAAGTAATTGCGGACTTGAGCTGCATATGTTATACGAGCGCGCGCAAACTCGATGTTGAGATCCCAACACAGAGGTTGAACCAAAACCATCTGTCTTATAAAGCATTTATACCAGACGAGACTGTTCTAAGCCTTCGCGAGGCTCGAACTCCGTGCGCATCTTTCTTAGATAGGCTTCTTTACGGTTAGACTTTTTTTGCTGCTAAGAATAGAACATCCTTTCTTTGATCTGATTCAATCGTGACGAAGCCGGTTTCTCTAACCATCTTCTCTAACTCGTCAAGGCTGAAGTAGCTCTCAAACGTCCAAGTCTTGGTTCCCTTCGCCCAGTCAACTAGTATCAGCCGGCCATCAACGTTCTTAAGTACTCTATGCATCTCTCGTAAGGCTTCGGTATGCCTAGTTTCATGCAGAACCTTGACAGAGTAAACGAGATCGAAGTATCCGGACGGGAAATCGAGCTCCTCAGCCTTCTGCTTTAGGAAGATCGATCGGTCTTGAAGCCCCCTCTCTCTTGACCTTGCTCTCGCTCTATCCACTGCCCAACCTGATGAGTCGATTCCGTAGACGGTGCATCCTGTCCTCTGAGCGATTCTTAACGCGATCTCTCCTCTGCCCGAACCAACATCAAGCAACTTGGATTCTCGGGTTACGTGGGGCATAATGTAATCCACGGTTCTGCTTCTCTGCATTCCAATGTATCATCCCCGGGGAGCGATTTTTCTAGGCCCCGAATAATGTTTACCTCTCTTCCTTGTGAAGACTCAGGTTTCTTAAGTTTAAAGATCACCTCTAGTGTGTGAGAGTTTATGTCTAAGGGTTACACTGGTAAGATTCTTCGCGTTGACCTCTCAAACGGGAGCATCACAGAGGATACGCACGGCGACACCTTCTACCGTAGGTACGTAGGCGGCTGGGGCATAGTTGGCTACCATCTGCTGAAGGAACTAGAGCCCATGATAGACCCGCTCGGGCCGGAGAACAAGCTCATCTTCGCAGCGGGCCCCATCACAGGCGTCCCGCTGCCGGGGAACGGAAGGAACGCCGTTGGAGCCAAGTCCCCACTGACCGGGGGATTCGGGGTGGGGGAGGCAGGCGGATACTGGGGCGCCGAGCTGAAGCACGCCGGGTTCGACGGGGTGATCTTCGAGGGAAGATCGGAGAATCCCGTCTATCTGTGGCTGAAGGATGGGGAGGCCGAACTCAGGGACGCAAGCCACCTATGGGGGAAGTACACCAAGGAGACCCAGGGGGCGATAAGGGGAGAGCTGGGCGACGACAGGGTTAGGGTCGCCAGCATAGGACCCGGTGGAGAGAATATGGTCCTCTACGCTTGTATAATAAACGATCTGACGGACGCGGTGGGGCGTAGCGGCCTCGGAGCCGTGATGGGCTCGAAGAACCTGAAGGCTGTAGCGGTCAGGGGATCGGGGACGGTAGAGGTGGCCGACTCCGAGAAGACGAAGCAGCTGACCCGGGTCGTTACAGAGACCATTCGATCTCGAGCCTCCCGGCAGGAAGGCGGAGGTGGACGACCACCCTACACTCCCAATGGCAACCTTCCCATAAGGAACTTCCAGGACGGCGAGTTCCCTGAATGGGCTGACATCTCAGCGAGCGGAATGGTGAGCCTAGGGCTGATCAGGAGGGGCATGCACACATGCTACGGCTGCTCCATCAACTGCAAGGAGCAGCCCCTGGAGTTCGACGACCCCCTGGCCCCGGACCCGGACTACGCCGCACCCGAATACGAGACAGCAGCCTCCCTGGGTCCATGCTGCGGAGTCGGCGACCCGAAGGTGGTCCTCAAGGGGCAGGAGCTGTGCAACGCTTATTCCATCGACAGTATAAGCACCGGGGTGACCATCGCCTTCGCGATGGAGTGCTTCGAGAGAGGCCTCATCGATGAGGGGGACACAGGCGGCCTAGACCTGAGGTTCGGCAACGGCGAGGCCATGCTCGAGGCGATCAGGATGATAGGGGAGCGAAGGGGGTTCGGAGACATCCTGGCTGACGGCTCGAAGAGGGCCGCCGAGAAGATCGGGGGCGACGCTTGGAGGTACGCTGTGAACGTCAAGAGCCAGGAGATCCCCATGCACGACCCCAGGCTCAAGAGGGCGCTGGGGCTAGGCTACGCCGTCTCGCCCACGGGTGCGGACCACATGCACAACATGCACGATACTATGATGGTCTCCGATTTCGGAGTAGCCCGGATTAAGCCCCTGGGCATCCTCGAGAGCCTGCCGCTGGACGACCTCAGCTCGAGGAAGGTGAGGATGCTTATCTACTTCGTCAACCTGAGGGTGCTGGACAACTGCGCCCTGATGTGCATGTTCGCGCCGTGGTCGTATTCCCAGAAGGTCGAGATCTTCAAGGCCGTCACGGGGTGGGACACATCTCTCTGGGAGCTTGCCAAGGTGGGTGAGAGGGCGATCAACATGGCGAGGGCCTTCAACATGAGGGAGGGGCTCACGGAGGAGGAGGACTGGCTGCCGCCGAGGATGTTCCAGGCCCAGAATGGGGGGCCAATTCCTGACACGGCCGTTGACCCCAGGAAGCTGGGGAAGGCGAAGAAGACCTACTACCGGATGATGGGCTGGGACGAGGATACGGGCGTGCCCACAGTTGGGAAACTGGAGGAGCTGGACATCCCCTGGGTCGCAAAACACCTGGTCAACGTATAGCCTTACATTCACCTTCTCCACGCAAATGCATAGTAGCTCAGGCACAACACAAGATCATAATGGGTTCAAGCTTGAAGTTTCTCCGTATTATCTTTCCTCATGCAGACATTGATAGGCCTGTTTCAACCTACTTGCGGTTAATTCAGAAATCATTCCGATCTGCTCTAACTCTAAATAATTGGTAATTGATTCATCGAAGAAAATCTGCGCTGACGCTGGGACGCTGGGAACTCTGAATCTTCCTCCGATAAGACAATCGTGAGCCGTACCAGGGGAAGCGAGTTTATCCCAACCGAATGATCGCCGTAGCCAACATTCACCTCTGATCCTCCTAGAATCCTGGCACAGTCAACAAGACTCTTGGACCAGGACCCAAACACATCTAGGATTGTAGACTTGGCACGCCCAACCATGACGTTACAATACTGCCCTCCCTGCAGCTGTTTTGAAGTAATCAGGTTTGAGGCCGCAGGTACGGGCTCAGCGTCTGCATAGTAGGAAAGAATGCAGTAGATGTCCGAAAGAGTCCGGTACTCATGCTTTAAAGGGCAATTCGTCAAATCATCGTGCACTGATCCATCTTCGAGATGCAAACTTAGTCCCAGAAACCTTAACACGGAATCCTCTGGAAAACCTAGACGCCCCTTCAGACTGCAAATCTTGGCTTTACACCTCTCCCAATTCCACAGCTCTTTCATTGGTTTTTTCCTTGCGGATTAAAACTTGGGCAGGAGGTTACATAAGAATTCTCTTTGAAACGATAAAGCCGGCATGAAGACAATTTCCTTTGCAATCGACCATTGAGAAGGGCTGAAGCCTAAGCTCATTCGAGACGTATCAAGTTTCGTGATTACTAGAAGAGGCCTGATAACTTCCTCCAGAGATGTTTTTTATTCCGACTGCTCAATAAAATTTTAAATGTTATCTCCCTCTAATTCTTGGGAGATGTTTAGAGATGGGAAAATGTGATATTTGTGGTAAGAACGGGCCTGAGTTATCTTTGCTCGGAGCCAGTCACAAAGAGCTGGGGTATGTTCATGTCTG
>SMTZ1_10005781_pt1 | contig 15194 bp, 11 predicted proteins | sample DeeMarSWOR136_30_FD_25667 | JGI IMG/M metagenome (IMG submission 25667)
AGCATCACTTAAGCCTGATTTTAAAAAATTTCCTCAGAAGTGATAGGTTGGATTTATTATATGATGAGAAAGAGGAAGCCCTATTTCTTAACAGACGTGGTAAGAGATTGACTCGGCAAGGGTTCTGGCAGATTATTAAGGGTTATGCCTCCAGGGCAGGTCTGGGTGGCAAGGTCACACCGCAGGCCTTGCGCCATAGCTTTGCCAGACGTAAGTTACAGAGTGGCACCGAGTTGCGTCAACTCCAGCAACTTTTGGGTCATGCGTATATTTCCAGCACAAGAGTCTATCAACAATCTGCGCCAGGGAGAGGATGATGCCGAAAAAATCAAGGCGCGTCAAAGCTAGGCAGCGGACTAGAGTGGCTAAGGCGGCACAGGAGGGGCGTTCACAACAAGCAGGGCCGATGCCCGCTGAGTTGCAGTCACCGACCCTAGTATCGCCGAAAGATCAAGATTTGACCAGCCGCTATCAATATGTAGTGCCTGAAATAAGACGCATCGGTATCATTGCCGGAGCTATAATTGTGGTGCTTATAATTTTGTCTTTTGTTCTTGGTTAATATCTTTGGGCGGTGAACTGTGGCGGATTTAGAGCAGGCTAGGCATAATTTACTTAGATATCTTAACCACGAAATAGCCGACAAGCGTGTTATTGAAGCTATGAAGCATGTTCCGCGTGAAGCCTTTGTATCACAAGAGCAATATCATGTCGCCTATGACGATAGACCCTTAGGCATTGGCTTTGGGCAGACTATCTCACAACCCTTCATTGTGGCTCTAATGGTACAAGCTCTGGAGCTCAATGGGGATGAAAAGGTGCTGGAGCTGGGTACTGGAAGCGGATATGAAGCAGCGATATTGGCTGAGCTAGCTCAAAAAGTGGTTACCGTGGAGTGTATACCTGAACTGGCAGAATCAGCTAAACGAGTTCTGAATAGGCTTGGCTATTCCAACATCGAAATTCACGTAGCTGGCAAGATTTTGGGTTGGCCACAAGGAGCACCTTATGATGCTATTATAGTTTCCGCTGGCGCTCCCACTGTGGCTCAAGTCCTTTTGGATCAACTAGCTTGGAATGGGCGATTGGTAATCCCTGTAGGCTCTCGATGGCAGCAAGAGTTACTTAGAGTCACTAAATTGAAGAAAAGAAACGAGATAGAAAACTTGGGTGGTTGCTATTTCGTGCCCCTTATTGGTGAAGGTGCTTGGGAGAAATGAAGAGGTGGATGAAATTCTAAAGAAACCTGAGGAAAACCCTTTAACTGTATAGGGGCAGGCAAAACAACCATAAACCGAAGACTTCGTAAAAAACTAAGCTGTTGAGACCGTTTAATTAGCAACCCGACCTTGAATGAAACCAAGGGAAAGGGTATCTGGATTCTTCGGTCGCCCAGGCGACATCACAACGACAGGGGATTATTAAACAGCCTCGGACGCATAAACGAAGGTGGCAATGAAAAATAGAAAAACGCTTTTACCAACTCTTATCTCTATCGTTCTGGTCTTCAGCATAGCTCTTCCTGCTTCGGTAGCAGGGACTCCATCAACGCCTGTATCCGTACTTGGTGACTCTGCAATTACTCATTTAAGGGCAGGTAGCTTCAGCCTTGCTTCGGAAATGACCATGAACATGCCTCAAGGGAATGTAACACCCATGGTTGCTGCAGGCGCCTATCACACCGTAGGCCTTAAATCCGATAGCACCGTGGTCGCTGTGGGAGGGAACGAATACGGGCAGTGCAATGTCGGTAACTGGACGGGTATCATCCAGGTCGCCGCTGGCGATTATCACACGGTGGGGCTTAAATTCGATGACACGGTAGTTGCCGTAGGAGTCAATTGGTACAGGCAGTGCAATGTCGGCAACTGGACGGATATCGTCCAAGTCGCTGCAGGGTTCGTACATACGGTGGGACTTAAGTCCGACGGCAGCGTGATTGCCGTGGGAAGCAACGAAGATGGACAGTGTAATGTTGGCGACTGGGCGGACATAGTTCGGATCGCCGCGGGCAGCTATCACACGGTGGGACTTAAGTCCGATGGTAGCGTGGTCGCCGTGGGGTACAACGAACATGGCCAGTGTGATGTCAGCGACTGGACGGATATTGACCAGGTCACCGCCGGCTACGGGCATACAGTGGGGCGTAAGTCCGACGGAACGGTGATCGCTTTGGGATATAATGAGGACAGGCAGTGCGATGTCGAGAACTGGACGGACATCATTGAGGTCGCCGCCGGCTTTGGGCATACGGTGGGGCTTAAATCCGACGGCAGTGTGGTTGCCGTTGGATATAATGAAGACAGGCAGTGTAATGTCAGTGGCTGGGCGGGCATCATTCAGGTCACCGGCGGCGGTTATCATACGGTAGGATTTGAATACGACGGCACCGTAATCGCTGTGGGACGGAACTACAGGGGGCAATGTGATATCAACGACTGGACAGATATCATCGAGATCGCCGCTGGCTTCGAGCACACGGTAGGGTGTAAGCCCGATGGCACCGTGGTTGCTATAGGGGATAACCACGATGGGCAATGCGATGTTGGCAACTGGACGGATATCATCGAAGTTGCCGCCGGTTTTACGCATACGGTGGGGCTTAAGTCTGATGGCATTGTAGTCGCTGTGGGAGGCAACGAAGATGGGCAGTGCAATGTTGGCAATTGGACGGACATCGTCCAGATTGCCGCCGGTTTTACGCATACGGTGGGGCTTAAGTCCGATGGCACTGTAATCGCTGTGGGAGATAATCAAAAAGGGCAGTGCGATGTTGGCAATTGGACGGATACCATACACGTCTCTGCCGGTGGCTATCGTACGGTTGGGTGTAAGTCCGACGGCACTGTGGTCGCCATGGGATACAGCGCCTATGGGCAGCTTGATGTAGAGGACTGGACAAATATCGTCCAGGTGGCTGCTGGATATGACCATACAGTGGGGGTTAGCAACGACGGCACCGTTATCGCCGTGGGAGATAACGAATATGGGCAGTGTGACATTAGCGACTGGATAGATGTTGAGCGGGTTGCTGCTGGCTTCTTTCACACGATAGGACTTAAATCAGAGGGCACAGTGGTTGCTGTGGGATACAATGACCTTGGGCAGTGCAATGTTGGGAACTGGACGGACGTCATAGAGATCGCTGCAGGCTACAGTCACACGTTAGGGCTTAAGGCCAATGGCACTGTATCCGCAGCCGGCTTAGAGGTCGAGCTTAACAGGTGGAATTTGGGAGCTACTGCCCTCTACCTTACCATCTCTAGCACTGGTGGCGGTAAAGTAACCCGACCAGGAGAGGGGAATTTCCCCTATTATCTTGATAGGGTGGTTAATCTCGTAGCTGAAGCCGAGGATGAATATCGTTTTGTCAACTGGACTGGCGATGTGGACACCATTGCCAATGCTAATGCTGACCAAACCACCATTACCATGAATGACAACTATTTCATAACGGCTAACTTTGAGGAGAGACCACCAGTCAACTGGCCTCTCATTGGTGGGATTATAGCAGGGGTGGTAATAGTGGGAGTGGTCATTTTCTTTGTACGTAGACAGAGTGCTGCCCAGACTCAAAACCGCTGAATTGGGCTTTTTCACACATTATGGAGGTATAGTTATGTTGTCGTTGTGAGCAGCTTTTCTCTGGTTTAGAGATGGTCATAGCAGGCTTGTTGGCAGTGGAGGTGGAAAGCTGTGAAAGTTGCTGCATTGTGCGTTACAATAGTAAATTAAGTCCTAGATAATAAGAAAAAGAAGGGAGGAAAGCCAAGGCATGGAAATTGTTGAAGCTATCCAGCGGAGGAAGAGTATTCGAGCTTTTAAAACCGACCCTGTGCCCCAAGGAATTCTGAAAAAGATAATGGAGCTGGCTTTACGAGCTCCCTCCTGGGCGAACACTCAGCCTTGGGAATTCGCTATAGTAACTGGGAAAAAGCTGCAGGAAATAAGACAAGCCTTTGTTGAAAAGGCAGAAGAGGAACCCAATACAGACATTCCTCGTCCTAGAGAATTTCCCGAGCCTTATGATACTCGTCGCCGTGTTTTGGGCAGGAAAGTGCTCGAACTAAAGGAAATAAGCAGGGAGGATAGAGAGAAAAGGAGGTGGTGGCTTTTACAAGGCTTGAGACTATTTGAAGCTCCTTGTGTCGTCTATATCTATGTTGACCGCTCTTTCTACCTACAGGGCGACGGGTTGAATGTTTGGCCTATTTTTGATTGTGGTTTGGTGGCTGAGAACATCATGCTGCTAGCTACCAATTATGAGCTAGGAACTATTGCTCAAATACAAGCTGTCACGTATCCAGATGTTTTGAGAAAGGCGTTGGGAATAACTGAGTCAAAGCTTATAGTACTGGGAATAGCTGTTGGATACCCCGATTGGGATGACCCTATAAATCAGCTCCACTCCGAAAGAGAACCATTGGATAATGTGAGCACCTGGTATGGCTTTGATTAAAAGATGCGAAAGTATGTCCCTGTGGGTGAAAATGAGTAATTCTTGGTGCCTTTTATACGATTGTTAAATATGTTGCGAAACTGGTATTTTTGACTATTGACAGAGTGAACTGGTAAAGGGGCTAGGCTTTCAGCATCTTCTTCTTCCTGAGCACCTTCTCCGCATCCTTCTTGGCGCCGACCTTCTGGAAGATAGTAAGCGCTTCATCCAGGTCCTCATGCGCCTTTTCCCGGTCTCTCTGGTTGCCGCGAGCCAGATACATCAATCCTCGCTCATAGAGGGTTTTGGCTTCGTCCCAGGGAAGCTGATATTGCCTGTTGATTTCAATTGCCTTGTCGAAGGAGTCGGTCGCTGTATCCCAGTCCTTTCGTGCTGTGGCCAGCATACCTTTAGCCAGATGTATGGGTGCAGGCAGGCCATACCAGTTCTGGTCTGGTTTCATAAGCTCAAAGCCCTTGTCCACATATTCCGCCGCCTTATCGGGCTGGCCCATCTTGAGGTAAAGCTCAGCTAACACTGGCAATACCCAGAGCTCAAACAATACGTTGCCTCCCGTCCGGCAGATTTCCAGGCTTTTCAACAGCAGCTCTTCAGCTTTGGGAAAGTTTTCATCCTCCAGAGTCAGGCTTCCCAAGGCAAGCGAACAAGCGTCCACTGCGGCGAGGTTGTTCCTGTCTTTATGAATAGCTATTGCCCCTTCCAGATAATCCCTGGCCTTGTCCCACTCTCCCTGGCGGAGATAGTGAAATCCAACGCCGGCAACGTCTTCAAAGGGGCAGATTGCCCCGGTTTCTACCACTGAGTACCTGTCTATAGCCGCGACCGCCTGGCAAGTCTCCTCCGCTTTGGCAACTTCTCCAGATAGCGTATATATTAGCGCCAGCGGGCGTCTCAGGAAGAGTTCCACTGTTGGTACGCCGAACTTAGTCGCCTCGGGCAGAGCTTTCTCCCCCCATTTCCTGGCCCTGGGGACATCCCGGACCAAGGCCAGGCTGAGGGTAAGCTGTTGGCCTAGTATGCCGATGACAAGTGCGCTTCCCTTCTTGGCGACCGGGTCCCAGACATTCTCATTGTAGGCGATACCTTCGTCCACCCGTCCAGTATACGTCCATGCAGTTCCCAGGCCAGAGGCTGCCTTCAGGCGGGTGCCCATAGGCACACCGAGTCCAGCGAAGATATCCACAGCTCTCTGTGCCCAGTTGAGGGCGGTAGCTGGCTGTCCCAGGTGGAGATAGATATGTGCTATACGTTGATATATCATACCCTTCTCCACACTATCAGGGTCCTCTTCTAACATGGCTCTCGCGGCCTCCACGTGTTCAAGGGCTAAATCCTCCCTGCCCAGGCCCTGGTATATGATTTGGAATCTCATGTGAACGCGCATTATCCTTTGTTTGTCGCCCAGCTTCTCATATAGTTCCAGCGCCGACTTGGCATAGCCAAGGGCAGCATCATAGTCCATTTGGGCTGTAGAGACGGAATCCAAATTCTCTAATAGCTGCCCCTTCCTGGTAAGCTCCTCATCAATCATTGACACTCTCTTCTCCATCAGCTCCAGTGCAATTTCATAATATCGCTTCGCCTGGTCCCAAGCGAACAGCTGGGCTGCTTTATCTCCCGCCTTCTGAGAGTAATCAATGGCCTTGGACAGGTCATTCCCCTCAAGAAAGTGGTGTGCCAGTGCTTCGAGACAATCGTCTATCTTCCCGGCATATACATTCTCGATTGCTTCCCCCACTTTCAGATGGTGCCTTCTTCTTCGGACAGGGCTGATGTCTTCGTAGAGGACGTCTCTGAGTTGAGTGTCGGCGAAGGCGTATACCTCCTCCCCTAGGATGTGCCGGGCGACTACGAGGCGGGACTGTAAGCACTTATCAATTATGTCGATCAATAGGTCTTCATCTAAGCCAGTAACTTCTATCAGCATCGGAAAACTGAACTCTCTGCCAATCACCGCCGCCGCACTTAGGACATGGCAGGATTCTTCATCCAGACACTCCAGCCTCTTCCCAAGTACTTCCTTGATGCCGCGAGGAACATGTACATCAGAAAGGTCCCTGACACCCCAGCCCTTTTCCACCGGGTAGACTGCTCCCTCTTCGACTAAAGAGCGCAATACTTCTTCAACAAAGAAAGGATTGCCTTCCGTCTTGCCATAAATCAGGTCGGGCAACTCATCGGGAAACTTGTCGCCGAATGTCTGCCTGATCATTTGAAGAGCATGATCGAAGGCCAATCTCTTTAAGGGAAGCGCGTAAGACAGCCTCTCCCTGTTTATTTCAGCCACAGAGCGGGAGAGGGACCGCTGGTCGTCCAACTCCAGATCACGATAGGTTCCCACAACCAGGAGGTGCTCGGTGGTGATGGCACGCGCCATGTGGTGCAAAAGCGCCATGGAGGCGTCATCAAGCCACTGCAGGTCATCCAGGAACAGTACAAGGGGAGACTCCTTTGATATATTGACAAAGAACTGAGAGACCGCCTCATAAAGGCGGATATGCTCCGGAACACCGGGGGTCGAGGCCGAAGGTGGGATGGTGCCCAACTTCTCGCCAAGCTCAGGCACCAGTTTTACCAGCTCTGTGGCAAATGTGCCCACAGCCTTGAATACAAGAAGCGGTGGTGCCCAGTGTGTATATTCCTTGATAATATCGCTCCAAGGTTTGTAGGGGACTGCGCCCTCACGCTCGCCACCCTTGCTCATGAGACACTGAGCGCCCCGAAGTTTGGCATAGCTTCTCAATTCATAAGCTAGTCTGGTCTTACCAATGCCCGCTTCTCCGGTAATAAATACTAGGCTTCCTTCACCTCTCAAGGCTGCGTCCAGACGTGCCCTGAGGATTTTTATTTCTTGCTCGCGGTCCACCAGTGCCTGAGCCCATCGCGGCTCCGGCGTGGGCATTTTTTCAGGCGCTTTCTCCTCGATTGGCAAGCCTGCAGGCATCGGTCTAGCCTCCGCTGCCTCCTGCAGAGACTTGAGAGCCTGGGAAAGCTCACCAGCTGACTGGTAGCGCTGATCGGGATCTTTGGACAGAAGCTTCAAGATAATCTGCTCCAAGGCCTCCGGAATGTCCGGGGTCAGTTTTCGGGGCATCACGGGCAGGTCGTTGATATGGCTGAAAATGACTTTAACCGGTTCATCTCCAGGGAAGGGAGGCCTGCCAGTGGCCATCTCATAGAGAACGCAGCCCAGTGAATAGAGGTCTGACCTGATATCGGACTGTTTCCCCAGGGCCTGCTCAGGAGGCAGATAGGCGGGAGTCCCTATTATCACACCTCTTTGTGTGAGATTAGGTCCACCCAATGCTCTGGCCAGACCGAAGTCCATCAGCTTGGGCAGCCCCGTGGAGGTAATCATGATGTTTTCCGGCTTGATGTCTCGGTGGAGGATGCCATGAGAATGCGCGTATTCCAGTGCCTGGCAGACTTGGCTGCTAATTCTGAGTGCGATAGCGGCATCACAGTGTGCACCAGGTTGAGAGCTGATCAAACCGCTTAGGTTAGGGCCATCAACGAACTCCAGGATGAGGTAATGACTCTCGCCCTCCTGGCCGATGTCGTATATGGCGACAATATTAGGATGAGAAAGGCCAGCGGTAGACTTGGCTTCTTGTTCAAAGCGGGCAAAAGACTCCTGGTCAAGGCCTTCGCTCTTAATAACTTTAATGGCTATGGTACGGCCGAGCCTGGTGTCCTCAGCTTTGAAGACAATACCCTTGCCGCCCTCTCCAAGCTTCTTTGTGATCTTGTATCTGCCGTCCTGAAACGATTCAAACACCGCTCATCTCCTATCAACTTCAGCAAATCCAACTGCTCAAACTTATGAGTAATTGTTGTATGATTTATATAATCATACTCGTGGGTCAATATGGAGTCAATACTCCCTGACCCGGTGTTCTGACACCCTGATTTAGAAATATATAGTAATGAAAAGTGCCCCCAAGGGGATTCGAACCCCTGATCTTCAGCTTGAAAGGCTGATGTCCTAGGCCTCTAGACGATGGGGGCAATGTTAGGCATTTTACGGGTAAATAACTAAATGTGCAAGCCCAGACGGTCAAGGGAATAAGACTAGCTGTCTTTTAGCATCTGTGGCGTGGGTAGTTTACGTGTAATTCTAATTTTTACTTACGATAGATTTATAGAAATGCGTATTGTTATTTTGATATAATCTTAGAAATTTTTTTCCAGATAGTCTAAAATATAGCCGACTTTGACTTGATAATAATTTGGATATGGGTTATCATAGGGCGGTTATAGTGCCCACAACTGATAGCCTCTAAGTGTTGGAAATAATTACCCAAAAGTACCGAGAAAATTGACCGTGTAGATTGTTGGACTATTCACGAGTAAGGAACTAAAGGAGAGTAGGGCATGGCTAGAATTGGAGTTTTTCTCTGCCACTGTGGCAGTAACATAGCTGGGGCAGTTAATATACCTGAGGTGGCTGAAGCGGCGAGGAAGTTGCCTCAGGTAGTTTACGTTGAAGACAATAAGTTTACCTGTAGTGATCCTGGCCAGGCGTCTATCCAGAAGGCTATAACTGAACATAACCTTAACCGGGTGATTATCGGCGCCTGTTCGCCACGTATGCATGAGCCAACATTTCGCAGAACAGTAGCTGGTGCCGGTTTGAACCCTTATCTCCTGGAGATTGCCAATCTGCGGGAACATTGTAGCTGGGTCCACCCCAACCAAGTTGAGGAAGCTACAGCTAAGGCGATAGACCTAGTGCGGAGAGCAGTAGCCAGGGTTGCCTGGCAAGAGCCCCTCACCCCCAAGCATGTTGGCATAACCAAGCGCGCTCTGGTTATTGGTGGCGGCATTGCTGGCATCCAGGCTTCCTTGGATATTGCAGATGCTGGCTACGAGGTTATCTTGGTTGAGCGAGAGCCCTCCATTGGGGGACACATGGCCCAACTGGACAAGACTTTCCCCACCCTAGACTGTTCTGCTTGCATTCTGACACCTAAGATGACCATGGTGGGTCAGCATGCCAATATTAAGCTAATGAGCTACAGTGACGTGGAGGAGGTTTCAGGGTATATAGGGAACTTCCGGGTTAAGATTAAAAACAAGAGCCGCTACATTGATATGAGCAAGTGCACGGGCTGTGGTGAGTGTCCCAAAGTTTGTCCCGTCGAACTAAATAGTGAATTTAACGAGAACTTAAGTAAGCGGAAGGCTGCCTATATTCCTTTTCCACAGGCAATTCCCAATAAATATATTATAGATAAGCGTGGTTATCCACCATGCCGGGTTGCCTGTCCTGCCGGGGTCAATGCCCAGGGATATGTCGCCCTTATTTCCCAGGGCAAGTTCAAGGAGGCTCTAGAAGTGCTCCGTAGGACTATGCCCTTTGCCGGAGTCTGTGGACGTGTATGCACCCACCCTTGTGAGAAAGACTGTGAGCGAGGCAAAGTTGACCAACCCATAGCTATCAGAGCTCTTAAGCGTTTTATGGCCGACTATGAGCTTAAAGCAGGTAGGGAAAAAGCAACACCGGTGGAAATGACCAAAGAAGAAAAAATAGCTATCGTCGGCTCTGGGCCTGCCGGCCTGGCTTGTGCCTACGACCTGGTCAGGCAGGGATACCCAGTTACGGTGTTTGAGTCTGCTCCTGAGGCAGGAGGTCTATTACGCTATGGTATCCCTGAATACCGATTGCCCAAAGAGGTAATCAATAACGAGATAAGCTATATACAAGAATTGGGCGTAGAGATTAAGACAGATACCCCGGTGAGAGATCTCACTAAAATCTTCAACGAAGGATACAAAGCCGTGTTCATGGGTACAGGTGCTGGCATCAGTCAAAAAATGGGGATTCCTGGTGAGGATACTCTTGGAGTGCTTCACGCCCTTGATTTTCTTAGACAAGTCAACTTTGGAGTCAAAGTCAGCCTAGGAAACAAAGTGGCGATTGTCGGTGGTGGTAATGCTGCTGTCGATGCTGCTCGAATAGCCCAACGTCTCGGCGTTAAAGAAATAACTGTTGTTTATCGTCGGGGTCGTGCCGAGATGCCGGCTATCCCCAGCGAAATTGAAGAAATGGAACGTGAAGGAGTTAAGATCAAGTTCCTGGCGACACCGGTTAAAGTGTTGTCTAAAGACAATAAAGTGATGGGGATACAATGTATTCGTATGGAGCTGGGTACACCCGACGCCAGTGGTCGGCGACGCCCCGTGCCTATCAAAGGCTCAGAATTCACCATAGACGTTGACAATGTAATCATGGCCATCGGCCAGGGCGTGGATAAGGCAACGCTGCCCGAAGGCCTAGACTACACTAACTGGGAAACCCTTTCTGTTGACCCGATTACTCTACAAACTAATATTGATGGTGTTTTTGCTGGTGGTGATGCGGTTTCCGGTCCGGCTGATGTTATCGCGGCTGTTGCTGCCGGTAAGGAAGCAGCCATCTCTATCGATCGATATCTAAGCGGTCAAGACCTAAAAGAAGGTAGACCAGAGGTTCGTGAAAAGGTCAAGGATGTGCCCAAAGAGGGCGTAGTGGAAAAAGAAAGAGTGGTCATGCCCACACTTGACTTGGGGAAACGGGTTGGTTCCTTTGCTGAGGTTGAGCTCGGCTTTGATGAAAAAACAGCAATCGAGGAGGCCAAGCGCTGTTTGAATTGTGCAGTCTGCTCTGAATGTCGGGAGTGTGAAAAGGTTTGCGAAGCTAAGGCTATTGACCATGAAATGCAAGAAACGATATCGGAAGAGGAAGTGGGAGCTATTATAGTGGCTACCGGGGCGGATGTGTTGGACCACACCCAGTTCAGTATATATGGCGGCGGTGTATATCCTGATGTAGTTAGCACACTTCAGCTTGAGAGGATGATGAATGCCGCTGGCCCCACTGATGGTGAGGTAGTTCGCCCGTCCGATGGAGCTCACCCCAAAGAGGTAGTGTTTATAAGTTGCGTGGGGTCTCGGGATAAACGGACCGGAAGTGGATATTGCAACAAGGTATGCTGCATGGTTATGGCTAAGCAAGCTATTATGCTAAAAGAGCACGCTCCAGATACTCATAGTTATATTATATACACCGTTGACCGGGGACCAGGTGGTAAGATTTTCGAAGAATTCATGACGCGGGCGGAGAAAGAAGGGACCACCTATATGAGAGGTCAGATTGACAGCGTGGCACGGCAAGATGGCAGACTCTTGATATCTGGGCAGGACTTTCTCACCAACGAAACGTTTAACATACCTGCCGACCTGGTGATTTTAGCCACGGGACTAATGCCCACCGAGGATGCCGCTAGGTTATTTCAAACCCTGCATATTAGCTACGATGCCAAGAAGTATCTCGTCCAGGCACACCCCAAGCTGCGCCCGGTAGAGACTGCTATGGATGGAATCTTTATCGCCGGATGTGCAATTGCACCCACCGACGTTCCAGAATCTGTAGCCCAGGGTGGTGCTGCTGCAGAATACGTACTGAAATTATTTAGTCAGGAGTCCATTGAGGCTGAGCCCATGACATCTATTGTGGACATTGCCCGGTGCACAGGCTGCCTGCTGTGTAAACAGGTCTGTCCCTTTCAGGCTATTGAAGCTGAAACCCTGAGGGATGGGCGGACCGTGGCTTCCATCAATGAGAGTCTGTGTAAGGGATGTGGTATCTGTGTTGCTGCCTGCCGCCCGGGGGCAATAAAACTCAGAGGCTTTAGTGACCAACAAATTATGGCCGAGGTAATGGCGTTATGAAGTCGGAGTATCAACCTAAGGTTATTGGTTTTCTATGCAACTGGTGTAGCTATGCCGGCGCTGATATGGCGGGAACTGCACGCATGAGCTATCCCCAAAATATACGCATTATTCGTGTCCCTTGCTCAGGGCGGGTTGATCCACTTTTCGTAGTAAAGTGCTTCCAGAGGGGAGCTGACGGGGTTCTGGTCTCAGGCTGCCACCCTGGAGATTGTCACTATACTGAGGGTAATTATCATACCAGGCGCCGGTTCGCACTGCTTCGTGAGTTCCTCTAGGTATAGCAAAGGGTCGGTTGCGGGTGGAGTGGGTTTCAGCATCGGAAGGACAGAAGTTTGCGGAGCTATTATCCGATTTCACCGCAGAACTGGCCAAACTCGGGCCAAGGAGCAGAGTTCGAGATGGATAAGGATTTAACCCAACAGATTCGGGCCAAGGCTCGTAGCCTTCTAGAAGAAGGAGTGGTTGAGGGTGTTATTGGTTACGAGCGGGCCAGCGATGGCGTTACCTCCCGTCCATTATTTGTTTATGACCCCCCTGACACTGAGCGGCTTATCTTCGACGAGACATGCGCTCACAATCTGGTTAAATATCTTATGGACAAGAAGGGTAAGAAGATGGCGGTTGTGGTTAAACCATGTGACTCACGGGCTATCAACCGTAGAAACAGGTTGGAACCACAAAAGCGAAACATTACAGGCGAAGTGTCGAAGTTGCCAGTTATTTAAACCGGTGGTCTATGACTTTCTAGTGGGAGAAGAGATTGAAAGAAAAGCCGAGGAAGAAACATATTCCGACATTGCTGAAGCAGAGGCTAAATCCGTTGCCACCAGGAGGGAATTCTGGTTGGAACAATTTGGTCGCTGCATTCGTTGTTACGCCTGTCGCCAGGTCTGTCCAGGTTGTTACTGCCCCGTATGTTTTGCCGAACGACTCGATCCCCTATGGGTGGGCATCCGTATTAATCCAGAGGAAAACGACATGTGGCAGACCATCCGAAGCTTTCACCTGGCAGGGCGGTGCATCGGCTGTAATGAATGCGAGCGAGTTTGCCCCGCGGATATCCCTTTGAGTCTACTTAACCGAAAGCTAGAGAAGGAAGTCAAAGAGCTTTTTAACTTTCAGGCAGGCTTAGACCCTGAAGAACCACCCCCCTTCGCCACCTTTAAGAAAGAAGAAATAATGGAGTTCGAGAAATGAACTTATTTGTCTCCAAGAATGACCTGAATCGCTGGCTCGATTCACTTATCAAGGAGCACACCGTCATTGCTCCGGTCCAGGTACAAGGGCAGACCGTGTTTCAACCCATATCTAAAGCTGAAAGCTGTCAGCTGTCAGCTATCAGCAATACAGCGCTCTCACCCAAGGGATGGTTCCTGCCCCCCACAGAGACCCTTTTCTCGGTACAAAGAGACGATGGGCATGTTGAGTTGGTTCCCGCGCGAGTAGAACAGGATGCGGTTCTTTTTGGATTGCATCCCTGCGATGCTAGAGGCATTGCCTTGATGGATGCCCCATTTTTACAGGAGCCGAGCGATGCCCTGTATAGGGAACGCCGTAGTCGAACTGCCCTTATCGGTCTGGCCTGTCGCCAGGCGCAACCGGAGTGTTTCTGTACCAGTATGGGGAGTGCACCTGATGACCCCAGCAATGTAGATATCCTGCTTACTGAGGTAGAGGATGGCTATATTATTCAGGCTGTTACTGAGAAGGGAAAGGACTTGCTGCCCAAGGGCTTGAAAGAGTATAAGGGGAAAGTGCCCGCTCCTCCCAAGCTTCAGACTATTCCCACCAAGGAAGTCGTCTCAGCAATGAGGGAGCTCTTCAATGATCCTTATTGGGAGCAAGTTGCTGATCGCTGTTTGCATTGTAATATTTGTGCTTATGTTTGTCCGACCTGCTATTGCTTCGATATACGGGACTATGCTGATAAGGAAAAAGTAGAACGAGTGCGGAGCTGGGAGAGCTGCCAATCCCGAGGCTTTAGCCTCACGGCTGGTGGCTATGACCCCCGGACTACGAAGGGAGAGAGGTTGCGGCAACGTTTCTATCATAAGCTCCTCTACTTTCCGGAACAATTCCAGGACGTGGCCTGTGTTGGTTGTGGCCGCTGTGTTAGGGACTGTCCTGTAAATATAGACATACGCGAGGTTATAAACAACCTGCAGCGAGCGATGGAGGCAAAAAGTGGGTCTTGAAAGTCCTTTTATTCCCTATCTAGCAACTCTGAAGGCGGCTACTCAGTTGACCCCCGATATAAAGCTTCTAAGTGTAGAACTGGAAGATCCTGACAGCAGAGCCAACTTTGACTACAAACCAGGGCAGTTTGCCTTGCTCTCGGCCTTTGGGGAGGGAGAGGCACCATTTGGTATCGTGTCTTTGCCTCAGCAGAAAAACGGTTTGGAATTTGCCGTACGGCGTATCGGTACAGTAACCAGAGCTTTGCAGGAACTCGAGCCTGGGGATACGCTGGGAGTGCGGGGCCCCTTCGGCAATTATTTCCCTTTAGAGGATTATGAGGGTAAGAATATTATAGTAATCGGTGGAGGTATTGGGATGGCACCACTGCGTCCGGTGATTAACAGAATACTGGAACGGCGAGATAATTACGAAGAATTGCTAATCATAAACGGAGCGCGAACACCTCAAGACCTGGTGTTCCAACCGGAATTCCCGACATGGAGGGAAGCCCCTCGAACTAAATTGGAACTCACTGTTGATAGGGGTGATGAACACTGGAAGGGACGAGTAGCCCTGGTCCCCGATGTGGTTAAGGAATTGGCACCTTCGTCGGATAATGCCATTGCCATCATTTGTGGACCACCGATAATGATCCGATTTACCCTGGCCAGGTTAAGGGACTTGGGCTTTAAGGATGACCAGATTGTTACCACTCTGGAGGCTAAAATGAAGTGTGGCCTTGGTAAATGCGCCCGATGCAATATTGGTGAAAAGTATGTTTGCCAGGATGGTCCGGTATTTACCCTGGAGCAGATTTCGCAGTTTTTGGAGCAACCATGAC
>SMTZ1_10018300_pt1 | contig 15194 bp, 11 predicted proteins | sample DeeMarSWOR136_30_FD_25667 | JGI IMG/M metagenome (IMG submission 25667)
TGTGAGGAATTTCAGTCAGTTTTATATATTGGAGACCATCCTCGGGACTATGTAAACTCTAGGAAACTTGGCTATGATTTTATTGGGATAGGAAGTGGTAACCAGGCGGAGAGATTGAGGCACGCTGGCGCTAAACAGGTTAAGCCAGATTTCGCTGAAAGAGATTACTTCCTTAAAATTCTGGATATTGCTCGTCAAACCGAAATGAGGTAACAATCGGGCAGAATGTTAGATGTGTCCTTGAAACGAACCAGGAGATTTTCTGAATCAATGGACGAAACAAAGTTAAATCTACCAAGTTTCGATAAACTTCCCGGTGCGATTGCAGTTGATCTGGACGGAACCCTACTTAATAGCAAGGCACAAATATCCGAACGTACTTACATGGCTGTCATAGCCTGTGTCGAGAGTGACATACCGGTGATAATAGCCACATCGCGTCCTGCCAGAACTCTAAGTAGAGCAATCGGAGAAGAGCTGATTGAAAAGTGCTCGCTGATATTTATGAATGGAGCTTTCGCCGTGGCCGCACCTCCTTTAAACGGATCCGTCCGGGAAACAATTGAACCTTCCCTGGCCAAAGAAATTATTGACCTAACCATAGGTATTGAACCGAACATTCGTATTACCATTGAAGTAGAAGGCTATTGGTTCAGCACAAATATACCGCGGGACCCAGACGAGCTTTGGCGGGTTAACGCGGCAACACCCGACATGCAGTTTCCGTTGGATGCTGCCCTGGCTGATAAGCCAGCCAAGATCGCAATAGGAGGGTTGAACCGCGACCTTTCTCACGTAGTTTCCGCCATATCGCAGCGATTTAACACTGAGGTCTCATTGGTGCTTGCTGAGGCGAACACCTTTCTCAATATTACTAGCTCTAAAGCCACCAAGCCGAATGCCTTAAAGCAACTGCTTGATTCAAGGCAAATCTCACTGGCCGACGTGGTCGCTTTCGGAGACGATATACCCGATTTAGATATGCTATCAGCCTGTGGTATTTCTGTTGCCCTGTCAAACTCCATTCCTGAGTTGAAAGCGGTATGTAGATATCAGACAGCCAGCAATGATAATGATGGAGTGGCCATTGTTCTGGAGCGGATCCTTAGTGTTATGAACAAATGAATGAGAGCATTGCTGAAATAGTACCCGGACTATTGACCAAACATCCGGCTGTTAGGCAGGTAGTTCTTACTGGTTCTAGAATGAGGGGAGATGCTACTGAATGGTCTGACTGGGACTTCGTGGTTGAAACTACTGATTTTGAGGCTGTTTCAATTGCGTTACCTTCTCTGACTGAGAGTCTCGAACCACTTACTCACCTGTGGGATCCTCTTAGTCATCACTTAGTATATATGATGATTCTCAAGGGACCTATTAAGGTGGATATCTGTTTTGATCTTCTCCAGCAGCAACGGCCTCCCTGGGTAATAGATAGTGATACTATTTCACAGGTAAATAGCCACTTCTGGGACTGGATTCTCTGGATAGCCAGCAAGGAAGCTTCCGGAAAGAAAGACCTGTCAGTAAAAGAGTATGAGAAAATGTATCACTATTTGCTGGCACCGCTTGGTTGCTTGAGAAGCCCAGATTCTGTCGAAGAGGCAGTAAGAGTCTATCTCGCTGCTTTCAGACGTCAAAAAAGCCTGCTTAATGCGGAAGTCGACCAGTCATTGGAAACAGAGGTGATTAAAGGCTTACGTGATAGAGGCTTTAAACTGCCACGAGTTATACAATAGGGCGATTTGTGCAATGGTCAAAGTGATATGCAAGCCAACCAGCATGTTCGGTCACCATCGATTGACAACGTCGGGTTGCCCTAAATAAGATGTTAATGTAGTGTAGCGCTGACGATGTCTCATTGTTGAGTACCCACAGTCACTTAATACGGCGGAAGGTAAGGCACCTATATTTAAAGGGGCGAGAATGAGAACTCTGTATCTTGAACCAGTAACACAGGATTTGCTGGCTGAAAAAGCGTCCCAAGAAGTGGGGGAAGAGATTCTGAGCTGTCAGAGGATTTCTTCCTCGCGCAAAAAGCATCCATACCCCATCCAAAGCGAAACTGACACCCAATACCTCGTACGTGCCAGCAAGCTTATCGCTGAGGTAGGTGACTTTGTGCGGAGTTGTTTACCAGGGTTCCTTTCCCGCCAGAGGGCTAACTTCGACTATGTGCGCAAACATCAGTTGGAATTCTTGGAGAGACATGAAACCGTGGTGAGAGTCAAGGTAGAAACGCCGAAGGGAGAAAAAGTCCTCCGCCTCTACTTTGATTTGCCTTCATCTGTATTCATCCCGGAAGTACTCCTGCGAATCAGGGGACAGTATCTATACGTTTACGACCATATGCAGTGCATAATATCCTTCGTCATCGGGAATGCGCACAATCCCAAAACGGATGTCTATTTTCTTCAGGACGCGATGGAAGAATTTTGGCATCTTGCCTTATGTCCTTACCTTATAGAGAGAGTGAATAGAAATCTCCGAGCGGGAACAATTGAGCCTTGGGACTACAATGTGTCAAGAATCCTTGTGATGGAGGGAGAGCTACTCAGCAAAGGTTTCGCCCTAGCCTCGTTTGACGAATTCGCCAAGGAGATGGGGTATAATATCCCCGCCAGCGAGCCTAAAGGCAGAGAAAAGCTTGTTCTCGATAAAATCCAGTATGCCGGAATAAAGAAGGCTTTAAGAGAGGTCAGAAAGTTGGAGGGTCTTGCCATTTGGGAAAAGAGTGCAGAGCGGTAGGCACTGTAGACTGACGGGCAAACTTACTATGCTCCCTTGCCTGCGCCTGATAATGGGGTCTGGGCCGTGGTTGTGAAAGTTCCTTGTGGAATATGAAGGTTTTATTTTACTTGTTAAGTTCAGAACTCAGTGAGCCGCTAACCCTCTTAGCCAACAACAGCCCAGATTGTGCAATGTCTATTCTACAATTAGATTATGTCTACAGGACGATTATCGAATTGTTACTCAAAGTAAAGGCAAAGCCCAGGAGTTAATCCTTGGTTCTACACCGAGTGATTAAGCGACATAAGGATGGCAACAAGGACTTTCTTACATATAATTTTAACTGTCGCGAAATATGGTTAGTTCAAAGATAGCCTCTAAATTTTCCTGTGGGAAAATCCCCGCCACTGGCAATGAAGGGTTGATGGACCAGGTGACAGCGCTCAAATGGGTAAAGGATAATATCGCCACCTTTGGTGGTGACCCGGGTAATATCACTGTGTTCGGCGAATCAGCCGGTGGTATGTCCATCACCTGTCTGATGGCAATGCCTTCAGACAGGGGATTTTTTCATAAGGGTATTCTCGAAAGCGGCTCCGGCGATTTTGCTATTTCTCTGGAAAATGCGAATGCTAACAGTCGGCTCTTCTTGGAAACAGCCGGAATCAAAGAGAATGACATAAAATCATTGTGGGCGCTTACACCACCTCAACTCCTTGAGATAGAAAAGAAAATGATAGCCAGTCGGCTTGGCAAAGGCAAGAATCCTGAAGTAACTGTTTCTGCTCCTGTAATAGATAAAGAGATTATCCCCGATGATAGCAACAAATTAGCAAAGCAGGGATACTCTAAAGATATAATTACGCTCATTGGCACCAATTTTAATGAGTGGAAATTGTTTACCATGATGGAACCGGGATACGATCAAATTGATGAGGCCGGAGTGGTCAGTCGTCTTGGCGCAGCGATGTCTGCAAGTGACGCTAAGACTTTGGCTGCGGCATACCGTCAGGCTCGTGCCAAACGTGGTGAACCTGCCACATTCTCTGAAATATATACGGCCATCTTTGGCGATTATATGTTCCGGATGCCGGGCTTGGTCCTTACTGAAGCGCAACAGGCTAACAAACAGGCTACGTATAATTATCTCTTCACATGGAAATCACCTGCCATGGGTGGCGCTTTAGGAGCCTGTCATGGTTTGGAAATCGGCTTCGTCTTCGGTAATTATGATGATATGTTCTGCGGCAGCGGACCGGAGGCAGATAAACTGGCTGAATGCATACAAGATGCCCGGCTGGCATTTGCCCGTACCGGCGACCCATCCTGTGAAAGTATTGGTAAATGGCCTGTTTATGGTAGTAAACGCATGACAATGATTCTTGATAAAAAATGTCATGTTGAAATGGCCCCGTATGAAGAAGAACGCCTGGCTTGGGATAAGACCGATATATTCAACTAGGATTCATTTCCACGGTCATAAATAATGAGTGGCTCAGGAGAGCCGAAGCGTTTTTTACAGAGTAAAAGGCGTTGAGATATGTAGCAGAGCAATTTTGCGACTAAAACCTTATAGGAGGTTTTTACCATGAAAATAAAAAGCTTGTCAATATTGATTGGCAGGGTCTCTTTGGCTTTAGTTTTGGTAGCTCTTCTATTTGTAGGGGCTTGTGCTGGACCAGCGGGTCCGATGGATACACAGGGGCCGCAAGAACCACCCGAACCAGCCGCCACAGGCCCGACGGAGCAACCGGAGCCGCAGGAACCACCCGAACCAGCCGCTCCAGGCCCAGCGGAGCAACCGGAGCCGCAGGAACCACCCGAACCAGCCGCTCCAGGCCCAGCGGAGCAACAGGAGCCGCAAGAACCACCCGAACCAGTCGCCCCAAGTTCAGAGGATAAAATATTGACCTGTGATGAGTTTATCTTCGAAAAACCGGGTGTGAAAATTACTTCCACCACTATGGTAGCCGCTACCGATACTGTACCTGAGCACTGCGATATCAGAGGTACGATATTACCTGATATCGGTTTTGCGGTCGAACTTCCTGCGGACTGGAATGGCAGGTTCTACATGGTAGGAAATGGCGTTTTTGCGGGCAACATTGAATATAAAGCCATGGAAAAGGGCTTAAGCATGGGTTATGCAACAGCGTCCACGGATACGGGCCATGATTCAAGTGTTGACCCATTGGGACCCCTCGGGGCTACTTTCGCCTATAACAACCCGGAAGGAGAAATCGATTACTGCTACCGAGCGATTCATCTGACTGCAGTGACAGCCAAGGAAATCATCGAAGCCTATTACGGTAATCCGCCCAGCTATTCCTACTTTGTTGGCTGCTCAACTGGCGGACGGCAGGGTTTGATGGAAGCACAACGATTCCCCCTGGACTTTGACGGAATCGTTGTGGGGGCCCCTGTACTCGATTTCACAGGGACAATGATATGGGGTATCTGGAATGCGGAGGCATTATCTGGTGATGGTAATATACCGGCCAATAAGCTCAAAGCACTGGCTGATGCAGTCTACGAAAAGTGCGACGATGTAGATGGGCTCGTAGATGGCCTCATCAATAACCCCCTCAACTGCACCTTTGACCCCGCTACAGACCTCCCGCCGGATAGTTTCACACCTGCCCAAATAGAGGCTTTGGAAAAAATCTATGGTGGCGTTAAAAACTCTGATGGTGAATTACTCTTCCCGGGGCCACCTGTCGGTGCTGAGGTCTTTGCCGGTGGGATGAGTGGCTGGGCAATGTGGATGATCGGCATGTTCGGACCCAGCCTCCAGGTTATGATTAGTGACAGCTTTATGAAGTATATGGCTTTCGAAGTAGACCCTGGCCCTGATTATGACTGGACTACCTTCAATTTTGACACCGACCCACCTAAAATGGCATACATATCATCGATCATTGATGCGACTGACCCGGATCTATCGGAGTTTAAGGATCACGGTGGCAAGATAATTCATTACCACGGATGGGCCGACATGGCGCTTAACCCCTTTATGTCAGTTAATTATTATGAGGCCGTCCTTAACTCTACGGGTGTTGAAGAAACAATGGATTTTTACAGGCTGTACATGGTTCCAGGTATGTTTCATTGTGCGGGTGGAGCTGGGTGTGACAATGTCGACTGGTTTACACCTCTGGTAAGTTGGGTGGAAGATGGTATCGCGCCCGAAGGACTTATTGGCTCTCATATTGAGGTCGGTAAAGTTGTTAGGACTCGCCCGCTTTATCCTTATCCTGGGGTAGCCGTATATACTGGCAGTGGAAGCATCGACGATGCTGCTAATTTTACTTGCAGTGGATGTGAGTAATTACTTGCAACTACGAAGCCTACGTCGGCTGTCTTGTATGTCGTAAGATCCACAAAGGGAAGCCTTTTCCACCGTTTAGAAAGGAAGGAGTTTGGCTTGGGACTTCGGGGCCGGAGTCTTTATCATAGGGTTCGACTGGACATAGTCCTCACAAGTCACCCACTTGAAAGGCTTCTCTTTTTACTTTTTCCCTTACTTCCCGGCCCAAGAGAGATGATAAACGTGCCAGTTCTTGAAATTTCACCTGATGACTGATTGTTGAATTGGTTAATGTAGAAAAAGATAATGTTTTAGTGCTAAATAAAGCTAAGTGAGGCGGAATTCAAGCATTGTTTCAGGTGGAGTTCGACTCTCATGCGTTTCTATACGGGAAGATGCTAATTAAAGAATTAACTTAATATTCGGGGTAGGTTAGGTGGTGGTTGAGTTTAACCAATATAGCCTTTTCTTTTTCTTTTATTCCTATGTTTTAATATTCGGATGATTCTCATTCTATTTTTGACTAATTGGCGTGGCGCGATGTAATTTGATGATATCATATTTCGAGAATTTCTCTCTGATGTGAACATTTTACATAGCTTTGGGTCTTCTATAAATTTTGGGAGTGCCTTCATAATCAATCATCACTTTTTTCTTTTCCATAAAAATACAATAAAGGTGTAAAGATAACTGTTATTAGTATAAAAAATATATAAAAACTAGTTGACCTGTTTCCTATAAGGAATCCGGTCATAATTTGAGTGAAGCTAAAGAAGGGTACGTTTAGCTCAATTACTAATTAAACAATACACAGCATACCAAATTGTTTGAGGTGGAGTTTGATTCAAAGTCGTAAAGTAGTGACTTTCAGGGGAAGGTCATCTGGAATTAAGAGTAACAAACATAGAAATATGGATTAAGGCTGAAGACGTCCCATTTTCTTTGACAATTTACACATCTACTGGAAAAGTAACGTATAATGAACCCGGAAGAGCCGCCTGGAGTGAATTTGCATGAATTATTTCATTGATTAATTGCCGTTAGTAATGAGAAAGGAGAAGACCGAATGAGGAAGTCGAGGTACGAGCACCTGGTAGTCAGAAAGCCGAACATAATGAGAGCGGGAAACAAGCGAAGGTGATGAGATAGATACCGTTGTTGTCACCAAAGAAATGCAAATCCCCGTCTCCATGGAGGGCAGGCCGACATCTATTATGTAATACATCATCTCGCCATACCACGGGGATGAGGCAGGCACGTTCACGCTGGAAGACGCCATATTGAGACCGCAGATTCAATTCGATACCCTAAAAATGGTCATAGTGGCTGTAATGAACGGGGAAGTAGGGCCGTAATAAGATAATACGTGAATATTAAGACGGGGCATCACAACTCCATATCATGGGCTGGAGGAGAAAATGGGTAAAACTGGAAAATGAAGCGGGCGTACAGATAACTTTACACTTAAAATATATACAAAATAAATCAAGAAAGGAGAAGGATATGGACCTCGGACTAAAAGACAAGGTAGCCATGGCAAAAGAAGGATGCCATGTAATTGGAGTTGACATTAATGGTGAAGGAGCAGAGCAGACAGCCGCTGAGGTTAGGTCCCTGGGACGCAAAGCCCTAGGTTTAAGGGTGGATATTACCGACCGGGCTGAAGTGGACGCCGCCGTAAAGAAGACACTGGAGGAATTTCAAAAGATAGATATCCTGGTAAATAATGCCGGCATGGACCCGGGCTGGGTTCCATTTGTCGAGATGAACCTTAATGACCTTAAAAAAGCCATGGATGTTAATCTTTATGGCGGGATGAATATGGTACAGGCAGTAGCCCCGCACATGATATCACGTAAATACGGGAAGATTGTAAATTTTTCTGGAGGACAGGGAGCCCCCAATTCTACCTCCTACAGCACATCCAAAGGCGCCGTCGATTCCTGGACAGACGTGCTGGCAAAAGAACTTGCGCCCCTGGGAGTTATGGTCAATACCTTTCTCCCGCCAGCGTCGAAGACCGGGCTCGGTGCGGACCATCTTCCTCCCGATTTCTGGGATAGACTCTCGAAAATGATGATATTGGGGCGGATGTGCACGCCTGCGGAAGTCGGGTCGATGATAGCCTATATGGTCTCGGATGTTAACAGCTACATGGTAGGACAGTATATTAAAATATGACCGGCCTGAGTATATATGTTGTTCAAGAATCGTTGTTATTAAAATGAACTGAACAGGGGGTTTTAAATGACGGTAGAGGAATTAGAAGCAAAAGTTAAAGCTATGGAAAACGAGTTACAGCGATTAAAAGACATAGATGAGATAAAATGCCTGCAAAGGGCATACGGCTATTACCTGGAACACTGGATGGCTGAGGACGTAATAGACCTGTTTTCCCGATGTCGTCGTAAGGGTGCGTGCCGGCGTGTTCTATGGGAAGGAAGGTGTCAAAAGGTTCTTTCGCCATGGAAGAGTGGACGTCGAGCTCAAGGTACAGGATGACCCGAAATTTTTCCACCAGGTAATGCAGCTTTCACCGGTTGTGCATATAAACCCGGACGGTAAAACGGCTAAAGGGAGATGGTATGGTTTTGGAGCTAATGCCTTTCCCGTAGATGACCGCATCAGCCAAGGATGGATGAATGGGATATATGAAAATGAATATGTTAAAGAGAATGGGAAATGGAAGATATTGAAGCTTTGCTGGTACATGACCTTCCATGCTTCCCACAGGAATGGTTGGATAGACCCGTCGAAAGAGGTTATAGTTCCCGATAATCCAGATTTCAGCGCTTTGAAACCTGATGCTCCTTCTGAAAACTCTATATATCCATCTGGATTTATAGCTCCCTTCCACTTTAAGAATCCTGTAACTGATAAATGACAGACTATACCTTCAGATATCGATTAATTTAAAAAACTATGGTTCGGGTATATCATATTGTCAAGTTCGAGGTTTGTCCCAGAGCGATGAAATCACTACAATAATAAAATGGCACTGACGGGAGGTAATGGATAATGTGAAACGAATACATGGAAAGTAAGGGTTATCAATGACCTTTGGTTATACCATTTAAAGTGATAACAGAGTTGAATATCAGTAGTTATGTAATTATTGGATATTAAGTTCAAGAATTATTGCTATAATGATCTAAAAAGGAGTTGGAAATGACGGTAGAGGAATTAGAAGCAAAAGTAAAAGCTCTGGAAAACGAGGTACAGAGACTAAAAGACATCGACGAGATAAAATACCTGCAAAGGGCATACGGCTATTACCTCGAAAACTGGATGGCTGAGGACCTTATCGACCTCTTTGTCGATAGCCCCGATGCCGCTTTGAAGGTAGCAGCGGGCCAGTTCTTCGGGAAAGAAAATATCAGGCATTTCTTCCATCATACTGATAAAGACATCGTCATCGAGAAGTCAGATAATCCGGAATTCCGGCATCAGGTGATGCAGCTCAACGGTGTTGTCGACGTAGCTCCGGACGGCAAAACGGCTCAGGGAAGGTGGTACGGTTTCGGGGCCAATGCCTTTCCTAATGAGGGGGGCATCTCCCCCAACTGGATGGGTGGTACTTATGAGGTTGATTATGTTAAAGATAACGGCAAATGGAAGCTCAAGGTAGTCCATTGGTGTATGGCCTTTAATGCGCCGTACGGTGGCAGCTGGGTACCGGAATCGAGGCGAAATGATAAAAAGACGGATACGCCGTATCAGCCGGATTCTCCACTAATGAAATTCGGGCAGCCGCCGGCAGAGAACGCCTTATATCCTTCTGGGTATATCTGTCCCTTTCACTTCAAGAATCCAGTTTCCGGCAGGGAAACTAAGGTATAGAGTCGTGTAAATGCTAGGATGAATATTATATCAATAGATTTTTACCTAGTAACGCCAATATTGAAAAAAGGTCTTTCTCAGATATCACTGTCTCACACTCGAGTAAGTGCATGAAGAGGTCAAACTTTTAAAAGAAACCGAAGAATTGTACAAACAGATATGATTTGAACCCGAAAAAATCAGTCGGGAAGCCATCATTGCTAAGGGATTAAAGGCACGAAAATCGGGATATAAGACTCTTGACATCCACCGAAAGAGACACTATATTGTTCAATATAGAACGACATTCAAGAGAAATAGTAACTAATAATTAACGTTATATACATTACTGAGGAGGTGAATAGCATGACTTGATATATAAAATGTGATTCAGGATGGAGATAGTATCAACCAAAATGATCACCAAAATTATTGAGTCTAAATAGGAGGAAGAAAATGAAGAAAAGATACTGGTTGATTTCAATGCTCACCTTAGTTCTGCTGGCCGCCTTTCTATTACCTGCCTGCGCCGAACCAGAACCAGAACCAGCCCCAGCCCCCGCTCCAAAACCAGCTCCAGCCCCGGCACCAAAACCAGCTCCAGTAGAACCTATTGTCCTGAAGCTCGCTCCCGGTGGCATTATGATCCCGGAAGCCCTCTTTGGAGCGATACCCTGGTGGGCAAACGAGGTGGAGACGCGATCCGAAGGCAGGATTAAACTTGAGGTATATTTCGGAGAAACTCTGGCTAAAGGAAGGGAGAACATTGACGCTCTGGAATCAGGCCTCGCGGACGTGATATTCCCCGCGCCCCATCACTCACCGGGCAAGCTGCCTCTGTATACCATAGGTAATGTACCTGGCCTCAGTGATGATTACTGGGCAAAATCAATGGCTTTTTACGAGCTGCTGATGACTGACCAGGCATTACTCGACGAGTTCGCGGGTTATGGCGGAATGCCCCTCGGCGTTGCGTATTATCCACCCACCGCCTTGATCTCGACATCACCCCTGCGTTCCCTGGATGACGTGAAGGGTTTACAGTTTGCGGCCAGGTACCCCGCTTCCGACCTGCTGGCAGCATTTGATGGGGTACCAGTGTCCCTGGCACCACCGGAGGAATACGAAGCCCTAATGAGAGGAACGGTAGACGGCATAGCGTGCCCTGTCGCCGCAGTTTTAGACTTCGGTTTCCACGAAGTGGCCAAATATTATACCAGGTTTAATCTGGGAGACCGAATGCACGCTCTTATTATCAGTAAAAGTGTTTTTGATAAACTAACCCCACAAGACCAGCAAATGCTGTTAGATTTAGCACCGGAATACACTCAGGAAGCCTATGATTGCTGCGCTATAGGTCTCGAGCCTCGAGGGCTGGATACGATGATTGATTTCGGCGTGGAGATTTTTGTACCGAGTGAGGCTGATGCCGCCGCGCTTATCGCCGCCGCTGAAGTAATGGAAGTAGCCTGGGTAGACGATATGAATAGCCAGGGACTGCCCGGAACCGAATTGATGAACCGGTACAAAGAGCTTATCCCGAAGTACGAAGCGGAAAGCCCTTATAAAAAATAATGCGGCATAATTCAGGGTATTGTGAATGAGTTGCTGGCAAGTGATGGTATCGTGGCATGCTGTGTTTGGTGCAGCATGCCACGCTTCGTTACTTAGCTTACTGGCAGTGAAAGGGAATTACGCGGGCAGACAGTACGGTTTATGTTTACCAAAGGGATTCACAACATCAGCAGGGTAACCGCGATTATATCGGCGGCCATCATACTGTTGATGATGGCCTTAACCGTTGCCGATGTTTTTCTGCGCTACCTGTTTAGCAAACCGATTGCGTGGAATTTCGACTTACAGACCCTGCTAATTGTCGGCGTCGTCTACCTCGGTATAGCCTACGTGCAAGTCCACCGTAGCCATATCCGCATCGACCTGGTTGCCTCACGCCTCTCCGAGAATAACCAGCTCTGGCTGCAACTCTTCGGTGATATTGTGTTTTTCGGTTTTTCGGCCCTCATTGCCTGGCAGATGAGTTTAGAAACCTGGGAGGCCTGGGTAATTAAAGACTATCTGGATAGCGTTTGGGACATTCCCCTCTGGCCGGCCAAGGGAGCCATTACACTGGGGGTCGGCCTACTAAGTCTGAATCTGGCAATAAATATTTATAATGACATTCGCGCCCTGGCGCAATCCAGAAGGATAGATAGCGCGCGTTTCGGCTGGTACGCCTGGTTGGCCGCCACCATCGTCCTCTGGGCCCTGCTGGCGGTGGGGACCGTATTGCTGCGAAATACCACCATCGAACCGATAACGGTTGGTTGGATTTGTATAATCCTGCTTTTTATCCTGCTGCTAGCCGGGACACCTATCGCCCCGGCTAGTGGCATTATTGCCATTTGGGGTACCTATATTCTGGCCGGAGAGGGGCCGGCGTTGGGAGTGGCCGCCAATAAGCCGTTTCAATTCATAATATCGTATATTATGACGGTTGTGCCCCTCTTTGTAGCTATGGGCATATTGGCAGGACTGGCCGGTTTTGCGAAAAACGCCTATGAGATGGCCAGGCGCTGGCTACAGAACATTCCCGGGGGTTTGGCGCATGCCACTATAGCTGGTGGTGCCATGTTTGCCGCCGCCTCGGGTGTCAGCACAGCGGCCTGCGCGACCTTCTCTAAAATGGTCCTGCCCGAGATGTTCGAACATGGCGTGCAGAAGGCACTTGCCCTCGGTTGCGTTGCCTGTGCATCGACACTGGCAATCATGATACCTCCCAGTATCATGTTAATCACCTACGCACTACTTACGGGTCAGTCCGTGGGCAAATTGTTGATTGCGGGCATTATCCCCGGCTTGCTGGAGGCAGCTCTTTATATGGGCATGGTGTTCCTGAGGTGCAAACTGAACCCTTCCCTCATTCCGAAAAGTCCGCCATTCTCCTGGAAGGAGAGATTTACCTCCCTGACGCGGGCCTGGGGCATTCTCTTCATCGTCATTGTCGTCATGGGGGGAATCTATACGGGCATTTTCACACCCATCGAAGCGGGGGCAATCGGAGCCTTTGTCGCCTTAATGGCGGTATTGGTTGTTAAAAGGGGGCGAGTCCGTGAAATCGGCGAGGCTCTGTTCGACACGGTATCGCTGACCAGCGCGGTAATCTTTATCGTCATCGGCGGCATGATGTTCGGTGTTATACTGGCGCAATCGCGACTTCCCGTACTGCTGACCGAATACATCGCCGGTTTAAATATGCCGCCTCTATTAGTATTAATCTCCATTATGGTTTTCTACATCATTATCGGGTGCTTTCTGGACGCCCTGTCGATTCTGATCATTACCATGCCAATAGTATACCCGCTGATTCTATCGTTGGGCTATGACCCTATCTGGTTCGGCATTTTGATCACTTTCAGCATCGAGATGGCCCTGGTGACACCACCGTACGGATTGAATTTATTCGTCATTCAGGCAACGGTCCCGGATTTAAAGCTGGGGGACCTGTACCGCGGGGTTTTCTGGTTCGTCCTCGTGGATCTTATCCGTCTGGCCATTCTCATTGCGTTTCCACAGGTGGCTTTATGGCTACCCAGTATGATGTGGGGATGATGCGAGGTAGAAAAATCTATCCGTTGCTTGCCGCCGGATGTCCCTCGGGTGTTTTCCCGGTATCCATGTAAAGCGCCTCCCGCTTTGTTTCGGCATGCGCCAGATTGTCACCCCGTACGTGCACGGCCCTAATCAGATAGGTCCTGTCTGGCATACCGAAGACCTGTGGATGGAGGAGTACTTACAGCACTGATATATCAGATTGTCACAATCGGAGTATTTGTGACCGTAGGCCATCATCTTCTACTTTGCTAAGAATAAAACAAGTTATTGTCCCCCGCCAAGCCTTCAGCCGCGATATTCAGCGGACTTTTTAACTACACTGCAAAGCGAAAATCTTGATTGAACGGTGGAGAATGCATTATAATCACATCCGACCGCGTAGCTCGTTGGATTACCGTCTGCCTGCTCCCAGAACTATCATGTTGAAAATACCAACCTAACAGGTAGACAAGATTTGGGGTGGGTCAAAAACTCTAGCGGGAGAGCGATAAAAAATGATAAAGAAACAGGAAGTGACTTTACCCCCGGAAGAGCCGGAGAGAACATTCATCAAAGGACTGTCACTTCACGCCTTTGGTCAGGGTGGGGGTGCTGCTAGGGTTGATACTAAAAATGGCCAAATAGTCAGGATTAGACCGCTCCAATACGGCGAGAAGTATACCCCTGAGGAGATCGGTCAGTGGAAGGTTGAAGCGCGCGGTAAGGTATTCAAGTCACGGCTGAAGACTCTGCCGAATCCTCATGGTCTGGCCTATAAAAAACGGGTGTACTCCCCCAACAGGATTAAGTACCCGTTGAAGAGGGTTGACTGGGAGCCCAGTGGTGACCGAAATCCACAGAACCGGGGGAAGAGCAGGTTCAGGAGAATTACCTGGGACGAAGCCACAGACATCATAGCCAGTGAAATAAAGAGGATGCAGGCGGAATACGGGCCATATGCGATATATTTGCAGGGCGATGGACATGGAGAGTCAAAAATTGTCCATGCTCCTCATGGGTGTCAAACTCAAATGTTCAAATATCTGGGCGAAGGCGAGGAGAAGGGAGAGTATACCCTGCAGGTTAGAACTCCGGACAGCTGGGAAGGATGGAAATGGGGTGCCACTCATATGTGGGGAATGTCTCCTTTTGGTACATACAGTCCGGGCACCAATGCTTTCAAGGACATTGCCGAGAACACCGATATGATTCTGTTCTGGGGGAGCGACTGGGAAACTACGCCGTGGCAACTTGGCGGGCAGCACATGAGCCTGTGGGCTTATTTCTACACGGAACTTAGGATAAAACAAATTTTTATCAGCCCGGACCTGAACTACTCTGCAGCAGTGCACGCTGATAAATGGGTTCCGGTATATCCCAATACGGATGCTGCATTGCTACTGGCCATAGCCTATACCTGGATAGCCGAAGGGACATATGATAAGCATTTTATAGCCACACACACGCATGGTTTTGACAAATTTAAAGCATATGTCATGGGAGACGATGATGGAATCCCCAAGACGGCCGAATGGGCTTCGCCGTTGTGTGGCGTACCGGTGTGGACAATAAAAGCGCTGGCAAGAGAGTGGGCATCCAAAGCGACTACCTTTGGGAGCGGTACTGGTGGCCCACTTTGTAGAGGTACCTACTCAACTGAACCTGCCAGGATGCAGGTGGCGTGTTCCGCCATGCAGGGAATAGGGAAACCGGGAACCAACCGGACCTCTGTCTTCAGTATGCCCAG
>SMTZ1_10009730_pt1 | contig 15193 bp, 17 predicted proteins | sample DeeMarSWOR136_30_FD_25667 | JGI IMG/M metagenome (IMG submission 25667)
ATTATCTATAGTTTGAAACCACATAGCCGATAAGATACATTCGAAAGCAATCGCGTCTAGGAAGGAGGCAGAAACGCTCATGAAAAAAGGCAGACCAATGCTCGTTCTTGCCGTCTTCGCCGGCCTCGCTTTTCTGGCAGTCGGGGCTTTGATGGCGGCTGATGTGCCCGATGACATCCTCATCGAAAATGAAGGCTATAAAGCCGACAGAAAGGGGCCTGTCAAACTATCCCACAAGAAACATTCCACGGACTATGGAGCCGTGTGCACTGATTGCCATCATGAATATGACGGTGGCAAAAACGTGTGGAAAGAAGGTCAACCTGTCAAGAAATGCAGTGCCTGTCATGATCCCCAAAAAACGGAAGGCAATGTCCAGAAACTCCAGACCGCCTACCACAGCAACTGCAAAGATTGCCATAAAGAGCATCAGGACAAGAATGCCCCCTACAAGAAATGCAATGACTGCCATCAGAAGAAGGAGTAAAGACAGTCTCCTGGACTGATCCGAAGCATCAAGAAGCAAGAAGGCCGCTCTCCTTTAGAGAGCGGCCTTCTTGCTTACCCATACAAAAATTTTATGTCAGCCTCACGCCACCCCTTTTGGGGGGCAAAAGCATCTCCACACAGAGAAATCTTCTCAGATTTCTGTGACCGTTATGGCCTCTTGATCACACACCTCCACACAACTTTCGCAGCCAAGGCACTCCTCGGCGTTTACCGCCACGGATTTTCCGTCCTGAATTTCATAAACGTCAACAGGACAGACTTCCACACATTCCTCACAACCTTCACATTTGTCGACATCAACCGTCACTTCATACGCCATCTGACTTGCCCTCCTATATTGTATTGTAAATCTAAGGTCTTATATTTACAGCAATTCTGTGGTGGAAATGGCCCTTAAAAACGTCTGCATTCTTTAACAAAGTCAAATTTGGATTGTCAAGCTTTTTTGTTTTTAAGAAAGGGGCCCAATCCCTTTGAGGGAAAGGGCCCTTTTCTCTATCTGACGACTTTTCTTACGAAACAGCAGCCTCCTCTTTGACGGACACGACGATCTTGTAGAGAACGGTCAGGATAAAGAACCCGGTGGCCCAGACCCCGACGGATATGAAAATCTCCGGCACCGTGGGCCAATATTCAAAGACCCGCTCAAAAGGATTGGGCACAAAGCCACCGATCACCAGTCCGAACCCTTTGTCGATCCAGGTGGAGATGATCACCGCTCCACACGCCACAGCCAGGATGCCCTGCCTTCGGCGAGTCGCAGGCACGATCAGGAGCACCAAGGCGACCAGGGCGAAGAAGGCTGCGGTCCACATCCAGGGTACCAGCCTGTCGTATCCGTCCAAACCCTTAAATAGGTATTGGATGCTGTGCATGTGGCCTGGGATCTGGCTGTAAAAGGCTGTGAACATCTCCAGTAAGAAAAAGAACACATTGATGATCATGGCATAGGCCACGATGCTGCCCAAGGTCCGGATCTGCTCCTTCCCGGGATCGAAGCGTGTGAACCTCTTGACAATAAGGGCCAGTAAAATCAAGAGTGCCGGTCCAGAGCAAAACGCGGAAGACAAAAATCGGGCTGCCATGATGGCCGTGAGCCAGTAATGCCGCCCGGGCAGGCCGGCGTAAAGAAATGCCGTCACGGTATGGATACTAAATGCCCAGGGAATGGAAATATAGATCAGCACCTTGACCCACTTCTGGTAGGCGACGCCCTTTCGCTCCGCACTGAGGACGTTCCAGCCGATGACGAGGTTGAGGAGCATGTAAACAGAATGGAGCTCGGATTGGGGTAGATCATTATGTTCAGCATTCTGGGCAGATTACCGAGATCCACCATCACGAAAAGGCCACACATGACAATGGAGGCCACCGCCAGGAATTCCCCCAGGATCGTGATGCGGCCAAAGGCCTTGTAATCGTGAATATAGTAAGGCAGAACGACCATGACGCCGGAGGCGGCCACCCCCACGAAATAGGTGAGCTGACCGATATAAAATCCCCAAGAGACATCTCTGCTCATTCCTGTAATTCTCAGGCCTTCGAACCACTGATAGAGATAACACCCAAAGCCCACACCCATCAGGGCCAGCAGGAAAACAACCCAACTCCAGTACTGCGGACTTCCTTTTATTGCCTTATCAAGCATACGCACCTCATATGATATAATAAACGTTGGGCCCCGAGCCCAGTTCAGGTTTACGCCGAATCGTGTAGCTTTCGTGTAAGCTTTTTCTCACGTCTGAGCTCGGATCATCTAGGTCGCCAAATACCAAAGCATGGGGTTTCACTGCGTTGGCAGCCTCCACGCATGCCGGAAGTTGCCCCTTGGCAATTCTTTCTGCACAGAAGTTGCACTTCTCCACCACCCCTTTTGAACGGGTTGGATATTCCAAGTTCGTGGGAAAGTTAGGATTCAGCTCTTTAGGCGCCTTCCGCGGGTCCCCCCAGTTGAAACTCCGCACCCCGTAAGGGCATGCCGCCATGCAGAATCGACATCCGATGCACCGGTGCTGATCCATCATCACCACGCCGTCCTCTCTTTTCCATGTGGCCTTGGTAGGGCATACCCGGCAGCAAGGGGGATTGGTGCAGTGATTGCACAGGAGAAGAAAATTCCGGCCATGGTACTGCTCACTCACATATTCATGATGTTGACCAGGAAAGGTGTGCTCATAGGTCTCTTTCCAGATCCACTTAATTTCCTCTTTCGGATTCCCCAGGTTGGGAACATTGTGCACCCGATGGCAGGCCTCGATGCACTTGTCCATGAGCGCCTCATCCATCTTGGTCATATCCACCACCATGCCCCATTTCCTCCCCTCAGTGAGAGGAAGATCCTTGAGGGAAGCCTCCAGTTCCCCCGGAGCAAGCAGCTCAAAAGCCGCCTTTCCTCCCAAACCCATCATCGCAGAAAGGCCGGCGATCTTCAGGAACTTTCTTCTATCCATGCCCATCAGTTGTTCTCCTTAGGCTCGATATGACAATCCCAGCAGTAGGGATCCACATCCAAGTAATTGTGACATTGATCGCAGAACTTGGATTTATTGGAGTGACAATCCATACAGGTTACCTGAAGGCTTTTGTAGTACACCTTGCCGTTGCTCGCTGTATAGTACCTTTTCCCGTCCCGGACCACCTCGTGCCGCCACGTGTCGAGGAGACTCATATGAGAACTTCTCATATATTCTGTTGTTTCCACACAGACCTTCGCCTCCTTCGCCTTGGGCGTGAGCTGCGGGTCCGGTGCTTTGGCGGCCTTCCCGGCATTGTAATAGAAGGGAAACAGCAACAGCCCTACACCAATAATGAGTCCAACGATGATCTTACCGCTGTCATACATCCTCTTGTTCCTCCATGTCCTCCATGCCTGGGAGAGCTTCGCCGCGCAAATCCGTGGTTCTTTCCTTCTCCCCATCCAGAATGAGGGCATTGCCCACCAGTTCGTGAACACCTGTAACGTCGACTTCAGGCACCCAGTATTCCATCAGCGGTGGCAGCACGGCCCTGTCGATGGCGCACACGCAGGCCAGCATGTTCACCCCGTGTTTCTCATGAACGTGCTTGACAGCATTTGCCCGGGGTAGGCCGCCTCGCATTCTGAGCTCCATGTTCTCCCCGGCATTCAGACCAGCCCCACTGCCGCAACAAAACGTCTGCTCTCGGATGGTATTCTCCGGCATCTCATAAAAATGGTTGCAGGTATTCCTGATGATATACCGTGGCTCTTCAAGCAGGCCCATCCCCCTAGCAGGGTTGCAGGAGTCGTGGAACGTGACTTTCAGGTTATCGTTTCGGCTCGGATCCATTTTCAGCTTGTCGTGCTTTATCAGATCCGCCGTAAACTCCGTGATGTGAACCATCTTGGTGCTCTTTGCATTGTCGAACTTGGTTCCTGTAATGGGAGAGACAGGTTCCTCCAAGAAGTCCGCCGGGCCGTTGAAGGTATCCATGTATTGGTTGATGACCCGCCACATATGGCCGCACTCTCCGCCGAGAATCCATTTCACGCCGAGACGCTTTGCTTCCGCATACATTTTGGCGTTCAGCCTCTTGGCCATCTCGTGGGAGGTAAAATACCCGAAATTTCCGCCCTCCGAGGCAAAGGTGCTCCAGGTCAAGTCGAGTCCGAGCTTCTCGAGATAGTGAAACAAAATGAGATATCCCATGCACGTGTACGTCCCGGGATCAGCAAAAACATCCCCTGAGGGGGTGATAAAAAGGATTTCGGCACCCTTTCGATTGAAGCTGGGATTCAACCGCACCCCTGTGATCTCTTCCACGTCATCCACAAAGAAGTCGATCATGTCTTTATACGCGTGAGGTTGAATGCCCAGGTGGTTCCCTGTTCTGTAACAGTTCGCCACAGGCGCGGCGATCCAGTCCGTGTTCAAACCGAGCAAATTCAACAGCTCCCTGCCGATAATGGTGATCTCCGCCGTGTCGATCCCATAGGGGCAAAACAAGGAGCACCGGCGACACTCCGTGCACTGAAAAAAGTAAGACCACCACTCCTTGAGCACATCATAGGTCAACGCTCTCGCGCCGGCAAACTGCCCCAGGATCTTGCCCGCGGTGGTGTACTCTTTTCGATAGATGGATCGAAGCAATTCCGCCCTGAGAACCGGCATGTTCTTGGGATCACCGCCGCCGATAAAAAAATGGCATTTATCGGCACAAGCGCCGCATCGCACGCAGATGTCCATGAAGATCTTCAGAGACCGGAACTTTTGGAGACGCTCCCCCAGCCCCTCAACAATGATCTCTTTCCAGTTCTCCGGTAGTTTCCAGTCCTCATCAAAAGGAGACCATTCTCTCGCGTTGGGAAAATCCACATAGTCTAAATTCTTCGGATTCGCGGCATAGCAAGCGATACCCCTTCGAATCTCCGTTGGCTCTTGCATCCAGCCCCGCCATACAGGGGGACGGTGATCGATCTTCGCAAGCTCTTCTGGTTTGGGGACTTCATCAGACATAGCTACTCCTTTGCTCCTTCCTCTTGTGATCCAGCGTCTTCTTCAGCCGCGCCCTCCGGCGTTTTCTCCACCGGCAAGCCGGCCTCAACCATCTTCTCCCTGAACTCCTCTTCGTATTCTTCATAGGTATGGGTTTTGACGGCATAGTTCCAGGGATTGATGTGCCGGACAAACCGGCTGTTGTTGGACAAGTTTCTCGAGGGGCTCAGGAAGACCCCTGCGAGGTGCATGAGTTTGCTGAAAGGGAAATAGGCGATCAGCACACTCAGCATAAAGAGATGGATATAAAAGATCACCCCGATCCCTTCAGGCGCCTTGGGATTGAATGTCACCAGTCCAATAGCCAACTCCTTCACTGCAGTCACATCCACCCTGATGAGATAACGCATCAAAATGCCGGTTAAACCCAGCGTGAGAATGAGAAAGAGAGGAAAATAATCTGCTGGAAGGGAGAGGTACCGCATCTGGGGGATGTAAATTCTTCGAAGAAAAAGATAGGTGAGTGCCAGCATGAGGAGCATATCGGTGAGGTAGACACCTGGAATGCCCAAGCCGTTCACAGGCAGAATACCCATCTGCAAAAACCCGTCCAATTTATCTAGGAGCGTTACAAATGCCGGCACCGGTTCCGTAAAGAACCGGAAGTGTCTGAGAAACACGACCAAAAAGGAATAGTGAAAAACGAGTGCGCCCAGCCAAAGCCATTCCAAAGCCATTTCTCCCACTCATAGGAAATCTTTGGCCCGCCCCGGAACTCCAATCGCGTGTTCCTGAAAAGAGAACGAAAAAAAAGCACTTCAAAGATCATCCTGAGCACGACCCAACCCGTACCTTTCGGGTTGTCGATGCGGTTTGGCTTAATCCAAGGGAGGCTCCACTGCTGGCCCGCGGTGGTTGGGATGCGAAAGGGAACGGGTGAGCGTGCCCAATCCAGAACGCGCACAACAATTCCCACAAAAAAAGTGGCCACAGCCAAATAGGGCACGACAATCCCGAAGAGGACGCGCAGATCCAATGCCCCCACGCCGATCCATGGAATGAGTACAAGTATGCTAACGGCAATGCCTGAAAATAAGATACTGGCGATAAAGTTCATAGACGACTACCTCATCTCATCATGAATTGGACTCTGTGTTCTTCATTTTCTCTTGGCTTGAGCTCCAACTCGGTATATCGCAGATCAAGCCCGCTTTTTTCAGGAGTCTTGAGACTTGATTCTTCGCCTCGTTGGCCCTGATTTCGTAAATTTGCTCTTTGCACTTCATATAGATATCAAAAGCGAGAAGGGCCACCTCATCCAGTTTTGACTCAAACTTCTGCAAGGCATCAACAAGCTGGTGCTCTCGAATCTCCTTTTCGAGTTCTTCTCGGATAACCTTTTTCAAGAGATAAACAAAGCGGACCGCTTGGGAAGGGCTGAAATCTTGAACCGCCCGGATTCTGACGATGCTGTCTAGAAGGGGAGAAAGCTTCTCCGGGTCTATGTCCCCCAAAAGCAACCCGTAAAGCTTCCGGATCTCCTTTTCTATCGTGGTTCCCACAGGGTTTGCAAAGGGATCCTTCTGCTTTTTCAGGAACCTTTGGGCATCATGGGGATAAGTCTCCAGGGTGAGGGTCGACCATCGATCCACAATCTTAGGGCCTTTTTGGGACAGGAGCTGTTCCAGTTTCATTTCTTCGTTTCGGGCGTAGAATCTCTAAACATGAAAAGAGCGATGGCATCATCGCTGTTTAATTCATACCGGCAGAGCGGCCGACAATTCTGCCCTCAAAAAGATGGTCAGCCTTTTTCGTGATATTCGCTATCGTTTACCCAGCATGGCGAAAAGCGCACACAAAAGAGTTCGCTATCTTTTCTCTCACGGGAACGATGGGCAACGATGAATGATGTGCTTGGATTGACCAAGAGTGCATCAATGGCGGTCTTGTTCGGCGCCTGGACTATAGACAAATTGTCTGGGGGTGTCAAGAAAAAATAAGTTGGAAAATCATACCCTTTTTCCCTCAGGCCAGGCTCCCGATGGACTTGGAAAAGGGTGCTCACAGGCCCTTTTCAAAACCGGTCATCCGATCTTTTTCGATGCTTGTCATCCCGGAAAGTCCCTTCCATCCATCCCACCCGCACATTCTCCCGGTGGTCAAATTTTGGAACAAAGGGCTTGATGTCCAAAAGGGGGGTCTCATCGAGCATATCCACCTCGCCCAGATAAAGAATATTTCCCTCTCTTTTTTCCAGTTGCACCACCGACAGACCCAGCGGGTTCGGCCGTCGGGGTGCTCTCATGGCGAAGACACCATGAAGCTTTTCTTCCACATAAGGCCGGCATACCAGGTCATAGCCTTGGGACTGATCAAAGACATAGAGAAGAATGAGATGGGAAAAGCCCTCAATATCTTTGAGCCCCGGCTCGTACTCTTTGAAAATCTCTGCCCAACCTTTGGACCCTGGGTCGAAGACGCCTTGGATAGGGATGCCGCTTTTGCTTTTATAAGGAGTGTACAGCGTCCCTATAGCGGTAAAGTGATATTCTTTTTCTTTCTTCACGAGACCTCCTGGATTAATCTGTTTTTCCAGCATTCTACGCCTTCATTAATTCTTTTGCAAAGGCTATGGGGATATGCTAGAAAAACGATAATATGTGGCCCCAGGTGATACAGGCGTAACATGAAGCGTGGGCAGTGGGAAGATCACTACACCCGCCGGGCCAGGAAAGAAAACTGGCTCGCCAGATCCGTCTTTAAGCTCCAAGAAATTGACAGAAGGTACAAGCTCATTCACCGGGGAGACCGCCTTCTTGATCTTGGCTGCCATCCCGGTTCATGGTCTCAGTACAGCCTTGAGCGCGTCGGCCCCAAGGGGACGGTGGTCGGGGTGGATCTCAGAGAGCCCGATCGTCTCTCGGCCCCGAACTTTCGGTTTATCGAGGCCGATGTCTTGCTTTTGGACACGGCGTGGCTCAAGAATGAGATCGGTCTTTGCGATGTGGTGATGAGCGATCTGGCCCCCAAAACCACGGGAATCCGGGTAGCCGACGCAAGCCGTTCTTTGGAACTGGCCCGAGGGGCCCTGAATATTGCCCTGGTCCTTCTCAAAAAGGGGGGGCACTTTCTTTGCAAGGCTTTTGAAAGCGAGGACACCAAGCCTTTCAAAGATGGGTTTTCTGTGCGCTTTGACGAGACTCGAATCATTCGCCCGTCCGCAGTTCGCAAAACCAGCAGGGAGATTTACATCCTTGGACTGGATTTTCTGGATCGAATAAGGGATAACAAACAACAAAGAACTCCGAATTGAGCGTTACCGTTCAGTGGTTGGACAACATTTAGGCATGGCGATGCGAGGAGGTTAGGCTATGTCAGGTCATTCTAAATGGGCTTCTATCAGGCACAAAAAGGGGGCTGTGGATGCCAAAAGGGGCAAAGTATTCTCGCGGCTGATTAAAGAAATCACCGTGGCAGCCCGGATGGGTGGCGGAGACCCCATGGGGAATCCCCGCTTGAGACAGGCCATCCAGGCAGCCAAAGCGGAGAATATGCCCAAAGATAACATCGCGCGGGCGATCAAGAAGGGCACCGGAGAGCTCGAAGGCAGTTCCTATGAAGAGGTAAGCTATGAAGCTTACGGCCCCGGCGGTGTCGCCGTGCTCATCGATTGCCTTACAGACAACAAGAACAGAACCGTCGCTGACCTGAAGCATATCTTCGACCGCCACGGCGGAAGCCTCGGTGAACCCGGCTGTGTCTCTTGGATCTTTGTGAAAAAAGGGTTGATCGTCTTTGACGCGGATAAAGTCACAGAAGAACAGCTCCTTGAAATTGCTTTGGATGCCGGGGCGGAAGATGTGCGGCAGACAGAAGGCCAGTTTGAAGTGATCATGGATCCGGCAGATTTTGAGAAGGTGAAGAACGCCTCCGATGAAGCGAGCCTGATCTATAATCTTGCTGAGATCAGCATGATCCCGCAAAACACAGTAAGACTGGAAGGCAAAAAGGCTGAGCAGATGCTCCACCTCATGGAGGCCCTTGAGGACAACGACGATATCAGCGATGTGTATGCCAACTTTGATATCCCTGATGAGGTCATTGAGGCCATAGGCTAATGCTTGTGCTGGGGGTAGATCCCGGCTCGAAAGTCACCGGATACGGGCTGGTAGAGAAAGAAGGGCATCGGATGATCTTCGTCCATGCAGGCACCATAAGGACCTCCCAGGAGCGCCCGTTCTATGAAAGAATCGATGAGATTTTCCGTTCCATGACGGAGATCATGACCCATTTCAGCCCCCAGGAGATGGCCCTCGAAGACATCTTCTTTGCCAAGAACGTGAAGAGCGCCTTGAAAATAGGCCACGCGAGGGGCGCGGTGTTGATCGCGGCCGTCCAGTGCGGCATCAAGATCTTCGAATACACCCCTTTGGAAATCAAAAAATCGGTCGTGGGTTACGGTAGGGCCACGAAGGAGCAGGTTCGCGCCATGACCCAAGTGATTCTGAAACTTAAAACCCAACCCGACCTGGATGCATCGGATGCCTTGGCCACTGCGATATGTCACCTCAATTGGACAAGATACGATCGCTAGAATATGATCGCGCACCTAAACGGCATTTTACAAAGAAAAAAACCCCATGCTGTGGTAATTGATAATGCCGGCATCGGCTATGAAGTCATTGTTCCCCTGTCCACCTTCTATGCCCTGCCAGAGGAAGAGAAAAAGGTAAGCCTTCACATCTACACCCATGTCCGGGAGGACGCGCTTCTCCTTTTCGGCTTCCACAGGATCTTGGAAAAAGAAATTTTTATGATGCTCATATCCGTTACCGGAATAGGGCCTAGGTTGGCCATCAACATTTTATCCGGCATCGGCCCGGAGGAACTCTTGGAAGCCATGGCCGCAGGCGATGCAGCTCGCATGCGATCCATCCCCGGCGTCGGCAAAAAAACAGCAGAAAGAATCGCTCTGGAACTGGGCGAGAAGGCGCTTCAGATGAGGGGTGAGCGCGAGCCCTTGCCTTCCAAGATGATCCCTGAAGAGGGCAGAAGAAACCATGAGGATGCGATCTCAGCCCTTGTGAACCTGGGCTATTCGGCCAAAGCGGCAAGGAGCGCCGTAGACAGAGCCCGAGGGGCCGTCCAAGAAACCGGTTTGGAGGCACTCATCAAGGAAGCGCTGCGAATACTGGTATGAGTATAAGGCGCAAGGCGCAAGGCAAAGAGATCCTCCGCACCAATTTTTTCGACAGGAAGGCATCTTAACATTTATCCGCGGATTAACGACAAGCCCGCCCTGGCGCTGTAGCAGGTGAATCTCGATCGTTTCTCCATTGTGAGACAATGTGAGCGGCAAACACACTTTGGTTTGTGCCAGATCTGGGCGAGGGTCTTTGGCGGAGCCGGGATGGCTGTTCCCCGAAAGGCGATATCTCAAAAGAATTCCACCGCACATTTCAGCGGACTGATCTTTGAGGGTTTGCACCACGAAAGCCCCAGCAAAATTTCTCGTTCCGACAAAGTCAAAGCTCTCTCAAACCCTCAAAGATCAGTCTGCCTCCTCATAACCTCATAGATATCGCCTTGAGGGGAATGGCCATCCCCGGCGAGAGCCTCATTGGTTTGAGGGGGAGCTTCGCTACAAGGGGTTTTATGAAAGACAGAATCATCGATCCGGAGCGGAACGTGGAGGAGATCCCGGCTGAGGTCAGCCTGAGGCCCAAGAGTCTTGGCGAATACGTGGGTCAGGAAGGGTTAAAGAGAAACCTACGGGTGTTCATCGAAGCGGCGAAGGGGCGCTCGGATGCCTTGGATCATGTTCTTTTCCACGGAAGCCCCGGGCTGGGAAAGACCTCTCTCGCCCATATCATTGCCCATGAACTGGGGGTAAACGTCACCAGCACGTCAGGGCCGGTCATAGAAAGGCCCGGGGATCTCGCTGCCATTCTGACAAACCTCCAACCCCGGGATGTCCTCTTCATCGACGAAGTACACCGCCTAAACCACGTGGTTGAGGAAATTCTCTATCCCGCCATGGAGGACTACCAGTTAGATATCATCATAGGCCAAGGCCCTTCGGCCCGGACCATGAAGATACCACTCCCCCCCTTTACCTTGGTGGGCGCCACCACCAGAGCCGGCCTGCTGACTCCCCCCCTGAGGGAACGCTTCGGTGTCATTCTGAGGGTGGATTTCTACGAGCCTGAAGACCTGCAAAAGATCGTGCTCCGTTCAGCCCAGCTGTTGGAAATTCCCATCAACACAGAGGGCGCATTTGAAATCGCGAGACGGTCACGGGGAACGCCCAGGGTGGCCAACAGAATTCTTCGAAGGGTTCGAGACTACGCCCAAGTTGAAGCCGAGGGGGTGATCGTACGGGAGGTCGCAAAAAAAGCGCTCGATATGCTCGGGGTGGACGATCGCGGCCTTGACAACATGGACCGCCATATCATGCTCACCATTATCGAAAAATTCAATGGTGGGCCGATTGGCCTCGACACCCTCTCCGCGGCTGTGAGTGAGGAAAAAGACACCTTGGAGGACGTTTACGAGCCCTTCCTCATTCAAATCGGTTACATTAAAAGGACTCCCCGCGGTCGAGTGGCAACCAAACTGGCTTATTCCCACTTCGGCATCAAGATGGATGAAGACAGTCAGGCACAAAAGCGCCTTTTTTAGCAGAATGCTGGCCTCCACACGCCCTGGATTCAGCTCCCTTTCCTGAACAACCATCCGGCGGCAAATTCTTCCTAAGAAGCCTCTCTTCAAGGAAATCGCCCGAAGAAAAGTTGACAAATAAGGCGGTTTTCACTAGATTGCAGGATCGAACTCAACCCTGTCGGAGGCTCCTGAGTGTCTGATTTTTCTCAAAATCGAACAGGCATCACCACCTTCCATATTCTCAATCAGGATCGCAAGCACCTCAGGAATCAACTCAGACTCCACTGCAAGTGGAAAAAGACAGTCCTCATCGTGCCATTGCTCGCCAGCGAATACACAGATCCTGCTAATCTTCCCGTCTTCGAAAACATCCTGAAACAACTCGCAGACATCCGATACCTTTCAAGCATCATTTTCGGGCTCGACCGAGCTTCTGAAGAGGAAGCCCTCCTGTTAAAGAACTTGATCAAAGAATACGGCATCCGAAATCACGTGATTCAGTGGAATGACGGTCCAGGATTCAGTGGCATTTACGAACAATTGAATGAAGCCGGTTTCAACATTCAAGAGCCGGGCAAAGGGAAAAACATGTTTCTCGGCTTTGGGATTGCCATCGCTCTGGGGGCGGAATCGGTGGGCCTCATTGATGCCGATATCAGGACATTCAGGCGCGTTCAACTGGAGCGCCTCCTCTATCCCGTGGTGGTCCTCAATTATGATTTCTCAAAGGCTTACTATGCCCGGATCCGAGATCGGGAGCTCTTCGGCAGGGTGAAGCGGCTCCTCCTTGACCCGTTGCTCCTTTCCCTCAAAAGAAAATTCACGGAGAGCCAAGAAGAGAAGATGCTGCGGCTCATTGATTTTCTGCTCGGATTTCATTACCAGTTGTCCGGTGAAGTTGCTTTCCATGTCGACCTTCTCAAGAAAATGCGTTTCGCCACCAATTGGGGCGTGGAAATATTTACCCTCATCGAGGTCTATCGAAAGGCTTCCACATCGGCCCAGGTGATGTTTACGAAACAACCTTTTGACCACAAGCATCAGGAGGTGTCGGAGCAGGACAAATCCAGGGGATTGAATCGTATGGCCGTGGACATCGTCACCACCCTGATGAATGCCCTGGTAATCGAGGAAGGGCTGGAGATCTCCGACACCTTTTTCCGGGACCTGGCGATTACCTATCAGGCGGTGGCCGAAGAACAGATCAAGAAATATTCTGATAATGCGGGTTTCAGCAATTTGAAACACGACCGAGATGCAGAAGAGAGTTTGGTGAAGAATGTTTTTCGGAATTCCATCCTCCACGCAGGGGAATTGCTCACATCACCTTACAGGATGACGGAAAAATTCTTGCGGTTCGTCAACAGCTACCCTGAATTCAAACCCTTTCTCGAAAACGGCCTTGCTGAAACGATCATGGCGGTGGAGAAAAAAACCCAAGACTATCTGTTTGAGACCCCCCAGACCGTCTCCTGGGAGCGGGTAGCCAATAAGCTCCCCAGAATTTACTACGCCTTGATCGAAGCGGTGGAGGATGAAAAAAGGCGTTTCGCCTGAGGAGGCCGATAGCATAAGGGATGCAAAACGGGCCAGCACTTGGGGGTGACGGTGCCCCCTCTTTTTTGATATTCACGGATTTGGACGGGACCCTCCTGGATCACGCTACGTACAGTTGGAAGGAGGCGGAACCGGCTCTCGCTCTGTGCAGACGTGCCCATGTGCCCGTTATCCTTGTATCCAGCAAGACGCGGGCAGAGATGGATGTACTGCGGGTCGCATTGGGATTGTCTTCGCCTTTCATCTCAGAGAATGGGGGCGGAATCTTTTTCCCTATAGAAGGAACCTCTGCGCCGCCTCCGGCTGCGGTTCCAGACAAAGGAACGTGGAAGTGGTCTCTGGGGCCACCTTATGAAAAGCTCGTGGAGTCACTCGATGCAATTCGGAAGGAGTTGGGTTGGAAGATCCGTGGTTTCTCAGAAATGAGTCCCCAAGAAATCAGCCGACTTACAGGGCTGGACACGGAGAGCTGCCGCCTGGCCTCTATGAGAGAATTTGATGAGCCCTTCGTGGTGGCAGAACCCGAAAATGCGGATATGGCGTCCCTCCACGGTGCTGCAGAACGGCGGGGCCTTCATGTCACGACCGGCGGGCGATTCCATCATTTGCAGGGACAAAATGACAAGGGTGCGGCGGTAACAAAACTCATCGCCTGGGTTCGAGACCAAGAACCGTCTTCCCGCCTCATCACTGTCGCACTCGGAGACAGTCCGAATGACTTCACCATGCTTGAACAAGTTGACCACCCTGTGTTGATCCGTTCGGGCCGTCGCTATCCCGAATTGGCCTATAAAATACCAGACCTGAAGATCACTCAAAAGACGGGACCGCGGGGCTGGAACGAGGCCGTCTCAGAGATACTCGGCAACCCATCGAAGGGAGGAAAGTCTGAATATGTTTGAACCGGAGGTAAACCCAGAGGGAATCGAGAAGGCGGATTTGGTGGTCGCCATTCCATCCTTCAAGGAAGCTGATTCCATCAGCTTTCCTACCCAGCAGGCAAGCCTGGGATTGAGCAAGTACTTCCCCCAGATGAACTCCGTGATCGTGAACTGCGATAACAATTCGCCGGACAATACCAAGCAAGTTTTTCTGGACACCCAGGTTCAGGTGCCCAAGATCTACATATCCACACCTCCCGGCGTGAAAGGAAAAGGCAACAATTTCAGAAATCTTTTTCAGAAGGTGGTTGACCTAGAGGCAAAAGCGGTTGTCGTTGTCGATGCCGATCTAAAAAGCATTACCCCGGAGTGGATAAAACACTTGGGCGAGCCTCTCTTCAGTGATTTCTCGTTCGTGGCCCCACTTTACGTCCGGCACAAGTACGACGGAACCATCACCAACGGCATTGCCTATCCCCTTTCAAGGGCTCTTTATGGCAGGCGGGTTCGCCAGCCCATTGGAGGGGACTTCGGCTTCACCGGGGAAATGGCGAGGGTCTATCTTGAGGCTGAGATTTGGGATGAGGCGGTCGCCAATTTCGGGATCGATATCTGGATGACCACGCTGGCTTTATACGAAGGGGCCCAAGTCTGCCAGTCCTTTATGGGACGGCCGAAAATCCACCGGGCAAAAGACCCTGCCGCCGCGCTGGGCCCCATGTTTCGGCAGGTGGTGGGAACCATTTTCAGCCTCATCTGTCAGTTCGAATCCTATTGGACGAAGGTCAAGTACAGCAAGCCCACATCCATTTATGGTTTCGGATTAGGTGAGGTGGAGATGCCCCCCAAGGTGGATGTGGATGCGGAGAAGCTTCTTCATGGATTCCAGGAAGGCTTTGCAACCTACGGCGAAGTATGGGAGAAGACCCTCTCCAGAGACGTGTATAACAAGCTTTTGGAAATCAAAGGCATGAAGCGGAACGTGTTCACTTTCCCCACCGATTTATGGGCCAGGATTCTCTATGACAAGGCACTGAGCTACCGGAACAGCGTCTGCGATCGTGATTTGATGATGGATGCCCTCATTCCTCTTTATTTCGGCAGAACCCTATCCTTTGTGAGAAAGAC
>SMTZ1_10003791_pt1 | contig 15192 bp, 15 predicted proteins | sample DeeMarSWOR136_30_FD_25667 | JGI IMG/M metagenome (IMG submission 25667)
GTCTTAGTGAACAAGGAGTGACACCAAATCCGTTTGAAGATCTAAAGCCTACCTACCAATATAGTGGCATTGAAGAGCTTCAAACAGCGGTTAGTGCCATTGGAAAACAGATTCAAGCCGAAGGGGTTGCTTGTGAACTAGCTCCCTTGGTGGTTGGTTTCATTGGATATGGGAATACCTCACGAGGTGCACAAGCTATCTTCGATTTACTTCCACACAAAACCGTTTCACCAGCAGAATTACCCCACCTTACACCCGATAACCATTTCCTATACAAGGTGGTCTTTCGAGAAGAAGACACGATTCGCCCTAAGGATTCCAAAGCGACATTTGACCTGCAAGATTACTATGACCACGGAAAAGCCAAATACCAATCTGCCTTTCTCCAATACCTCCCAAACATATCCGTTTTGATGAACTGTATATACTGGTCAGATAAGTACCCCCGGATGGTTACCAAACAAGAACTGAAGAAGCTATGGAATCAAACTGGTGGAAAGCCGAGGCTTCTCATCGTCGGTGACATTAGCTGTGATATCCATGGAGCAATCGAATTCACGGTACAATGCACCAAACCAGACCATCCAACCTTTGTTTACCATCCCGATACGGATGAAGCGACTATAGGCATTTCTGGTGATGGTGTAGTTGTTATGGCAGTTGACAACCTTCCAACAGAACTACCCCGGGATGCGTCCACCTCCTTTAGTGAAACCCTTCAACGGTTCATCCCAGCGCTGGTTAATGCCGATTATAGTGTGCCCTTTGAACAGTTGGACTTGCCCCCAGAAGTGAAAAAAGCCGTTATCGTGTATCGGGGCATCCTTACTCCCGAATATGAATATCTCGAAAAGTATTTGTAACAAAAAATAGGAAGCAGAAACAAGGAGGAATACTGGGATGCAACATGTTTTGGTACTTGGTGCCGGATTGGTCGCTCGCCCCTATATCCAGTACATGCTCGATCATGACTACCAGGTTACCGTTGCTAGTCGAACTGTCAGTAAGGCGATGAATCTCATCGGTGACCACCCTAACGGGGAGGCGCGAGCCTTCGATATTAATCGGCAATCCAAAGACCTGAAGGAACTGGTAAAACCAGTTGACTTAGTTGTTTCCCTTCTTCCGTACACCTTCCATGTGCAAGTGGCCCGAGAATGTCTCCGGTACAAAGTGAACATGGTGACTACCTCTTATGTGTCGGATGAGATGCGGACCCTTGATGCACAGGCTAAACGTGTGGGCATTATCATCCTCAACGAATGCGGAGTTGATCCTGGCCAAGACCATATGTCAGCCATGAAGATCATCCACCAGGCCCAAGCTGAAGGCGGGAAAATTCTCGAATTTACGAGCTTCACAGGCGGTTTACCAGCACCAGAAGCAAATACCAATCCCTTTGGGTATAAGCTCTCCTGGAGCCCCCGAGGCGTATTACTTGCTGGGCACAACTCAGCATTATACCAAAAGGATGGACAACATATCCAAATTTCGAGTGAGGAATTATTCAATAGCTGTCACGTTGAGTGTGTACCAGAACTCGGCGATTTTGAAGGCTATCCCAATCGGGATTCCTTACAGTACATTGACATCTATGGACTCCAAGGTATCCAAACCATGCTACGTGGAACACTCCGGTATCCCGGATGGTGTAAAACCATGTACAACATCGGGCAACTTGGCCTCCTTGAACTCGAAGAAGAAACCCTCTACGATATGACCTACGCACGCTTCTTACGCAAGTATCTAGGACTCCCAGCTAGCTCAGACCTCAAAGCCGAGGTTGCGGAACGGTTAGGTCTCCCAGAAGATGATGCGGTGATTGAGCGTTATGAATGGTTGGGATTGTTTAGCAACCAAGACATTCCACTAGATCGAGGTGCGCCCATCGATGTTCTTGTTTCACTTTTTCAAGAGAAACTACAGTATGCTCCCAGAGAGCGGGATATGATTGTAATGCAACACCAGTTCACCATTGAGCACACAGATCATTCACGTGAACACATTCGATCCACACTTATCGATTATGGCATCCCTAACGGGGATTCTTCAATGAGCCGCACTGTTGCACTTCCTGCCGCGATTGCCTCACATCTGATTCTAACGGGCAACGTAGAACTGAAGGGTGTCCAAATCCCCATTCTTCCAGAACTCTATGAGCCGATTCTCAGTGAATTGGAAACTCTGAACATTCAATTCAGGGAAGAATCCACAAAAACCTAATGCCCCCCTAATGGCTTCAAGAACCTTTTAGTAGCCTCCAGCACCTTGCTAGATAATGGGAAATATGAGGTGCTTTTGAATGGAACGAAAGACCTACTACATCGTCATCCTTGTTATGATTCTAGTAATTTCTCTCGATGTAATCTGGGCGATTTTAAACTATGTTCTACCAGTGATATTTTTCGGATGGATTGAAATCAGCCCTATCATTCCAGGGAGTGCTGTGACGGACTGGCTGATTCTTTTTTATCTGCTTCCAGTGTTAGCCATCCCCTTCTATTTGTGGATGGCGGTGGTTACTCCTCGATGGCTTGTATTACCCCTAAATCGAATTCTTAATCCTGGTAGTGAGACCTATTATTATGGTGTACCGACAACCAAGCCAAAACCGCTCTATAATGTGTTTCGTAGAGCGGTTTTCGCACTACTGCTAACTTTTGGGTTATCTCTCGCTGTGGCAACCTATATCGGACCCTTATTCATAATATGGAATCCTAGCCTTCCTTTAGCCGTCAATACGTGGAACACAGCCGCAGTAATTTTCCCGATTGCTTTTATCGCCCTCGGAGTCATTTTGCCTTCTTCATGGTTGATTAATGATACTAGCATACTTTTTCATAGTCAACCACCCAGTGGTTCCCAAGAACTCTTCAGTGCAGGACGTGTGCTAACCTATCTTTTGGCAGGTTATGCAGGGATATCAGTTCTCATTTTCTATGGATACATTATCATTTACATTGGAATAATCTATGCTACTACTATCGTCACTCCGCCATGGCCTTGGGTACCACCATGGTTTGTGGTGTTGATTACCTTACTGAATCCCTTCATCTTCATCTACATGCCACTGCTTATGCTCTTAGCGTATGACCGATATCTTCCCAGCCTAATGAGACGTCTGAGAGCCTACATGGATTCAAGAGGAACACAACAGCTCTCAACAATGTGTGTGGTAGATGTTGATATTACCGAATTCCTCGGAGTTGAGAAAGTGAAAGAAGGTTTGGAAAGAGCCACTTCGAAAGAGCCCGAAGAAGACGAGTTTACGTAGATATTCTTTAGCGTCCGGCAGAGCAATATGCACCCTCACCGTTACTATCGCTTATGGATTCCGTTCGCCTTTCCCAACAGATAAAATTCATTGCCGAAATTGATAAACTGAAAAAAGTGGTCCGCGAATCATGGCTAGTTGATGCGACCCGAAAAGAAACCGATGCTGAGCACTCCTGGCACATCATGGTGATGGCCCTCTTACTCAGTGAGTATGCAAACCAACCCAACATCGATGTGTTCAAGGTCATGAAGATGTTACTCATCCATGATGTCGTGGAAATCGATGCTGGAGATACTTTCATCTATGATAAAGAGCATGTCAAAGACCAAAAAGATCGTGAGCGCAAAGCAGCCCATCGGATCTTCGGGTTGCTCCCACCAGACCAGCGTTCTGAGTTCACGGCGTTGTGGGAAGAATATGAAACCCTGACAACGCCCGAAGCCAATTACGCACGAGCCATCGACTCCATGCAACCATTGCTACTCGCCTACCTTAACGGGGGATGCTCCTGGCGGATACACAGCATCATCAAATCCCAGGTCATCGCCACCAAGAAACACATGGACAACGGATCCACCTCTCTTTGGGAATATACCCAAGACCTCTTGGATGATGCTGTGAAGAAAGGCATACTCAAAGAGTAAGCCAACGGATATATCCAAGGTTTCAACGATTTTTAGCATCCGAAACATTCAAACAAACCAAAAACCACGCCCTACCCATGAAGCTCGGAGATATCTACCATCTGATAGTCGAAATGGGGATAAAGGCTGACCCCCGTGGCGAAAAGAAAGTCCAAAAAGTACTTGAGCACTCCAAAAAGAAACTCGATAAACTCGAAGGCAAGAAGAAGGAACTAGCGGACAAAGATGTTACCTGGAACCCCTATACAGATTGCCGGTTACTCTATGGCGACCCAGACCGAGAAATCAAAAGCATCCTCGCAGGAATTGACATTACCCCTGGCGAAGTTGTACTAGCGGACCGACTCGGAGAGAAAGGGAAGAAAATCGATTTGATCCTAGCCCATCACCCGCATGGCATCGGTACGTCGCATCTCGATTTCGTAATGCGATTGCAACCTGAACATTGGGCAAAAGTTGGTGTCCCTATTGCTCAGGCCGAATCAGCTATGACAAAGCGCCTGAAAGAGGTTCACTGGGCGACTAAGGTCCGGAACCACACTCAAACCATTGATGCAGCCCGGCTGCTAGACATGCCCTTCATGTGTGCACACACCCCAGCCGATTCATTGGGATACCAATACTTGACGAAATATCTCAAGGACAAGGATCCCATGACACTTGGAGATCTCGTCGACACACTCCTTCAAATTCCAGAATATCAAGAAGCGGAGAAAGTCGGAGCTGGGCCTGAAATCTTTGTGGGCAACCCTGAAGGTAGTGTCGGTGAAAAGTTTGTCTTCTTCACAGGTGGAACAAGCCCGGGACCCGAATCGATTCCCAAATTGGCAAGAGCCGGTGTTAGTACCATAATTACAATGCACTGGACCGATGAGCTCAAGAAGGAAACCGAAAAGGAAGGGATTTACGTCGTCATTGCCGGGCATGCCAGTTCTGACTCGATTGGTGTGAATCTGATTCTTGACGAGTTGGAGAAGAAAGGCGTCAAACCTTATGCTTGCTCTGGATTCTTCCGATATAAGCGAGCCTAGCTAAAATTTGAACCTTGAAAGAAAGGAAGGAGCCGGTGAACAAGGTGTTCAACCGGCATGAATTCACTCGATTCCAGTTACTTTTCTTCGTCGATGGTTTCTAGTTCTTTCCCTTTGGTTTCATAGGGCTTGGTGAGGAATGACAGCAGTGGGAAGACCATGAACAGGCCAGCTATCGCCCAGAAAACAAGCCAATTACCTGGGAAGAATAACAACAGCAGTGCAGCGATAAGTGGAGCCAGAATATAGCCGAGTCGGGATGCTGAAACAGCAATACCGATACTTGAAGACCGCACTTTCGTTGGGAATATCTCAGTAACGTAGGTATAAATCCAAGCTAGGACCATGGCCATGAAGAAGTAGACTCCCCAGAAGAAAGCAGACATATAAGTGATACCGAGCCCCACGAAGCAAACGATAGCCCCAATAGTTCCAAGGACAAGTGTGAAGTTTCGTCCCACTTTTTCAAGTAAGACACCGGAGATTAGTGCACTGATTGGTAACATGAGTCCACCAATGGTGAGGATAGTCCTCCATTGGGTTGGGTCTGGTAACACGGCCGTGAAGAAGACACCGGACCAGGTCGTTCCAAGTTTGAAGGAAATAGTCCACATCAGATAAACTAGTGATGCAATACCAACGTAGAGGAGGTCTCTGCGGCCCAGTGACCGAATCGCTTCCATGACACCGAGTCGCTTTTCGCGTTTTTCATGCGCCTCTTTCCATCGGTAAGTTTCTTGAATGAAGATCCAGAAGACCAGTAGGATGAGACCAAAAATACCCATTACGCCGTATCCCCATCGCCATCCAAGTGTATCCATGAGCAGGGTTCCGAGAAGTGCGTAGAGGGGAATGACGCTAATGAGAAAGGCGATGCTGTTGTAGAGCCCACGGCGCTTTGCAGGGGCTTCTTCGGTGATTGGCACTTCCCAAAGGTTCGAAGTTGTGCCCATGATAGCTATGCTATAGAGTAATATGAAGAGGAAGAAGTTGATCGGGGTCGCGATTGAGGGCACGAATATGATGAGTACCGAGGGAAGGGCCATGACGAGAATGAGCGCGAGTATTCCGATTTTTCGTCCGAAAGAATCTGCGAACCAGCCAATGAAGAATACTAGAAAGACGATGACGCCAAAGACGCCTTGCCAAAAGCCAAAGAGCCATGGCGTAGTAGTTAAACCAGCTTCTGCCAATATTAACGGGGCAGCGTAACTTTCGATGAGTGAGACCCAGACATCTAACTGGCCCACAAGACCCATGAAGAGGACGAGAAAGAACATGTATTTGCCAGAACGTTTCATTTCTGCCATTTTTGGTGCCTCGTAAAACCCTTCTAAGCGTGGTCTTGTTATTTAAACACACTATGTGACTGGCTTTTCCACTGGTTTTGCGAAAAAATACCTAAAAACACCCAAGGTGTTCTGTTTTTTGAACAGTGGTCGGTTGGCTGTTCAAACCCTTAGGATATTATGTTAGGCTTGGCTAATATGGAGTATACAGATTTTGCAACCGAAGTGGTTAACTATGCAAAGGAAAAGTAAGCTCATTGTCACAGTTGTTTTGGTTGCAGTTGTTACCACGAGCCTTCTTTCTGTAGGTCTGATATCTTATATTAATCAGCCCAGTCTCATCCTGACCGGTACCCTTTACTTTAATGATTCAGGGGATCATCATGGCGGTTTTGAAATGGCTATGCAATGGAATATCACATTATTCCTCAAGGAGGGTTTGGGACAACTCATTGTCACACCAGAACCGGATTACATGTGTAATGATGTATTGCTAAAGTGGAGTTATAGTATCGTCGGATTCCAAATGTCGGAGCAGAATATTGTCATGGCAATCGATGGGCATTCGGTCGTCTTAGAATTTGTCGAAAATGAGACGATATGGAATCGATATCATAACCATTACATCAGTGCAACACCTGATTTATCCCCAACCATTTTCCCTGGATTCCTGAGCCATTACTATGTCGAATTGCGTCTAGCTCAGATTCTCCTATAGGAATCGGAGTAGCGGTGATGTGACTCGGAGTATTAGGTTCCTATATCGGCAACTAGAAACATCCGCGAAACCCAAGATTAGCTAAGCCACTCGTGTATTAAGAAATCATCCATTAAGGCATCAAAAGAAATTCCAATAGGTGTTATCACTATCTAAGTAGATTACGTGTGGTGCGGAATTTTGAGAGGAGTATCCTCTATAATTTAGTTCCACAACGCCAGCAAAATCGATCGTCGCCGACGATTTCGGCACTACAGCTGGGACACCGGGTCACTACGCGTACGGTCGAACGACCCATAGGTGGCACCTGTGTAGGCATATAACCCGTATATTCTGATGGTGTTGGGGCAAGTGCTCCGGCAATGAGTGCGAGAAGTCCTGGAACAAAGCCGATTGAGAACACTAAGGCGAGAATCCCGGAAACAATTAATCCCGTCTTATGCTGAGCAGGGAAGTGTCGCCAATTGAGCCAGAGTACTCCAAAGATCAGCCCGATTATCCCGAAGATTCCGAAGAGGAGAAGCGGGATTAACATGATCCACATGGGAGTATACATCATGAAGTAGGGGTCGTACATAAACGGCCAAAGTATGAAGCCGAATGCCACAACGCCAACGACAATGAAGAGCATGCTGAAAACGAGTTGAAGGATTCCTGCTACAAGAGTCAATGTTGAAGCAGTTTGTGCATCAGCCATTCACATAACATCTCCAATGAAGAGAAACTATTGAGTTCTACTAAATACGCCCTTTTTAGTTATTGGAAAGGGACACTCATTTTTGTAGACTAAGAAAGGGCCGCCGTTTCTCAAACAGCACTAGCGAACTAGCAAATGTGCCCCTTTTCAATCCGGGAATCTCCCCACCCGCTTGAAATGTTGGGGAATGAAAACACAGCACCCCCTCAGCCTGCTCCTCTTTTGCTACTTGCAGCTGATGCGAGAGTGCTGAATAGAATGAAGGGACATCTAATGCATAAATCGTTGAAACCCACATTGGCGCATCGTGGAAGATCTGACTATAACCGAAGGCCAACGCCCCTCCATGACCCGTTTCTTCGGTTTTCCAGAACCGAAACTGGTTGCTTAGTGATGCAAAAAGTGCTTTGGTCAAATCGAACGCATGCCAATAGTAAACAACAACCCCATTGGTTATGAGATTTGAGTTAGTGTTAAGGAAGTCGTAGGCTTCAACCGGTTTACATGCCTTAATGGGAACAGCGTGGTCTTTCCAACGTATCCCCCGATAGTTCCCCTTCCAAAAAAGCTTCATCAGAAAGAATTCACGCATTCCAATCTTAGTTGCTATTTTTCGAGTAGCCTCATTATCAATAGCAGTTGATAGTCGCACTCGATCAACTTTCAATTCATCTGCTTCAGCCAACAGGTGCTGCGTCATAATCCAAGCGAACCCACGTTTCCGATACCGGAAATGGACACGCATATGTTCCAACCATGCCGTTTTTCCTCCATCGATGACATTGAGGTTTGCAAAGGCGACAATACGACCCTTGTATTCGATGATGTAAAGGTAAGAATTCGGATTTGCCAGAAGTTCATCTAGTTCGTAAGGGAGTTGATCATAGCCTCCCCACGTACGCCTTGAAATCTCTAGGATGGCGGGTTTATCTGATGGCTGGTACGTACGGATGTGCATCGTCGTTCTGACCTCCCCTGACTGTATTTCGTCAACCTAACTATTATGCCCGAGTTTTTTGGGCAAGCTCTTTAGCCCATTTTCGAATGGTATCCCAATCTCGAGTATCATAGATGCCGTTTTCCCCTTTGATACCCACAGCTTCTAGTTCTTCAATGAAGAACTTGGCCATTCTCTTATCCAGCCACCCCATATTCTCCAGGTTCACCCAACCTCCGAAAATTGCCATCGCAATCGGGTTCAATTCATACTTCGTAATTTCTTCGACCAGATATTTAGTCCACGCCTCCTCCATTTTCTCCTGTTCGCCTTTGTGCTTGTGGAGCAGCTGGGCAGCCGAGGAAACAAAGACAGCTACCTTCTTACTCGCTAGCTCTTTTGCAAACTTGCGTAGAAATCCTTTAGCTTCTGATGTCCACCCCGTGAACTTCATTCCATTACCCACGATAATCAATTCGTATTCTTTGATATCGTGGATCTTGTCTTTCTTGGCATTGATCACTTTGACCTCAAAGCCTTCTTCACGAAGGACTTTGCTGATCTCTTCAGACGTTCCCGCAGTAGCGCCATATCGCGTTCCATACACAATCAGTGTTTTCAACTTGAGATACCACACATGATGGTCATTTGGCGCATCGATTTAAGTCATTATCTTCCATAACAATTGAAGTACATTCTTCATGTCGGTTAGCTTTTAGGAAAAGCCTTGAACCCCTTTACTACGAAAAACAAGCTAAAAGAGATTAGGATAACACCTGTCACTAAAAACAATGTCGCAAAGGGGGTATAAGCACCAGCATGCGTCTCCCGAATTTCCACCGGATGATAAATGGTCTGCAACCAACATCGAAATGAGGAATCCGTGGTTTCACGAAGCACCTCAACAATTGTGTCCCCAGAAGCGTCTAATACAAAGTCCTGGAAATTCGGGTAGTTGGAGTCCACATTATTCCATGAATAATTCACCAATCCATCCGGTGTATAGGCACGGATAGTCACCGATGAAAACGTTACATGAAATCCATATAGCCCTATTTCACAAGGTTGAAGTCCATGGAACGGGAACGCCACAACGGGTTCAGCCAGGGTAACTGTCCCAACAAATTCTCCGAAGTTATTGTATTCCTGCGGTTCGAAATACAGAAAATGGTGGGGACAAACCACCGAGGGAAAACTCAAGCTAAGTAGCAGCAAGCCTAGCGTGCAAAACACCAAAACTTGATTCCAATATCGGGGCGAGGACTCCCGTTTCTGACTCCAAAAAAGCTCCAACCCTGCAACGAATAGAACCAAACCAATAATGGCAGGAAGAACTGTGCCCCACCAAGGATAAGAGGGCGGAGATAGAGGGAATGGATCCCTGATACCCCAAACAAGGACCCAACCTGAAAAGCTCGTATTGAACCCCTGATACCGAATAATGAGAACATGTGGAGGAAGATTGTGAACCCAAAACGTTTCCGCAGCGGGCTCGGAACTTTCATTATAAAAGGGCCCGACTGTCGATTCGACACCATTGGATGATAACACAAGCAAAATAGGCGTGCCATTGGTGAAGAATTCCCGAACGAACACATTTGCATCATATAATGACCAATCCCCCAATTCCATACGGTATTCCTGATTACTAATGGAGACCACTCCACTAATAGGCCGGATTAATTCGTATGTATGCCCCCAGGCATATTGCGGGCTTCCATGCGAAACATGGTAAATGGGATACACCAAGCCGAACCCAATCAAAAGACACCCAATGGAAGTGATAACAACTGCCCGAAGAAACCGGATCCGTGCACCTTTAGTGCCCACTTCGAATCACCCCAGGATAACAATAATGCTCGCAATTATAATATGAACTGTTATTGACTAGAACACTATATCTTGTCCAATGTATCTGAACAGGGATAATCAAAAGACAATGGATCTACACATCTGTAGGTTTATGTTGAGGAATTAACGTGAGTACGAACCCACGAAAAAAGAAACAAAAATTCTCACTTGCACATTACAGAAAAGACAAACGAATTGTAGAGCTTGTTAGAAAATCCGACCAGATAACATTGGCAGTCTGGGCAATTGATTGCGCTGAGCGTGTTTTACCTTATTTTGAAAAAGAATACCCAGAAGACCATCGACCACAGAAAGCCATTGAAACACTAAAAACCTGGATAATGACTGGAGTGTTCAAGATGGCTGTTATTCGCAGGGCATCCCTTGACGCTCATGCCGCGGCCCGTGAAGTAGGGAAAGATAGTGCCGCCGGCTCTGCAGCCCGTGCCGCAGGTCAAGCAGTCGCAACCGCACACGTCTCAACCCATTCTATCGGTTCGGCAATATATGCCTTACAAGCTGTCCATAGAGCCACAAACGCCGCTAATACACAAACAGCCATCGCTGAAGAACGAGAATGGCAATACCAACACTTACTCAAACTGAAAAAAGATAGCGTCGAAAGTCGGTAACTTCGCTACATTTCAGTCAATCGCTTGATGAACTCCCAATCCTCATCAACGAGATTTTGGAAATCCTGAATTAAATCATCGCGACGCGTTGGACGAAAGAGGTGTCTGAAACGTCCTTGCGGTTCCAGCCACTCCTCGATTGGCTTCTTCTTCGATGGATCCTTCACATACTGCATACTCGATGTAGACATCGTATAGGTCCGGGTTTCCCCATCATATTCCCACAACGGGTTGAAACAGGTTTCCACGGCAAGCTTTGCCATTTTCATACCGAGTTCCTCGGGATATCGCCAGTTCCGATGACATGGAGCTAATACAACAATCACTGCAGGACCTTGTTTTTCCATGCCCTTCCGAACTTTCATCATGAAATCACGCCAATGGTACACTGAAGCGGTTGCACAGTATTCAGGATCATGAGCTGCATATACTAATGCAATTGGCTTCTTCCAAGTGGGTTTTCCAGGAACAACTTTACCAACTTCACTAGTAGTCGTCCAAGCATACTTTGGAGTAGCTCCGGACCGCTGAATGCCAGTATTCTGATATGCCTGATTGTCGTAGATAATGTAGAGGAAGTTGTGGCGTCGTTCGATGGCGCCGCTGGCCGCTTGGACACCGATGTCGAAGCCGCTGCCGTCGCCACTGAAGACGAGGAGGTCGGGGATGTCGTCTTCGAGACCTTGGCGTTTGCGGGCTTTGTAGGCAGCTTCGATGCCACTGGCGTTGGCGGGAGCGTTTTCGAAGAGGCTATGCATCCAAGGGACACGCCATGCGGTGTAGGGGTAAATTGTGGAAGCGACTTCGAGGCAACCAGTGGCTTGGCTGACGATGGTGTTTTTAGGTCTTGGGAGAGCGTGCATGGCCATGCGGGCCATAGAGCCAGCAGGACAGCCTGCGCAAAGGCGTTGACCGCTGGTAAAGAGTTCTTCTTGGTCGGCAATGTCCTTGAGTTTGGGTCGCCACTGTGGGCTTTCTTGGGTCATCTTGTTTTCCTCCTGGTTATTTCCTTACGGTTATGTATTTGATGGGATTTCGCGGGGATTTGCCCGTGTCCTTGATTTTGAGGAGCTCCTTGTAGATGGTGCGGAAGTGGTCGGGAGTGACGTCTCGCCCGCCGAGGCCACCATAATAGCCTAGGATTGTTGGGCGGGTGTCGAGGTCATAGAGAGCGCTGCGCACTTCATTGAAGATTGGGCCACCGAGGCTGCCCGTGGTGTGAGTGCGTTCAAATATCCCGACAACGGGGACGTCTGCAAGGAGTTTGGCGATTTTCTTATCAGGGAAAGGTCGGAATGTCCGCAGCTTCAGGAGCCCTACTTTTTTGCCTTGAGCACGGAGTTGGCGGGCGACAAAGCGCGCTGTCCCTGCGGAGCTTCCAGTGGTGAGGATGACAGCATCGGCATCGGTGACTTTGAAGGGTTGGAGGTAACCGTCGCCATATTTGCGTCCGGTAAGTTGGGCCCATTCGTTATTAATTTGGGTGACGACTGGACGGGCTTTTTCCATGGCTTCGCTGTGTTGAAGCTTGGATTCCATGTAGTAGTCGAACAGTTGGAGGGGTCCGATGGTGATCGGGGTTTTGGGATCGAGTTTGAGGGGGACCTGTTTCCCATCGATGGTTATCATCATAGGTTGGCGGCGTCCAACAAATTTGTGAGCGTCTGCTTCCTTTAGAAGATAGACGTTTTCTAGGGTGTGAGTCAGAACAAAACCATCAAGCATAGTCATGACGGGGAGTTGGACGTCGGGGTGCTCCCCGATTCGGAAAGCCTGTAGGGTTGAGTCGTAGGCTTCCTGGGAGTTTTCGCAGTACATCATAATCCAGCCTGTGTCACGTTGGGCGAGGGAGACGGTTTGGTCGCCGTGGATATTGATTGGGCCACTCGGTGACCGGTCGGCAACAGCCATAACGACAGGTTGACGAATGGAGGAGGTTAGGAAGATGACTTCGTGCATGAGCTCGATGCCATTGGCGGCGCTTGCGGTGAAGGTGCGGGCACCAGCCGCGGAGGCGCCAAGACAGGCGCTGAGGGCGCTGTGTTCGGATTCGACACGAACGAATTCAGTTTCGACTTCACCATTGGCTACAAACTCGGCAAATTTCTCTACGATGATGGTTTGGGGGGTAATCGGGTAGGCGGCACAAACATCGACGAGGGCATGTTTAGCGGCGTAGGCAACGGCTTCGTCACCATTGATTCCCATAAGAATCTGTTTGGCAGACATCGGTTTCATTCATCCTCCATTTTGATGCAATTGACTGGGCACTCTTCGGCGCAGATGCCACAACCTTTGCAGTAGTTCATATCAAAGTGAATGTCTTTTCCGTCCCAACTGATAGCGGCATCGGGGCAGAAGATCCAACAGATGAGGCAGCGTGTGCATTTTTCTTCATCACGGACAGGGCGTTTACTGCGCCAATCCCCGGTTTTGTATTCGGTGGCAGATTTCCACGTGACCCCAGCTGGGGGGATGTCTTTGAAACCAGGTAGTTTCTTAGTCATGTTTTTTCCACCTCATCATGCGCCCGTTTAATGACCATCACATTTCGTTCTCCGATACGTTCTCCAAACTGGTTTGTAACCTCGGTGAAGAGGCTTTCAAGTTTCACCAGGTTCGTAGCTCGAACTAATGCCCCAAGCATGGCGGTGTTGGCGATTGGGCGACCAATGATTTCGCGGGCAAGGTCTGTGGCTGCAAGCGTCCAGACTTCACCTTGAAATCCCAGTGCTTTAGCTACTGCTTTGCCGTCTTCGCGAGTATTAACAATGAGTTTAGTTTTCCTGTTTGTACCAGCAACGATGGTGTCTGGAACTTGGGTGAGAAGTGTGGGATCAATGACCACAACATAATCGGGTTCGTAAACCTTGCTATGGAGTTCGATTTCTTCGGTGCTTATTCGGGCAAAGGCTTCAACCGGTGCTCCGCTCCTTTCAGGGCCGAAAAATGGGAAAGATTGAGCGTGTTTACCCTCTATGATGGCAGCACGAGCAAGGAGGATAGAGGCAGTCCATGCCCCCTGACCCCCACGACCATGAAACCGAAGGTCAATTATTCGTTCCGTCATAAGAATCGTCACCCAAAGTAAACGTAGGAGTGAAATTCGCTTCGATGGAGAGCCTCAAGTCTTTTATGCTTTGCTAATCTCAGAGAAAATACGACGCTGTTAAGGAAGAGAGGCTTGTTCGTTGTTCGGAAACACCAAAATACCGAGTTTAAATACCGAAAGGTTTAGAAGCTTCTAAGCGTTTGTGAAGGCTGTTTACTCGGAGTTATCTTCGAAAGACGGGTGAAGTGCCGCGTTTTACTGGGTAGCGTTGGGTGACAGACCATGTACATGAAATACCAAGACCGTTTTGATAAGTTAGAAGATCTTAGCAACCCAACCATGGGACGCTTTATGCTTACTCAGGTCCTAACTCGGATGGCAAGTACCTGTAAGGAGTGTCAGCGTGACCGGATGCGTTGCACTATCAAACCACTTTGCCCCGATCGTGTCTTCCTTAATATGCTCATTGCACTAGGAGCAAGAACGAATGATTTACCTTCCTTTTGCTACCAGGTGAGTATTCGAGCACTGGAAGCTTACTTGAAGTCTGGGGCAAAACGCGAACACCCCCATGAACCCAGATATCCACTCTCCTTCTTTCGACGCTCTGTACAATTCAAAAAAGACGACGATGAAGCCAATTTCGAGGCGTTCAAAAAATGGTTGGAAACCACAACCAAACAGACGGTTTTTGGCTATGCTATTGAAAACCAGTGGTACTTTGGTGTAGGGAAGGGTGTCTTCATAGTGGATTTAAAGCGAACCTTGGTCAGTTTAGATCCCGATGGTGATATTGTTCGACATGAGGCCCTTGAACCCCTTCTCACTTTTCTAATGAAATTATATGACCTATCGGCTGAAATTCTCAAAGATATGCAAGATACTTGGTATCTTCGGATTGATTTTCCTGAATTCTCAGAAGAAGCGTATTCAGAACATGTTAAGCCACAACTGGAAGCCTTAAGAGAGTACTGGTCTTTTGTTCGTGTCAATAATTTCAATTCGAATACTCAGTTTCTTATTGGGCTTGATCCACCACCCGTGAGAGCGATGCGGTTGGATGG
>SMTZ1_10029749_pt1 | contig 15192 bp, 16 predicted proteins | sample DeeMarSWOR136_30_FD_25667 | JGI IMG/M metagenome (IMG submission 25667)
AGCTCTCTACTTACTCCCTCGGCAATTAGCTCAGGGGACAACTCAGTACTTATGGCTACCCAATATTTAGCATCGTCAGCCACACTGTAATCTGGCGTGTTTGAAAAGAATTCTTCTTGTTCCTTTAGCTCATGCAATACGATGAGTTGCTTAATATTTATCTCTTCCATTATCTCATTTGCAAGGTTCTCTAAGGCTTTTTTCTCCTCTTTTGTCTCTATCCTGACCACAGCTTTGCTCAATGGCTGGCGAACTTTAATCCCCGCTTTAGCGCGTGCCGCTCTCCCCAAGCTGGATATTTTCATAGCTAGTTCAACAGCGCTATTCAGTTTGTCATTGATTTTACTCTTATCGGCTATTGGGAAATCAGTTAGATGCACACTTTTTCTAGCTTCAGGATTAACAGAGCGAAACAAATTCTGATAAAGCTCTTCAGCAATAAAGGGCACAAAGGGAGCCAACAATTGAGATAAAGTCGCCAGGCATTGATATAGTGTAGTATATGCAGCCAATTTATCGGTATCATTCTCGCTTTTCCAGAATCGACGGCGGTTTCTTCTTACATACCAGTTAGAGAGATTATCTACTATCCATCAATTTAGAAACTTCACTTACCAACCGATTAAGTTCTGAACTAATCCAATTATCCAGCTCCGTGAAAGTTTTTGGCTGATCGCTGTCAGCTATCAAGGGCTGCGAAACAAAGCGGTCGATATTGGCATAAAGGGTGAAAAAGGAATAGGTGTTCCACAATGTGAGGAAAAATTTACGTATGGTTTCTTCAAGTACCTTAGTAGAGAAACGATGGTTATCTTCTCCTGGGGTAGAAATTAGCATATACCACCTTAGAGCATCTGCGCCTAAGTTATTAATCACAGCCCAGGGATCGATTACATTTCCCTTGGACTTGCTCATTTTCTCACCCTGAGCATCTACAACATGCCCTAAGCAAATGACGTTCTTAAAGCAAGGGCGATTGAAAAGTAGAGTAGATATAGCGTGTAAGCTGTAAAACCAGCCCCTAGTCTGGTCCACAGCCTCGCAAATAAAATCGGCGGGAAAATTTTGCTTAAACTTATCTTCATTCTCAAACGGATAATGCCACTGAGCTATGGGCATAGCTCCAGAGTCAAACCAAGAATCAATTACCTCGGGAACACGCTTCATTCTACCACCACACTTAGGACAGGCAAATGTTATATCATCTACATAAGGACGATGTAAATCTAAAGGCATGGCTAATCCACTAAGACTTGACTGCGCTCTTAATTCATCCAGACTACCAACACAATGATAAGTAGCAAGCTCAGGGGTGCTACAAACTTCACATCGCCAAATATTGAGTGGGGTCCCCCAATATCTTTCGCGGGAAAAGGCCCAATCAACATTGTTCTCGAGCCAATCACCAAAACGACCATGCTTGATATAATCAGGGTACCAATTTATCTCGGTATTGCCCGAGATGAGTACATCTTTCACCGCTGTTGTCCTTATATACCAAGCTGGTTTAGCATAGTAGAGAAGAGGTGTTTCACACCGCCAGCAAAAAGGGTATGTATGTCTAATCCGCTCACTGCGAAAGAGTAGGCCACGAGATTTTAAGTCATCAAGAATCTCTTTATCGGCATCTTTGATAAACTTGCCTGCACCTGGTAAATCCAGTTTCTCTCGTGCTGGACCAATAATCACTGGGGCTTCACTTTTCTGAATAGATTCCCGTGCCTTTGGTGTAAAACCTGTAACCAAATTAGTCGTTACCATCCCATTCAGCTCCACCGTGTGAACGAGGGGTAGACCCTCCTTCTCGCCTACTTCGAAGTCTATCTCGCCATAAGCCGGGGCTATGTGTACAATCCCCGTCCCATCCTCCATAGACACAAAATCACCCCCAATAATACGATAAGCCCTCTTATCTTCCTTGACGTAACGAATTTCAATATTGCTATATAAGGGTTCATAGTGTATCCCTACCAAATCACTACCTTTTACCACCTCTACTACCTTATATCCACCCAGCCCTGCCTGCTCAAGTAGAGCATCGGCCAGAATGAGATATCCATCGTCTGCCTCTACCACAGCGTATTCAGCCTCAGGAGCCACTGCTAGGGCTGTATTACCTGGCAGCGTCCACGGTGTCGTTGTCCAGGCCAGAAGAAATACCTGTTTACTTGCTATACGAGAAGGCGATAAAAAAGAATGGAGTTTCCTTTGTTTCGCAAGCGAGCTCGCCTGCAATTGAAACTTTATGTAAACTGACGGGTCTTCAGTATCGTCATAGCCCTGAGCTACTTCGTGGGAGCTGAGGGATGTGCCACATCTGGGACAATGCGGAGTTACTTTATAGCCCTGATAGACTAAGCCCTTGTCCCATAGCTTTTTTATTATCCACCAGCAGGATTCAATATAGCTATTGTTTAATGTTAGATAAGGATATTCCATGTCCAACCAGTAGCCAAGACGCTCAGTCATAGCTTCCCATTCTTTTATATATTTAAAGGCACTCTGGCGACAGTGGTCATTAAATCGAGCCACTCCATATTCCTCAATTTGAGTTTTACTGGTAAGGGCAAGAAAGCTTTCCACTTCCAATTCAACTGGCAAGCCGTGGGTATCCCACCCTGCTTTGCGCGGTACATGATAACCCTTCATCGTCTTGTACCGGCAAACGACGTCTTTATATAGGCGAGCCAACACATGATGGACTCCCGGACTGCCATTCGTTGTGGGTGGGCCTTCATAGAAGGCATAATGTGGCCCCTTGGTGTTTACTTCCCGGAACATGGCTAACCCTGTCTTAGTAGAATAACCACTTTCCTACTCTCACCCTCACCTATGCTTTGGGTTGTGACTTCGGGATTATCAGCTAGAGTTAGATGAACAATACGGCGTTCGTCAGCAGGCATTGGCTCCATAGTTATGGCACGACGTCTTGATTTCACCTGGTCAGCTAAATACAAGGTCAGTTTCTGCAAAGAATCACGACGGCGTCTTTTGTATCCGGAAACGTCAACTGTCATTGGCAGCCAGGTCTTTAACCTTCCAACTACTATGAGTTTGGTAATATATTCCAGGCAAGCTAGGGTCTGACCTCGTCGCCCAATCAAGATACCCAAATTGTCACCCTTGATATCCAAAGCCAGGGGTATCTCATCGGATAGCACTTCGACTGTGCCTGTTATACCCAGCAATTCAAGTAACGTATCTAAAACTTCTATGACTACCTGAACCACGTCACCTTCCGGTGGGGTTATTGAAGTCACTTTAATTAAAGCCTCTCTACCTCCTACTCCCAAAATTCCCGACTTCCCTTCATGAATAACCTCTATCTCAAATTGGTCTCGGCTTAGCCCTAGTTGTGCCTCTGCTTTCTCTATCGCCTGTTCTACTGTTGCAGCTACTATCTCAATCCCTTCCATAGTCCGGTTTCCCTTTGGTAATTTGCCTTATTACCAATACAACTTGCGATCATCTCTACAATACTGGTTCTATTTTCACTGTGTTGACTGAAATGGAGAACGAAATTTAAGGTAACCCCAGCCACCAGTGAAGAAATATTGAGTTATGATGCCAATCACATTGGAGACAGCCCAATAGAGAGCCAGGCCACTGGGAAACATCAAGGTTAAAAAGCCAAACATGATGGGCATCATCAGCATCATCATCCTGCTTGTAGACGCTTGTCTTGGGTCAACGGATGGTGCTTGGATCATCTTTTGCTGTACCCACATTGTGCCACCAACTATGATGGCTAGAATAAAATATGGGTCAGGTTGTCCTAAATCGAGCCATAAGACGATGAGCTAAACCAAGTAAGCTCTCGGGCGTTGTAGCTAAAGCGCTCATAATGGCTTGATAGAGGGCAATCCACATAGGAAACTGAATCAACATAGGCCATATGCAACCCAGAGGGTTTACACCGGCTTCCCTATAAAGCTTCATCATTTCTTGCTGAAGCTTTTTCTGATTTTTACCATATTTCTTTTGGAGTTCCTGAATCTTCGGCTGCATATCCTGCATAGCTTTGCTGGACTTGAGCTGCCGCCTGGTAAGAGGCCAGGAGACTAAACGAACGATAACGGTAAGGACAATGATTGCGAAGCCAAAGCTACCACCTAGAATATGGCTCAAGGCAACCAGCACATTAAGTACCGGGTTAGCTATGATTAAATTCCAAACTTCTATGAAACTCATCGGACGCGACCCTCATTCTTCAACAGTCAAGGAAACCTTCCAACTCACCTCCCCCTTATCAATATCCACAACATGTATCCAGTTATCTTCATCTCGAATATACACTAGACCTTCTTGAGCACAAAAGGAACTTTTAACATCAACATCATCGCCAATGGAGATGGCCTTCAAGGGCACTGCTTCATCCTCGAGTTCAGTGCTGAGGTCAAAAACATATACAGCGCCTGATTCATCGACTACTATTAGTAGATTATCCATCAAAACAGGCGACGAAACTATTGGAACAAGCTTACCTTGTGTATCGCTGCTCTCAAACTGCCATAATTCTTCGCCCGACTCAGCATCAATCACATAAACTCTGCCATCGAGACACCCGGCATAAACAATACCTTCATTAACTATGGGAGCCGCCCAGAACCAGTTATCGGCTGGTTTCTCCTCAGGGAATTTCCACATTGGCGTATCACTACCTATTTCTACAGCATAGAGATGGCGGTCAAACGACCCCACGTAGATGATATCTTCATAAATCACCGGTGTAGAAGCAAAGCCTGCTTCTGATTCAAAAGCCCAATCTAATAGCGTGCCTGTCTCTGCCGATACGGCATAGATATTACCATCGAAAGTACTGGCATAGAGGGTATCACCCGTAACCGTGGGGCTTGTCCATAGCTTGTTAGCTAAGGGCTCAGATTTCCACTTAAAGTCGCCATATTTTGTATCCAAAGCATAAAGCATGCCATCTGAGCTGCTAACATAGATAGTTTCATTAGCTATAACTGGACTACCCACGATAGATCCTATTGAACCAGATCTCGGATAAACCCACCTATCGGTACCTTCGATTATCGTTAAGGCATATACCTGACCACTATAAGTGCCAATGTAAACCAAATCACCATTCACGAGTGGTGTAGTATATATAGTGGCAGGAGGGTCGATAGAATAAGACCATTGTTGGCTTTGAGTTGATGAATTTACCGCCACCACTCTGCCATCCACGGTGCCGACATAAACAATGCCATCGTGAACTATAGTGCCCGACCATCCCCTTGCCAACTGAGTTCTACCTGAAATACAGGAAATCAGTGTCAATGGTAAAAGAACAACTATAACTACAACGAGGAATAATATCTTTGGTTGCTTCATTCTATAACTAAGGTACTGGATCGTACCCACCTTCAGAGAAGGGATTACATCGAGCTATCCTCTTGGTAGCTAACCAGCTGCCTCGGGCGAAACCATATCTCTTAATTGCCTCAAAAGCATATTGGGAGCATGTAGGCTGAAAACGACAAACAGGAGGGAGCATCTTCGACACTGTGTTCTGGTACAATCTAATTAAACCCAGAGCTAATTGAGTCATTCATTACTCTCCAACAGTTGTGCTCGAGTTAAAAGCTTGGTTACTGCTCTCTCTAGCTGGTGATAGTCCGTATTGACTGCTACAGACCGAGCAATAAAGACAATGTCCCATCCAGGTCTTAGCGATTGCAGCCTCATTATTTCCCTGAGTAACCTCTTCAAGCGATTACGCTGCACTGCCTTACCTACTTTTTTGGTCACGGAAAAACCATTCGATAAACCAAAGTATATTGAGCTCTATTAGTTAAAGATCGAGACTCCCTCACAGGATAGAGTTAAACTGGAGTTAACCTATATCTCCCCTTAAGGCGCCTTGCTTTAAGCACTCGTCTTCCAGCTCGAGTGGCCATTCTAGCACGAAAACCTAAGCTGCGCTTTCGAGAAATCCTCTTCGGTTGATAAGTCCGCTTTGGCATTCTTCAAAATGTCGAACGTGATAGCCCGACGCCTCCTGTTTTCCAAATATGACTTGGTGCGTAAGGCAACATAGCGAGGTAACGAGCCCTCTTTATAGCATGTGCTAAGCTTCTTTGATGTTTAGCACAGGTTCTGCTCCTCCGCCGCGACACAATCTTCCCCTGACTAGAAATATAGCGAGATAATAAAGACACGTCTTTATAGTCGATTTTCATATTTCCTTTGCAAAAAGGACAGATCGCTGGCTTGGTAATGAAGTTTCTCGTGCCTCTTAATCTTCCAGTATTAGCCAAATATCTTTCTCCTTTATTCTAGTCAAAAGGCAAGTCTTCAGGCTCAAGCTCCCCTTCCTCAGGAAGCGAAACCGGAGCTCGCCTACCAAGGAAAAGTACACGCTCTGCAGTCACTTCAAGGCTGGTACGCATTTGCCCATCTTGTCCTTCCCAATTGCGAGCATGTAATCTTCCTTCAACGTAGACTTGTCTTCCTTTGCTTAAAAACTGATTGCATTGCTCGGCTTGCTTGCCCCAAACGCTGACTCTAAACCAATCTGTTTCTTCCTTGCTTTCTCCGTCAGGAGTAGTGTAACGACGATTAGTAGCCATTCGAAAAGAAGTAACTGCTTTCCCGTTGGGCGTATACCTCATCTCTGGATCAGAACCGAGGTTGCCAACGAGTATGACTTTGCTTAAGCTTGCCATATCAATCGCTCACCTTTACCACAAGATATCGCAGGATGTCCCTAGAAGTATTAATTTCTGCTTCAAGTTCCTTAACTGATCTTGGCATTAACTTAAACCGAGCTAGAACATAATCAGCTTCCATAAATTTCCTTATAGGGTAAGCTAGCTTTCTTCTTCCCCAGTTCTTTATCTCATCCACTGCCCCACCACGGTTATTGATGGACTGGGTCACCTTGTCTACAATTCTAGATACTCCCTCTTCGTCGACTTCGGGACTGATTACAGCTACTAGCTCATAATCATGCATACCTAGATTTTATACCATAGGGAACAAAATGGCAACAAGACCTGTGCTTTCGCCATGTATTCTACCTACAGCTAGAATGTTGAACAAAGCCAGTGTTATAATTCCACCGATGAAACTATCTGAGCTGGGGGAATTTGGCCTAATTAACCTCATACGCAACGGCAACGCTAGATACGAAAATTCTGGACACACTCCGTGGCAAGAAGTTTTGGTGAGCATTGGTGATGATGCTGCTGCTTGGCAAAGTGACAATCACATCGAGTTAGCTACTACAGATACTCTAGTCCAGGACGTACACTTTGACCTAGACATTGTTACCTGGGAAGAATTAGGTTGGAAAGCACTGGCTGTAAATCTAAGCGATATAGCTGCCATGGGCGGTATTCCCAAATACGCTTTGCTTTCTCTGGCATTGCCCGTCGAACTGGAGGTGGAAGACATCTCCAAGTTTATTGACAGCATGCTGTATATGGCCAGTGAATTTGGAGTGGCGATAGTTGGAGGTAATGTCGCTACTGCTCCCAAAGTAGTTATCACTGTAACAATTATAGGCTGCTCCAAAGGCAAAGAGATACTTAAGAGATCAACAGCTTCTTCTGGTGAACAAATAGCTGTTACAGGATACCTCGGATTATCGGCAGCTGGCCTAGAAATGCTCAAGCGAAAACCCATCTCAGATCCTAAAGTAAGCAATATCCTGAGGCAGGCCCACTTTAAACCCATACCAAAAGTAAAAGAAGGCCAAATCTTAATCGAACAAGGAGTAAAGGCCGCTATAGATATAAGCGATGGGCTTATTGCTGACCTTGAACATATATGTGAATCCAGTAAAGTCAACGCTAAAGTAAAAATAGAACAAGTGCCAGTACATCCTGTAGTAAAAGCAAATTTCCCTAACTATCAGGAGCTGGCTTTATGTGGTGGAGAAGATTATGAGCTTCTTTTTACCGCTGACAGAGCTACTCTTGCCAGGACTAAGCAAGCCCTAAACTGCCCAATGGCTGTAATCGGTTACATAACAAAAGAAAAATTACCAGCGAGAGTGACTATATTGGATAGCGAGGGAAATATCATCCCTTATAAAAAAGGGGGATGGGAACACTTTAAAAATGGAGTCCCTGAAGTTAAATTCGCATAACCCTGAACAAACTCAGCTTTTAGGTAGCTATCTGGGGGAACTGGCTCAAAGAGCTGATGTTTTCCTTCTCGTAGGTGAGTTGGGAACGGGCAAAACTTGTCTGGTTCAAGGCATCGCTCGCGGGCTGGATGTAAAAGAATATGCCTTTAGCCCTTCTTTTGTCATTCTTAGAGAGTATCATGGGCGACTTCCCTTATACCATATTGATTTCTATCGCTTAGACCGCATTGAGGAAATTGATGACCTGGGGCTGGAGGAGTATTTTTATGGCGACGGAGTCTGCGTGGTTGAATGGGCAGAGAAAGGGCTGCAAGTAGTACCCCGGGGTAATTTGTTTATCACCATACAATATATTTCTGCCTCTCAGACAAGACGGTCTATTTGCCTAAAACCTCAAGGCAAACGCTACTGTGAAATGATAGAACAACTTAAAAAGGAAAAAGAATTGTGGCTCTGAGTATAAAATGCTGAACCTTCTAACTTTTAATCCACACTTGTGCATTTCCTTTTCAATTTTTTATTTCAAAGGGAGTTGCCTGAAGTGTAGAAATTAGTTTTTTAATATGGAATTATGTTTAGATACTTCGTCTAGCATCGTCAGTGTTGCCGTATCTCATAAAGGTGAAATATTGGCTTCACTAACCTGGCAAACGAAACAAAACCATACAATAGAACTGCTGCCGAATTTAGTTTGTTTGTTACAACAAGCCAAGGTGGAGGTAGACTCCATAGAAGCAATTATTGTAGCTAAAGGTCCAGGTAGCTTTAATGGACTCCGAGTGGGCATAAGCACTGCTAAGGGGCTCAGCTTTACCTTAAATATTCCTCTGCTTGGTGTAAATACATTAGAAGCTGAAGCCTATCTCTTTGCCTTTACGGGACTGCCCCTACGTCCCATTCACAAGGCTGGTCGCGATGAAATAGCAACCGCCCTTTACCGGCAGAAAGATAATGAATGGCAATGTCTGGAGGTAGAAAATCTAACCACAGTGAAAACTTTGTGCTATCGAATTAAACAAAAAACGCTTTTTTGTGGTGAAATCCCTCCCGACATAATAAGCGAAATACAGCAAAACTTGCGTAGGCAAGCTATAATTTCGCAAAGTAATAACCATTCTCGGCCTAGCTCCTTGGCTATATTAGGTTGGCGAAAATTGAGCAGAGGAGAACAAGACGACCCAGTCACCCTACAGCCATTATACCTTCGCCCCCCTCATATAACCAAGCCCAGGGATAAAACACCCCCTCTGTCACGCAGGGTGGAGCAAGGGAGACTAGAAGATGGAAATTCCCAGACCAGATATTGAATATGCCGCAAGGTTTTGTTTTGCCTGTAGCCAGGAAAACCCTATTGGGTTAAAATTGAAACCTGTTCACGATGGAGAAAAAGTCACCGCGGAGTTCACTCCCGGGAAGTTTCATCAAGGCTGGAATGATGTGGTTCACGGTGGTATTCTCTACACCCTCCTTGATGAGGTAACTGCTTACGCCATACTTTGCCATGGGATTGACTTCGGCGTTACTGCCCAGAGCGAGATAAGATTTAGACACATAGCACCCATCAACGAACCAATCCAAGCCTCTGCCTGGGTCACTAAACTGACAAGACGACTAGTGGAAACTAAAGGAGTGCTTGCTCTCAAGGATAATACGGTCATAGTCGATGGCGATTTCTTGTTTTACGTCCGTAAACAGTCAAAAAAAACAATCCTCTGGGACATGGATGGGGTTATTGCCGATTCCTATCCCTTCCACTTCACTGCCTGGCAAGAAACCTTTGCTAAAAGAAGGATAAAATTAACCAAAGAAGAATTTACCAAGCTCTTTGGCACAAGAAATGACTTCATAGTAGGTAGCGTTATGGGCAGCGAATTCCCTCAAGGAGAGGTCAAAATCATGGTCCAGGAGAAAGAAGAAAATTTTCGACGTAAGGCGACAAAAAACATCAAGCCGTTTCCCGGAGCAGTAAGGTTGCTGCATGCCATAAAGAAGGGGAATTTCAAACTAGGCCTAGTTTCTTCAGCGCCTAAAAAGAATATCGACTTGGTTCTTGGTGAGTTTGACTTGGAACAAATATTTGATTGTATTGTTTTCGGTCAAGAAGTATCCGAAAGCAAACCCAGTCCCGAGATATATCTTGTGGCCGCTGAGAGACTGGAAGTAACCCCGGATGATTGCGTAGTAATTGAAGATTCGCCCCTGGGAATCCAAGCAGCTAAAACTGCAGGAATGAAATGCCTGGCCATAACGAATACACACCCCCAGGAAAAGCTCGAACAGGCTGATAAAATTGTTGACTCCTTAGAAGATGTGGATTTGATCACCCTGCTCACGAGGGTTTAAACTACCTACGGAAATCTTGTGATTTGCGCGGGGGCCTTTAATTTAAGACCAAATTCATAATGGGTTAGTTGAGAAAGGAGCTAGGATAACGAAGAAGGAGATTAAAATCATGGAGAGAAGTTTAGTTCTTATCAAACCTGATGCGATACAGCGAGGATTAGCTGGTGAAATAATTTCTCGCCTCGAAAAGAAGGGGCTCAAAATCGTAGCTATGAAGATGTTGCATATGGATAGAAATTTGGCAGAACGTCACTACGCCATTCATAAAGGAAAAGCTTTCTTTGATGATTTGGTAAATTTCATTACTTCTAGCCCACTCATCGCCGTCATCTTCCAGGGTAAAAATGCCGTGGAAAAAAATGCCGTGGAAGTAATACGACAAATGATGGGAGAAACTGATCCTGCCAAAGCCTCGAGTGGCAGTATCAGGGGCGATTTTGGCATTGATATTGTACACAATCTGGTACATGGCTCTGATTCACTGGAAAATGCCTCAAAGGAAATAGACTTATTTTTCTCAATAGAGGAAATTTTCAACTATGACCGGGAGCTGGATACGTGGATCTATTGAATTCTAACTACAGGGGTAGCTTTGTCCCACAGCTTGTCCAGTTGGTAATAATCGCGCTCTAGTGGGGAAAATATATGAACAATAACCGAACCAAAATCAGAAAGCATCCAACCTGAATCAGAAGTCCCTTCATTGTGATGAGCTACAACCTCTTTAGCCCTCAACACGTCATCAATACCTTGCCAGATAGCTTCAATATGCCTCTTGGTATCTCCAGTACAGATGACAAAGTAATCCGCGAAAGAGCACAAAGCCCTGACATCGAGCAGGATTATCTTGCCATGTATATTCTGAAAATAATGTACTCGACATTAGTAGTCTACTGCAAGACTATTCTACTTAAGAATTTGAGACCGGAATTTTTCAGTTCGCAATATATCTGCTATAATTGAGCCGAGGATAAAGATATGCAAATTAGATGGTGGCGCAGCGGGTTTTTCTACATACTACTGCTCATTATTATAGTGGCTCTGGTAATTGCCCTCATACCACGTGAGGGGCCTGAGAAAGTAAGCTTGCCTGAGTTTACTGAAATAGCCAAACAAGGGCAAATTGACACCATTAATCAGAATGGCGAGACAGTCGAAGGCTTAGCAGATGGCCAAGTCACAATTACAACGTATTTTGATGGCACTACCTATGAACTAGTCAATTTCCTCAAAGATGAAGGGGTAGTTCTAGGAGTAGAAGGAGAAGGAATAAAGTTCGTTGTTGAACCTAGTGGCTTTGATTGGGGAACCATAGCATTAACAGTAATTCTACCCATTGTGCTGCTGGGTGCGTTGTTTTATTTCTTGTTCTTCCGTGCCGCCCGCGGCGCTGGCACACAAGCCTTCAATTTCAGCAAAAGTCGTGCCCGGTTGACTCTTGACAAGAGGCCCGATGTAACTTTCGCCGATGTCGCTGGAACTCAAATCTCCCCAGAAATTCCATGCACTAGGGGGACGCATACCCAGAGGAGTGCTCCTAGTAGGACCACCAGGAACAGGTAAGACCTTGCTAGCTAAGGCAATAGCTGGAGAAGCTAAGGTGCCTTTTTTCTCTATCAGTGGTAGTGAATTTGTGGAGATGTTTGTGGGTGTTGGTGCCGCTAGGGTCAGAGACCTGTTTGAACAAGCCAAGCGTAATGCACCATGTCTCTTATTTGTTGATGAAATCGATGCCGTAGGCCGACACCGTGGTGCTGGCTTAGGTGGAGGACACGACGAAAGAGAACAGACCTTAAATCAAATTCTGGCCGAGATGGATGGTTTCGATACCAATACCAGCATTATTGTCATAGCTGCCACAAATCGCCCAGACATCCTTGACCCTGCTCTCCTTCGCCCTGGTCGTTTTGACCGCCATATTGTTATTGACTTACCTGATATAAAAGGCCGCAAGGCCATTCTAGAAGTACATGCCAAGGGCAAGCCGCTGGCTAAGGAAGTCAACCTTGAAACTGTAGCTAAAGAAACGCCAGGGTTCAGCGGTGCTGACCTTGCTAATTTAATTAATGAAGCAGCTATCCTGGCTGCACGGCGCAATCGTAAGGATATCACACTAAAGGAACTTGAAGATGCTGCCGACCGGACTATAGCTGGACCTGAAAAGAAAAGCCGCGTAATAAGCCCCAAAGAAAAGGAAATCATTGCTTACCACGAAAGCGGCCATGCCCTAACTGCCAGGATGTTACCTAATGCCGACCCTGTGCACAAGATTTCTATTGTTGCTCGAGGGATGTTGGGAGGATGGACACGCTTCCTACCGTCTGAAGACCGCTATTTATGGACTAAGTCACAATTTGATGATAGATTGGCAGTAAGTTTAGGAGGACGTGTTGCCGAGGAAATTACATTCGGGGAAATAACTACTGGGGCTCAAAACGACTTGGAGCAAGCAACTAAGCTGGCTAGGAAAATGGTTACAGAATATGGCATGAGTGAAAAACTAGGCCCACGAACCTTTGGCCAAAGGCAGGAGCTTGTCTTCTTGGGTCGTGAGATCAGCGAACAGAGAGATTACAGCGATAAGATAGCCCAAGAAATCGATGAAGAAGTGCACAATATTATCCAGCGGGCCTATAAAACCACCAAGAAGATTCTGACTGCGAATAAAGAAAAGCTAAAACTGCTAGCTGAAGAGCTTAAAGTTCGTGAGACTCTGGATGAACCTGAGCTCGACAAAATATTTGAAGGTTTAGCACCTCAATCAGCCCCCAGCTAAATCCAAAACAACTTTCAAGTCAAGATTCAGATTCCTTGATTTTCTTTCGGAGAGCCAAGCCAACTGGTTTCGCTGGCGACAATATCTTCATCTAGCTTGACAAATAGCGGTTTGGGTTGACGAAGTTTCTGTCCTGGAGGTAAGAACTGGACTTTCCAACCTGTTTCTACCACACTGCCATCAAATCCAAGGAAGGAATGAAGCCTTTCGGAGCTGAAGGGGATGAATGGATAGAAGACAGTTTCCAACACTGCCAGTACAGAGAGGACTGTATAGACGGATTTAGCTGAAGTCTCTCGTTCTGTTTTGATCGTCTGCCAAGGAGCTTGTTCATCAAGATAACGGTTAGCTTTTTGGGCTAGAGACATGGCTTCTTTAACCGCCCCTTTAAATTGACAACGATGGAGTAGCTTATCCACACCGTCTAATGTAACTTCAGCCTCATGAAGCAAGCCTTGGCTGCGTTGATTTAGTTCACCAGGTGTAGGCACAGCTCCATCGAAATTGCGATGGGCAAAGGTCAAAACACGATGAGCAAGATTGCCGTAGGTAGCTACCAGCTCATTATTGTTACGCCGCAGGAATTCACGCCAGGAAAAATCGCTATCTGCGGTCTCAGGCATGTTTATCGCCAGAGTATACCTCAAGGCATCTGGATCATACCGTTCCAGGTAATCATCGAGCCAGACGGCCCAATTGCGGCTGGTAGAGAGCTTTTTGCCTTCAATAGTCAAGAACTCATTGGCCGGAACGTCATAAGGAAGATTCAACCTGCCGTAGCCCATCAACATGGCCGGCCAGCTAAGAGTATGGAAGAAGATGTTGTCCTTGCCCAAGAAATAGTAACTCCTGGCATCACCCTGCCAGAAAGGCTGCCAGGCGGTATCATCTCCGCCGGCATTTGCCCATTCCTTACTCGCCGATAAATAACCGACCACATTTTCAAACCAAACATACAGGCACTTACGCTCAAAGCCTGGCTGTGGCACAGTTACTCCCCAGTCTAAATCGCGAGTTATTGCCCTGTCCCTCAATCCTTCGTTCAAGAATTTCCACGTGCTGCCAAGCACATTGCGCCGCCAATGGGTTTGCTCTCGTATCCAGGCAGCACTCGAAGCGAGGCGGAGTAGAACAAAGGTAACAGCGAAGATCTTTAAGCTCCTCTGGGTTCAAAGGCTTACTACACTCATCACATTCATCACCTCTTGCTTTGGTGAAGCCACAGTGAGGGCAAGTACCTTCCAGATAACGGTCGGGAAGGAATCTCTGGCACTTAGGACAATAAGCTTGAAGCATCTTATCTTTGTAAATATGGCCATTATTAAGCAAAGTTAGGAATATATCGTGCGCAACTTGAGTGTGATTGGGAGTGTCGGTGGTGGTAAACAAGTCAAAAGAGATCCCCAATTTTTCCCAGCAATCGATGAACTGTTGATGATATCTAGCTACCACTTCCTGTGGAGTGGTGGATTCTTGCTCGGCACGAACGGTAACCGGCGTTCCATGCTGGTCACTACCCGAAACCATCAGCACCTTATTGCCCTTAAGACGATGATAGCGGGCAAAAATATCGGCAGGTAGATCCGCACCAGCGATATGGCCTAAGTGTAGAGGACCATTGGCATAAGGCCAAGCAACACCGATAAAAATTCGCTCGCTCAAATTCTTCCCCCAAAAGTCAACCTATTGTAAATCATTAATTTACCTAAAAAAAGTCGATATACTTTTTGGTTTGGATTAATTGCCCCGTGTCATTGCCATAAACCAAGGCTCTCAAATGATGATTGCCAACTATTATTCCCTGGGCAGAAAGGTGATTATTTGATTTCCCTTCTCTGTTCTATATGAGATGTAACCATGGTTTTGGCAACAATCAATACAAAAACGTTGCTTTTCATCTCCTTCCCCGTTGATTAAAAGATAGCGCTCTCCATATTTAATAAGACTATGACAACCATCACATTCTACCTTT
>SMTZ1_10003792_pt1 | contig 15191 bp, 6 predicted proteins | sample DeeMarSWOR136_30_FD_25667 | JGI IMG/M metagenome (IMG submission 25667)
TCAGTTACTTCTGCACTATCTACATTTTTAATTTTTGCAATTTTATCAGCTATAGGATCAATTCCACCAGCATCATCTGGTACAACAATAGTGACATTTAATCCTTTTAAACCAAAAGCAATAGGTTTAATCTCAATATTGCCAAGTTTGGCAGGTGGTTTAATTAAGGCTTTGATTTCATCTATTATCTTCTGAAGTGCATCCATTTCCAAAACTTCACCAGGCATAACACGAATAAGACCAACTACATTTCCCATAATTTGTTCCCCCTAAGGTCCTGTAAATCCACATTTTGAGCAGACATATTTAACGCTTTGTTCTCTACAACTGGCACATCGTCCAATGATTTCATCACACATTGGGCATGGAAAGGTTGTAAACCCTCTTTCTAATAATCCTTTTCCGCATGAAATGCATTTCTCTGCTTTTTTCATAGGATGTGCTGAATACTATACCTATTTTTAAATGTGACGCCATGATTTTATTTACATTTCTCATACTATTTCTTAATCATGTCCAACGAAAACGATGCAACAGATTTAAAAATTCTATACTGAAAGATTGCCCCTGCAATCAGATTCATATGAAAAGTGACAAATCTGTATAATACAATAAAAACACCAATAAGAGTATTAGAACTAGTGCCAATTAAAATCCCATAGAGACCATATATTCCAACTTCAGTAACACCAGCACTACCCGGTGTAGTAGGCATCATAATAATTACAAGTAACAAAACTTGAGCAGCATAGGATTCTATGAAATAAGGAGGTAAACCTAGGCCTAACAGAATCATAGACGGAATTAAAAAACCACAAGACCAAAATAAAACAGTTAAAATACTGGCAAAAATCAATGATTTTTTATTATCACCAGAAAAACAATACATACTTTTATGAAAATTGTCTACCTCGTAATTTATTTTTTTAATAACCTTGCTTTCACTTTCTTTTTTCTTGGAAAATCTTCTGAACTTTTTACTTAGGAAAATTAAGAAAGCTTTAGTTTTATCAGGTCTAACAATTGCATAGATAAATAATAAAAGTAATAGAAGGAAAACAATTATGCCAATGGTTAGTCCAAGACTGATAAAACCAAGATCTCTAACATCTTTGAAAATAAACAAAGCTATCGGAACTACGATTAAAATAAATATTGCATCAATTAGTCTTTCACCAAGTACAGCTGCAGTAGCACAACCAAGACTCATACCGTCCTTATTTAAAAGGTGAATTCTGACAGGCTCACCGCCAGCCATGGAAGGGGTAATACACGCAAGAAACAAATTTGCGATAACAATTTGTGTAGACTTAAATAAACTAATATTAACATCCTTGTCCATCGTATTAGCTAGAATCTTTAGTCGAGCTCCCCATAAAATCCAATAAAGTATATTTAAAACAATGGCAATAGCAAAAAACTCATACTTTATTGTAATCTTAGATAACTGTTCTAATGTTTTAGCATCAACTGTGAAATACAAAATAACAACAATAATTACTATACTTAATGTAACACTCAAAATAAATGGAATTTTAAGAGTCTTAGTACCTTTCTCCTTTTGCACACACGTGTTATTTTAAGGACAATATATTTCACTTATGGTTATTTTAAAAAATAAAACAAAAAACCTTTTCAGCAGTAAACTATTGTTCAACACTCATCAGTGAATAATATGAAAAAAATACCGAAACAAAAATACATAAAAACATTAGGATATGCACTAAAAAATTACATTTCAAGAGAGTGTATATACCCATTTTATGCTTCTTATAAGGTGACTCATAAATGTGGTTTAAAATGTGAGTTTTGCAATGTTTGGATGGAAGATACAAAAGATTTACCAAAAGATGATGTGTTAAAGGTTATCGATAATATTGCAAATTCAAGTATTATAGTATTGAGCATAGAAGGAGGAGATCCCCTCCTGAGAAAGGACCTAGGAGAAATTCTTGAGTATGCTTACCAAAAACCATTCATATTATTTTTTACAACAAATGGGCATCTGCTCGATAAGAGACCAATGAAAGAATATGGAAAATATATTGACTATCTTCACATTAGTATTGATGAAGGACATAACAATCTTAAATTTTTTAATAGACTTGAGAAGTTTCAAAGTTTTGGACCAGAGATATGCATCCAGATTGTTGTGACAAAGGATACAATTCAAACTCTTGAAGATAAAGTAAAAAGGATATTTGAAGTAGGTGCAAGAACTGTTGTAATGCCAGCATGCCATCTTGATGGAACAGATGATTACTATCCTGATCCAAAAAAATTCCGAAAAGAAATCATAAGACTCAAAAAGAAATATCCCAATACAATTACAACACCAAAAGGGTTTCTCAATAACATTAACAAACAACATGGGTGTTCGGCATCCTCTGTAATAATAGATTCAGATGGTGGATTGTTTTATCCATGTAGAACTATAGGGCACAGTATATTCAACTTTACTGAAGGATCCTTTATGGAGTTTCTAAAAACAAAAGAGGCAAAAAAAGCAAGAGAAGATATGAAACAATGCAAAAGAAGTTGTGGTTGGTATCAATACTTTGCAACTGATGTCTTTGCTTCACCTTTGTCTGTAACCTCCTCACTTAGTCCTTATATTTTTAAATAGAAACAATATTTATCCACATGAAGATATTAGGTTTTAAGGATTTTGAAGATATATGAAAATATTACTTGCAACAGAATCGTATTATCCAAACATAGATGGAGGGGCAGTAGCACAACATAATCTTGTACTTGAGCTTAAAAAACGTGGTCATGAAATATGCGTAATTGCACCTGGTTATTCTCATAAAAACATAATAGAAAAAGAAGATGGTACCACTATTTACAGAACCAAAGGACTTAAGTTACCTCTCTATATGGAGGGGAGATATCATTTTTCATTATTTCCAATTTTCCAAGTTAAAAAAATAATTAAAAAATTCAAACCTGACATTGTCGATATTTGTTCACCATACCCAATAGGATTAAGTACATATATATGTGCAAGAAAACAAGATATTCCGGTTGTAGGATCAATCCATATCTTACCAGAAAACATGATAACTCCTTTTCACAATCTTAAAAACTTAAAGAGGCTCAAGAATTACTTATGGAGATTCTTAACCTTCTTCTTCAACCTTGTAGACTGGGCAACAATACCAACTAAAACAGGTGCAGAAATATACAAAAAAAAGGGTTTAAGGACAAATATTACACCAATATCAAATGGTTTAAAAACTGAAATATTCAACCCAAATAATGATGGCGAATATCTTAGAAAAAAATTAGCTTTACCTATGAAAAATATTGTTTTATGCACAGGTAGAATCAATGAGGAAAAAAACCTAGATGTTTTAATTAAAGCAATTCCTCATGTTATTAAAAAAGTTGATGCTCATTTTCTTATTGTTGGATCAGGTGGCGATTATAAACAAAAATTGATTAACCTAGCTAAAGAGTTAAATGTAGGGAATAATACAACATTTACAGATTTCCTTGACTGGGATGATTATCCTAATATCTATGCAATTGCAGACCTTTTTGCTATGCCTTCTGAAGCAGAGTTACAAAGTATTGTAACAATGGAAGCAGTTGCCTCCGGTTTACCAATTGTAGTGGTAAATAAAGGCGCTCTTCCTGAGCTTACAAGCATGAATAACGGATTAGTTTTCGAACCAAAAAATAGTAAACAAATGGCTGAATGCATCGTAAAAATTCTTACTGATGAAAAACTTAAAAAAACCATGGGTGCAAATAGCCTTGAATTAATCAAGGACCATTCAATGGAATCAGTTGCAGTTAAATTTGAAGAAACATATAAAAATGTTTTAAATCAATACATCAGTAGAAAAAAATAGTTACTGTTTATTGTTATAATTATGCATTTCTAGATATGTCCAATTAACTTCGTATATCTCTGCCCATTGTATTGGTTCTCGTGTAATTTGATCTATTTCAATTGATTCATTTCTATATATTAGATTAAAAGGTTGTTTAGAAAATTTATCATAAGATGCAAACTTTGTGTCATCTTCCCTTGTTTCATTTTTCATGTATCGTATCTCTCCGAAATGAACATGCACAACATCATATTTCATTATATTATCAATTATTATATGCGTAATTCTACTATGGTTCTTTCCTACTCCTAATAATTCATGAATATATCCATTTAAACTCTCAGCTTCCCATATTTCCTCTGTTTCATCTTTGGTTGTATTAAAACCATAAGCTTCTGACATTCTTGCAAGACGATGATCTGATGCTATCATACTTAAATTCTTATCTAAATTCTCAGACATCCAATCAAGAACTGCAATGTTTTGTGTGGTTATACGTTCATCAGAAGCATTTAATGTTTTGTGTGCAAGATATGGAGTTGCCGCTAGTGATATGACAACGATGAAAATTATAAATAACTGCAAATATGGATTTTTTCTAGAAAATGTAATCTTTTTTGAAGGTTTGTAAACAAAAGTAACTTTTTTACTTTTAAATTTAGATAGAAACTTTTCGTATTTTGAATCTGAAAATATACCTCCAAGTCCAAACACAGCTATAATGGCAAGTGGTGCCATCATATATTCGATATGCCTATGAGGGAGTAGAATTCTATTATTGCTTAATATCGCATACCCAAATGAAAGCAGTACTGCCAACATCCAACCGCATATAAACGCACCATTTTTCATACGCCAAGTATAACTAAAACCAGCAACACCAAATGAAATTATTACAAGGAATGGTAAAGTAAGTATTATTGACTCAGGAGTAAATTTTGCATTAATCCATGGCATGTCAATTATTATAAAAATGGACATCAATGAAACACTAATTATCATGGTAAGTAAAAATTTTAAAATAAATCTATCATGTGGTTTGGATGGATTAAACCAAAATAAACTACCAATCGCTTTATGATCTTCTCTTCTTTCAACTAAAAATAAGGATTTCCTTATAACCAGATTGATTTTTTTATATATTCCATTGATAAAAGAGTTGATGTTTTTGATGGTTTTATGGTGTTTTCTAATCTTCTTTATTAGCCAAAACATTCCGAGGAAGATGAAATAAAATATACCAATTATAAATACAGAATCTAAACGTACTCCTCCGATAGATAGTCCAGAACGCATGAAACTTTCATAAACTGTTGTTGCTACAAATGCCCAATAAGAAAAGATTATTGTACTGGTGCCAAATAAATAAAGTAAATCTTTTTTAATTGATAAAGTCCACTTTTTTGCTTTGAGATTTTCTAAAAAAACAATAAACAGCAATATAATTAAATAAAAATATGTTGTGAGATGATGAGACATCACAAGAAGAATAGTAGAAATTAATAAAGGAACAATATATTTTGTATTCTTTCTATATTTTAAAAATAGAAACATCGAAAGCATCATAAAAAAATGGCCCAATGTAAGTGGTGAGGAATGACTTGTTTGATAAACATGAAATGGTATTACAGAAAAAAACAGTGTAGAAAGTATGGCAATTTTTTTATTGTGGAGTAGTTCACGTGCCACAAAATAAAAAATCAAAACGGAAAGTCCTCCAAATATGGGTATTAATTTTGGCATTAAAACCAAAAGATCAATACCAGTGACCCAATGAGCAAAGGCATTAATGGAAAATAATATTGGGAATTCATTATATGAGCTTCCCCAACCCGTGTATGCAGGGAAAATCATTCCAGTTTCTGAAACTGTTTTTGTAAGGCCGAGATATATTCCAAAGTCACATCCCCACGCGGCATTTGTCCAAGCTGGTAATGATCTGATAAAAATTGCAAACCCTGTAATAAGAATCAATATCCAAAAAACCCAGTTTTTTAATATCTTATTTTGTTTTAAATCAGCGATATAAACCATCCTTTCACTCATTTTTTAAAGTCGTAAATATAATAGGTCTTAATAAATTGGTTCTATGCAAATGGACTTCTTTCCACCGATGTTATTACCTTAATTATATTTTCAACAGATTTATTAACATCACATTTTCTTTTAATACCAGTTGTTTTTTTTGCAATTTCCACGTCTCTTTTAAGGTCAATTTTATTTTGATTAACAGAAAAAAATGTGCCCTTTTTATTATGGTATTGTCCGAGGTACTCTTGTTCCACTTGTCCAGGAGTCGGTGTCATAAGAGCCTTTGTTCCAATAACTGCAAGATCCATTATCGTTGAATAACCACTTCGTGAGATTACTAGTTTTGTACGATTTAACAAATTCTCCCGTTTTTCCTTTGTTAGAAATGAGTATGTTTTAATGTTATCTTTGTTAAAACTATCCTTTTTCTCAGTTTTACCAAGAGTGATTATAATATTTCCTTTAAGATCATTGACCTGTGTTACTAGTTTTTCCTCTAACATTGTCCGTTGTGGCTCAGGTCCTGATATTGAAATTAGATAATCTATATCCTTTTTCCTTTGTTTCTTTTTGAAATCTGATAGGACACCAATATAATGAATCTTTTTCTCATCTATTCTTCTAAGATTGTGGGATAAATCACCAGATAGATTATCATATTTATAATCTGGGATAATTACCCCTGCAAATCTTTTAAAAAAGAAAAGATTAAAGATTTCACTACCTCTTTCAAATATCTTGATTCTAAGAGGATTCATTATTCTTATTTGATGAGATATAAAAAATGAAGGGATTGTTCTACTGTACATATCATATCTTGCGTCAGATAATATTCGATCACATTTACTATTCTCAAGTATTTTTTTTAGTTTTTGAAGACCTGATTCCATTCTCTTAATAAATAATGGCCAATAAACAAAACTTTTTGCCATGAAATGCCGTGAGTTTTCCGAAAGAAGCATTGGATAATCTGGGATGTCGATATACTTGATATTATTTCCAAGTTCTTTTTTAAGAAGTTCAAGACTTCTACCGTTGGAAATAATTGTTAGCTCATTGTTCTCCTCTATTAATTTTCTAATTACTGGTAAAGATCTAGTTGCATGTCCAAGTCCCCAAGAACATACACCATAGATTATTTTCATTCAAAGATGCTGTATTCTCTAATCGATTAAATATCTAACTGGATGTTATCTTTTTATATTTAATACCCTATTACCAAACCTTTGAATTATATGAATTTTAAAGAAAAACTAGAAAAAATTGTTCATAAAAACAATAGTCTTCTTTGTGTTGGTCTTGATATTGATAAGGAAAAAATGCCACAATTTTTATTTAAATCAAATAAAAAACCTTATCTAGATTTTAATAAAAAGATAATTGATGCTACTAAGGATTTAGTCTGTGCTTACAAATTAAACATGGCTTTTTATGAGGTTTTAGGAAAAAGGGGATTTGATTTATTAGAAAAAACAATCAAATATATTCCAAATGATGTAATTGTAATCCTAGATGGAAAGCGAAATGATATTGGCAATACCGCTCGAAAATATGCTCAAAGCTTGTTTGAAACCTTTGGTGTAGATGCTGTTACGATAAATCCATTTCTTGGAAAAGATGGAATTATTCCATTCCTAGAATACAAAAATAAATGTAGCTTCATACTTTGTAGAACATCAAATCCTTCAGCTATTGATTTTCAAGATCTAAAGATAGCAAATAATCCACTTTATAAACTAGTAGCAAAGAAAATAAAAGAATGGAACACCTTTGGCAATTGCGGCGCTGTTGTAGGTGCCACTTATCCTAATGAATTAAAGATTATCCGTGAGATTTTGGGTAATGAAACTCCAATTTTAATCCCGGGTATTGGTGTACAAGGTGGAGATGTTGAAAAAACCATTAAATATGGAACAAATAAGAAAGGAGAAAATGCAATAATAAATTCTTCACGTGGAATAATTTATGCGAATACAAATGAAAATTTTTCAGAAGCATCTCGAAACGAAGCTCTTTCTTTAAAAAACAAAATTAACAGATATAGATAAATAAAATTACAACCAAAACTCATATTAAGGATTTCTTCTATAATATTATTTACCTTGATTCGAAGATTTTCATGATTTTAATGATTGAAAATGCAAGGTCAAGGTAACAGATTGATATCATACTAGGGTCCCTCTTTGATCCATCAGACGTAATGTCAAGAAATGAAAAGAGGACAACCATGATATCAAATAATTGTCGCGATATTTGTTACAACACTATTCCTCTGCTGCGTTTAAAGGAGTAGTTATGTAGCCACACCCAACATTGTAAAACTCTGTTGGGTGACAGCGACAAAAAATATTTTTTAATAGAATAAATAGAGGCAGAAAAAAAATTCTATTGTGAAAAATATCATCTGGAATAGTTTTAGTTTTGATTTTATGTATTAAACTAGATAGGATATTAGGTATAGGTTTAGTGATTTTATCGTCTTTTAAACTTCAGGATATCTATTCAGATATTTCATTTTTTGGATCATTTATACAAATATAATTAAGCAATAATCTATATATACCACAAAATATAATAATATAAATAAGGATATATAAATAAAATTCAGGCGCCATGAAGTGAACTACATTTACTGTTATATCCTGAGGATAATCATATGGATATTAAATCAAAAATACAAATTAATTTTAATAATACATATCTAAAAAAATCAAGAAAATTTTTTTGTATATTGGTAGTTTTATTTCTTTTAACGACTTCGATATTCTCTGTAGTTAGCTCCACTAAATTGTTATCTGAAAATATCAAATCAGATATTGAAAAAGAATCAGAAGGCCAAATTAAATCACAACCAAAGGAAGGTTCAATAAAAGAGCACTTATTACATATAAAAAGTAAAATAAACAGTTTTTTTGAGAAAATCTCTCTAATTAAGGATAGGCTATATAAAACAAATAATGATGGAAAAGAAACCGAGGAAGATACTCCAAATAAAAATCCTATAACCTTCCGAAGATTTACATTTTATGATGCCTTAAAAAGGTATCTAAGTTTTAGAAGTTTTGCAAAAGCTTCACTATTTGTATTTTATACAAATTATTCCGGAAAAGAATTACAGCACGATTTAAAATTATTTAGGTTTGTAAATATCGATGTAAATGGTGATGGTAAAAATGATATCCGTGTAAAGATTCGTTTTTATCCATCTATTGAGAAAAATCTGCACTTTTCAATTAATTTCGAATATTTAATCAAAAGATTGAATAATTTTCCAGATATTTATGCATCTTTTCAGGCATATGCAGAACTATACTTCCCAGGTATTCTTTTTAGAAATCAAAAAGGAGACCGTATCAGATTTGGATATGAATCGCCAGAAGGTGAAGAAACTCCAAGTAAGTGTGACATAAAGTACCAGTATCTACCTCAAATATTCTTTATAAGAAAAAGACCAGAACATAGATTAATAATAGATCCAGGAAGCAGCATTGGAAAATCTGATCTATCTCTTCTTTTAAGCTATACAAATTTTAAGGGAGGTAATGTATTCTCAGAAATTCGTTCGAAAGTAAGCTATAGTCCTGCTGTTAGATCACAATTTACTATTGGTGGAGATGGAATTCTAGAAGGATTAACATTTGAATTTACTAGAAAAATCTCTCAAAAATCTAAAATTGATATGACTTGTGCTTTTGAAAAAAATAACACTGTTATAATTGGCTATGTTAAAAATCTACCAGAAAAAGTAAAATTTAAGATTGATCATGGAAAAAAAGGATTTGCAGAATTTGATACATATGGACAACCACCTAGTGAAATTGGATTGTGTGACGATTTCATTAATCCTGTTAACTATTTTTATTTCAAAGATCTCCCTTATAAAGCAAGACTTGAATGGAAAAGGGATATTCTAAAACATAGAAAAGCTGATATCAATTTTTACACTATTGGCCCTGGTATTTCATTTCTTGGACATCTAGATTTGAAAAATAATGGTACATTTGATTTCAATGTCTCATCTAGAGAAAATCTTGACTGCTCATTATCAATAGATGGCTCAGAGGGTTACCTTGTTTTAGAGAGAAGTGCTGTAAATATTTCATTTTCACTATCATTTAAGAAAGTGAATAATTCCTTCAACTTATCATTTAATATGACAAGGTTCTTTGACAAACCATTTGAGATTTTCTTTGGCAAGCTTATCAACGAAGAAATTCAATTTTCTCTAGCAAGTAGATCATTTACTCTTGAAGATTTCAATATGCTAATTGGTCTTCAGATGGGAGAATTTGGAATAAAAGCAAGTAAAATACTCAAGAAACAAAATGGTAGTATTAATATAAACATATCCTATCTGAAAGATGATCGCAATCTCTCATTTAGATGCAATGTATCTGTTATTAACGGAATAAATCTTTATAATTTATCATTAGGCTTCAATGGCATATGGAATCTTCCACAAAATATAATACTAAATGGAAACTCATCACGTATCTTGGAGTTTTATTGCGAAGTCAGTGGATTTGAGTATTACGTTGCAGATAACTCGACTTGGGGATACTTCTTTTTAAAAGGCAACATTTCTTATGCATCATATCGAAAATTTACGATTAATAACGTGACAGGGGGATTTAAAGGAAAAATACTTGCTAAAACCAGTAACGATGGTCTCAATATATCATGGTATACCGAAAACAAATCAGGATCCAATGTTAGAAAGATAAATGTCTCTGGTGTATTTTTGGGTTTAGAAAAATTTCACCTCTTTTATGGAGAAATAATTGATTTTTCTATCCCACATTTATATGGAAATTTAGTACTTAAAGAGGTCTGTAGTGAATCTGGCTATGTCCTAGTTGAACTTCAAGGTGGACAAAGCAATATAGATCTTAATTTTTCATTTAATTTTTCAAGGGAAACAAACTCAAATATAACAGAAGTAATTGTTAAAATAAAAGATTTTCATCTTGATCATGGAGATAAATCTGTATACTTTGAGGCTTTATATGGGAATAAAAGCAATTCATCTCTAGTTTTTCATACTGAAAATAATATCAACCTTAGCATTGAAAATATGTATGTTCTTATCGGAAATCCTGATTCTCCAACAATTGGTATAGAAAATTTAACAGGTTATTTGAAAGGCTATGCTGGTTTTGATGTAAATATTACAATGCCTATCAATTATTCTTTTACAAATGAAACAAAATACATTGATTTTACAAATGATTCATTAGCATTTGAATTAACAGATGTTGAACTTAATCTAGAAATTCACAATATTATAGCAATGGTTCCTCTAGGAAGAATTGCCATTGCAGCAAAAGCTACAGGTAACGTTAGATTTTCTTTTTTAAATATAAGTTTTATAAAATCTTTGACATTTATCTCTAATAAAATAAATGTTTCCTGGGCAAATATTACTTTTGGTATCGATGCTAGAAATGGAGAACTGAATCTTAATCATCTAGAAATTAATAATTTTGGAGCAATCCTTAAAATTGCTAATATAACATTACCAAATATTACATTTGCTATAGAAAATCTGTCAATCGAGGGATATTCAAAAACTAATATAGCTCTAGGTATAATGCCTAATAGTAACCTGTCTTTCTTGGGTCTATATAACCTTAGCATTGAATTTGAAAACGATTTGGACACTCATATTACTTTAGATAGTATTTTTTTATATATCCCCGAATTTCCAATCCTTAATGAATCTCTAAAATGTTATATTGATAACTATAAACAAGGTGAAGGAACACGGACGTTTATATTACGTTTTTTTCCCGTAATTTCAATAGAAGTAATTGCTGTTAAGTTTTTAGAAAGTATTGAATTAGGGCTAGAAATTTCAAATCTTGCTAAGATAAACTTATCCCTTAGCAAACCAAGAGAATATTTTAAATTTGAATTTAATCCGGGTTTGAATGAAGAAGGGAAAAAATACATTCTCCTAGATACACACAACTCAACCTACGCTTTGAATATGGAAGCTATGGTAACTTCGGAATTTCTGAATAATTTAATTGATATGTTTAACAATATGACAAATTTCACATTATCATATATAAAAAACGACAAAGGATTTCGTATTAATAATGCCACGTTAAAAGCTGATAATTTCCGTGTATATCTTAATATGTCCACTCGTCCCATCTATCAAGGATACCTACATATATATGGAGATGGAAGTATCTATCATCTCATTAATAACAGTTGGGAACCATTGCTTCCTGGAGGAGATGGATTTTCTTTTATCATCGAAGAAAATCATTTACAATTAAAATTTGACATGGCAGCTGAGAATTTACCAATTGATTTCGAAGTGTTATTTGACAATACAGGTAATAAGTTAATACTTTCTGGTCTCTTTTCTATATTCTCAGATGATCTAACCTTAGATATCTGGTGGGACTTAGACAAAGAATATATAAAGATTATTTCTAGTAATGATCGAAGTTTAGATATTGATAATTTTATATTCCAATTTATTAACAATTCGATTAAAAAAATTGATATCCAAATCGATTTAATCTCATTTCAAAATGGCAGTTATTTCTTGGAATTTGATACAAATGAGAAAATTCTTAAATCAAAATTTGGAGGCTCTATTTTATCTATAGAAGGATTTGATTTAGAATTTTATAACATACCTTTAAAAAATATTGGAAACTCAACCATTACTCTTAATTTTGATTCCTTTAATTTACTAGAGGGTTTTGCTTGTTTCCAAACATTTTATTGTTCTGAGGAATATAACTGGAGCATTGGCTCAGAAAGAGGAGTAGACTGGTTTGAATTGATTGGACTAAAAGGCTCAATTGAAGGAATTAATAGGTCTCTAATACACTTTGAAGCTGGAATCGGATTACTCAAATGGGGTAGATCATCAAATAATATCTTGAAGATGAAAATATCTAGAAATGCAACTGAAGGAAGTATTAGGTTTAATCGTCATTCAGATTTGGATGGATCCATTACCGTACAAGATGTGTATATTAGATATATAACTCCAAACTTAAAGATTCCAATAGGTACTCGTCTAAGATCTTTGACTGCAGAACATCAAATGGATGACCATGAATATTTATATCTTGATTGGAAGAAGGGAGAATATATTGATCTAACAGCAGATATCGCAGCAACATGGAAAATTACATTTGATCGATTTTTTGACATCTTCAATTTCATCTCAAAAATAGATATTATTAGTAACTCAATTGATGTAAACTTCAGCCTCCATTATAAACCTGCTCCTGACAATGATACTTCTCATCATCTTGACTTAAATATCCTTGATAAAAGCTCTATTGATTTGCTAGAAATTGTAAATCATTATAATCTGAAATTTGATAAAATTCTAACAATTGGTTCAATGCAATTAAAACCAGGGAAAATCTCCTTCGATTGGTTAATCAATAAAGATCAAGGATCAGGTTGGATTTTTATTGAAAACAATGGAGTTACAGGTGGGTTTTCTGGATTAACACTTAAAAAAGGATTAAAGGAAATAAAATTATTTGATGTTTCAATTATTGATCCAGGTGATACATATATTGACTTTAAATTAAATAACGATAGTGGTTCTCTATATGTTAATAATTCTGCGGAATTTGAGTTTTCAACTCTTGAGTTTTCTAATGGAATAAATGCTCTAAGATTAGAAAGAGATATTGAATTTGGTATAATTACTATGCTTCCAGGAAAATTCAAAGCGAATTGGATAAATCTAACAGGTGATGAGTATGATAAAGAATTTATTATCAATAACGGTATATTTGAAATGACTTTCATAAGATTTACTTTACAGCTTAGAAATTTCAAGATTTCATTTTCCTTATTTAATACAGATCGATTATATGAAAATGATATTACAGTTAAAATACGTCAAAGAGGAAAAGGTAATAGAGGATTCTGTATAACTACCGATGATCCATTACAATTCGATCTATTTTCTATAAAAATATCAAGAATTAATTGGGATCTTATAATCGATTTAATAGAGTTAAAAGCTAATTTCAGCCAATGGTATCTTGGAACATGGAATGGCAGTTTTACGATAGGTGGAGGCGGAAAAGTAAAAATTGCTGGGCTTTCACGTTTCATTAATATAACATTTCGATGGCGCGGAGATGATGGACAGGAACAAGAGTTATTCACACAGTATTGTACTTACTGGAAAAATCATCCACAAACCCATGCATTATTATTTGACACAACCAATTCCACAGAAGAACTTGATATAGAATTTAATACAGATATAAACGGATTAAATGTTGATAGTCAGCTGACAATTTATCCACAAAAACACTTTATTGTTCATTTTGACATGAATCCAAAACCAATCGAAAGCATTATTGATGGCCATATATACATTGATACAGATGACAAAGAAATTGGTAATTTGGCTATCGAATTTAGTAAGTATGTGGAATATTTAGATGTAGAAATTGGATTATATACTGAAATAGAATTACTGAAAGCAGATGAATTCCACATATGGGGAGAATTCGTTGAAATAGAAATATTAGGTGTGAAATTCTGGGTTCCATCAAATTGGGGTAGGAGTGGTAGTATTGATTTTGTTAATATTGGAATAATTAAACTGATATTTGGCACTCAAGAAACTGAAATATGGCCATGCACACCAAAGGCTATTTTGGATAAAAAACAATATGGTGTAACACCTAAAAATCCTGTAGTATCCTTTGATACTTCTGCAAGTGAAGGATATATCTTTAATTTACAATGGATGAGATGGGATTGGGATGGAGATGGTGAATGGGATACAGGTTCCGGACCAAATCATTGGATAGACTATGAGGAGACAGTTGAACATGATTTCTCAGATATATTTGACAGTGGAGAAGAGTCTATTCATATATTTTTCCAGGTCAAAACAGTAGCTTCTATAAGTAATATTGCAGAAGTGACAGTGATAAAAGGACATGCATTAGATGTGAATATTAAATATGATGGTGATAAATTATATGAATTCAAGGAGTTCATAGTTGTTGTTACAAATGCCACAAACCAGGTTCCAGTCGGTAGTGCATATGTAACATATTATCAATTTAACACTGATGGGAGTGTAAATGTAACCACCAATTATACTAACCAAAACGGTGAAGCTGGTTTTATTGCATTTGAAGTTCCTTATGATTATTACGTCCACTTTAGCAATGCTCAGGTTTATGTTAAGGCAGATGGCTATTTTGATTCTGAGAGTGAACTATTCAAAGTTTATGATACAGATGCAGAGCTATATGGATATGTTAAAGATAATGTTACACATATGGGAATACCAAGCGCGCT
>SMTZ1_10003793_pt1 | contig 15186 bp, 18 predicted proteins | sample DeeMarSWOR136_30_FD_25667 | JGI IMG/M metagenome (IMG submission 25667)
GTTCCTGAGTTCAATCCCGTGGAACTCGCGATAGGCTGAACACCCCGGACATCCGCACCCGAGTCTATGCCCTCTTTCCCAGGGGGTCTTCATCTCCTCCCTTTCCCCGTTCCTTTTATTATATTCGTGGTCTAACCTCTTGTTCTCTTTCGGTTCATAGAGACTCCTAATTCCCTTCTTGAGGCCTTCCGCGTACCTCCTGAATCTCTCCTGGTACTCTTTCAGATCTTCCCCGAAGGATTCTGAATATTCTCCCTCTTCCTCGCTCTCCTCATCCCCGCATTCCTCCGAGATTTCGAGCTCCATTTCCTTTATCACTTCCCTTATTTCCTCGAATTCCTCAGGAAGAGAATCGATATCTTCAACCCCCATTTTTTACCCCGATTTTTATACTTCCGTACCATTCTAAAGGGCCCGAAAATCACTTTTTCCTCATGAAGGAGCCTGAACTGTTTATTGGAAGGGCCAAATTTTGGATGAATTTTTAATATAAATGTAATAGTACGGATATATAAATCATGAAAATCCGCGACCTTCTGAAGGAGGGTTTTCGAGAAAGGGATATGTCGCTCCTTAAGACCTCTTTTGACATAGTCGGGGACATCGCGATAATAGAGATCCCAGAAGAACTCGAGAAGAAAGAAAGGGAGATAGCCAAGGCTTTGAAGAAGGTCCACAAACACGTAAAGACAGTCTGCAGGAAGATGAGCAAGAGGGAAGGTAAATACCGCCTGAGGAAGTTCAAGATAATACTGGGGAAGAAAACTGAGACCATCCATAAAGAACATGAATGCAGATTCCAGTTGGATGTTTCCGAGGTTTATTTTTCCCCCAGAGAGTCTCAGGAAAGACTGACGATCGCAGAAAAAACAAAATCTGGAGAAATTGTTATGGTGATGTTTGCGGGTATAGGCCCCTATCCGATAATCATGGCAAAAAAAAATAAAAGTCTAAAAAAAATTTACGCGATTGAAATAAATTCCAAAGCTTTCGGATACATGAAAGAAAATATCAGAATAAATAAGGTAGGAGATAAAGTCATTCCGATTCTAGGGAATGTAAATGAAAAATGTCCCGAATACTTCGGGAAATGCGATCGGATCGTGATGCCTTTGCCAAAAGGAGCGTATGAATTCCTTTCCCTTGCTGTACAATGTTTAAAAAAGAAGGGATGGATCCATTTCTATTACTGGGCCACTGAGGACGGATTCAAAGAAGCCGAAGATATGGTAAAGAACACGGTAAAAACCATGGGGAGGAAGGTAAGGAAAATCGAAACCAGGAAGGTCCTCCCTTATAAACCAAAGGTCTGGAAGATCTGCATGGACATCGAAATCGGTTAGATCTTGTCCAGGAATCTCAACCTGTCCGCAGGCTCGCCCGCAGGCCTCACTGCGTATTCTGATGACGGCATCCCAGGAGAAGGAGACCAATCCTCTTTCCTTTTTGCCTGGACGTCCTCAGAAAAAACCCTCGAAAACCTCTCCCCGCACGAACGACAAACATACGTGACCTTCAGAATGACCTTGATCGGGGTTATGCTCTCCAGAACCTTCACGACCTCCTCGTCCGAAACGTACGATCCACCACTACACTTCGGGCAGTTCATAAGAAAATATTGGTGGAGTATGTATAAATTTATTCAGTTTCACATTTTTATGGTTTGTTCTGCTCTTGGACCAACTGATATGTGAGATATCTTACATTCGACAAAGTCCTGCAATCCCTTTACATAGTCCTGGGCGTGTGAAGGCATATCCTTAAACTCCCTGACATGGCTGATATCTTCCATCCATCCCGGAACTTCCTTGTATAGTGGCGTAACCTTCTCGAAAACAAACCTGTTGCCAGGGAGTGATTTTATTACAGAACCCTTGTATTTGTAGGCTGTTGCCAGTTTTATTACAGGGAAGCCGGAAAGCCTGTCCAGTTTTGTGAGAGCTATCCTATCTATCCTGCCTATGCTGGTTGAATGTCTTGCAATCACCGCATCAAACCAGCCACAATTCCTTGGTCTTCCTGTCGTGGCTCCGAATTCTGCCCCAGGAGTCTTTTTCAATATTCCTCTTATTAACCTTTCATCTTTCTCATCCATCCTGGTAGGAAGGTTACCATTCCCCACTCTTGTTATGTACGCCTTCATTATTCCTACCCTCTCATCGGTGTCAGAAGGTGGATTGTAGGGAGTTGAAGAAGTTACATATGGGTGTGATCCGTACAGAACGTCTAGCATGATGCCCTGGGCGCCCTCATAAAGCCAGTTTTTATCTTTGTTTCTTCTAATAAATTCTGCTTCTTCAACCATAAAGGGTCTGAGAAATTCGATCGCTTTCCCGTACATATCCACGTATTCATCAACGTTAACACTTTTCGCAACGACATTACCATGTTCTCTTGAAAATGATGAAAGGAGAGTCTTGAAAGTCTCAGGGTCCAGGAATTCTTCAAACATTACCGGTTCCCTTCCATATTTTGAAATTGCAGTTGGTCCTATTCCCCTTTTTGTCGTACCTATGGCATCTTTACCTTTCATTCTTTCAGAATCTTCCTCAAAATCTTTGTGGTATTTAAGTGTCATCTGCGCTCTGTTGCTTATACCAAAATTATCAGGAGTGACTTTATGACCTTTACCTTCTATTTCTCTTATCTCGTCGATCAATCCCAAAGGATCAACCATAACATCTGCAAGAACAACATTATAAACTCCAGAATGCAATATACCGCCAGGTATAAGGTGGTTTATCACTTCTTTTCCCTTATCATCTATCTGGCTGTGACCTGCGTTTCTCCCACCACCATATCTTCCAATAACATCGTAGTCACCGGTCTTAACAAAATAGCCGATCATCTTGGCCTTTCCTTCATCCCCAAACTGCGTTCCAATAATTGCTCTTTTCACCATGAAATAACAACCCTTATCCAATACCTGCATCTGCCTGGGCTGCTCCGGAAGCAAGTTCCAGAGTAGCTTTTTCCCAGAATTCTTTTGTGTTCTTCGCGCCTGCACTGCTGTAATTCATTTTCAGGTTAAGTGCCGTTTTCTCTATTCCTGGCTTAAGCCTTCCTGCAACGCTTACATAATCATATATCCCTTCTTCTACATGGGCCCTTCTTACATCCTCTCCAACGCCGTATCTAGCAAGGGTCATTGCCTTTAATGATCCTTCTCCCCATCTTTCTTTATAGCGTTTACCTTCATGCTCAAAAATGCCGCCAGCAGCCTCCTCGAACATATTGAAGCCAGTGCCCATCATTATTGCCTTTACCCCCGTAATGGCAAGGGCCTTTGATATGCTTGAAGCATCGTGTTCGTAATCAGTAAGCCTTTTGTCACCCACAAATCTTATACGAATTCTCCTTGTGCCCAGACCACCGTCTGCTATGATAGGGACTTTCCTGTCGCCTCTTTCTCTTTCCTCAGATACGTCCAATAATGCTGTTGCAATCCCTCTCCCATATCCGCGGTTTTCCGTGGTTAAGCACGAACCCCCGCTGCCCATTCCAACCTTAACTAAATCGGCTCCTGCATTAACAAGTCTCCTGTAACCTTCAGCGTCAACCATGTTACCAGCGACAAGCGGGACATTTCCGTATTTCTTTTTGAATTTGATAATAACCTCCTCCTGAAAATCTGACTTGGCATCGGAGCTGTCTATGAATATCATGTCGGCCCCTGCTTCAAGAAGGCTCTCTGCCCTCCTCTCCCATCCTTTGTGAGTGTGTATGGCGCCCCCAACAGGATAGCCATGAAACTTGTATATGAAAGCCAGTTTTTTCAGGATGCCTTTTTCATTCAGTATGGGCATTACAGGGATTCTCTTTTCTTTCATGGCAGTGTGGATATCTTTCACGTCATCACTGACAAGAAAATAGTCTTTTTCATGTTTTGCTTTTTTAATATCAAATCTTTTTATTATTCTTTTAAGATAGCTGTCACCTGCTTTATTTTCTAGAACGTCTCTCAAACTTACATTGAGATATTCAAGGGGTATTCCTTCCTCGTATCTGAAAATTCCTCTCAGTGTACTAAATCTGTCACATATGGGAATGTTGGAATGCCCGTATTCTTCGTATAAATCCGCAGCATCCCCAATTTTCCTTTTAAGGTCATTTATCATTACAGGGTCTTCATTGAATTCTATGTCCCCGGCCTTCACCTCCCCTTCTTTTACCCTCCTGATTATGTCGTACTGTTCTTCAATTGTAAAGGATGACGGAACGACTGCCATGAGACCATTTTTTGCGCATTCCAATGTCATGTCATAGCCGACAACACACGACATAGCGGCTGCAATGAATGGGTATCTTAGAATAACCCCCTCTGACAGATCAGTTGTAAGGTCTACATTTTCATAGACTGCATCCTTTCCTGTCCATCCGGGAATTAAAAAATAATCTCCAAACCCTCTTGATATCTTTCCGGAAATTATTGCCATGGAAAACACTTGAGAAATAATTGGTGCAAAATTTTTTAATACCATCGTGTTCAACGGGTTTTAATCAGGACTAACATAGAAATGTTCAGCAGCGCCCTCCCTTATCCTTGCGGAACGCGATTTCTTGATAAGAGAACGGATCTCCCCTGGGGTTATCTTTAAACTATATTTTCTTTTAAATTCAATCGAGAGTTCATCAGGTGTCCTGCCTTCCTTTATCTGGGTATCCTCTCTGTAGTCTATCCCTTCAGGTATTGAAATACCACCGGTTATGATATGTTCGACCATGAAAAGGACAAATTCTTCGTACCTGAACGGATTCCTGTAACATACTTCCCCGTTTTTTTCAATTGTGTACGTTCTCAGAGACTCTCCGATTGCATCGTCACCCATCTTGATTCTGCTTTGCATGTCCCTGTGTACCCTGTTCCTTTTTAAAAAAACCTCTGATTCGTATTCAGTCTTACAGAGAGCCTTGAATACCTCTTTCCCCAATTTGTTATAATTAATCATACCGTTTTTATTCTTAAGAGAAAGTTTTAAAAATGATTCATTCCTGGGGCAGATTAATTAAAATTTTCTTTCCTATATTGTTTTGCAATACTCTATCAATAACTTTATACATATTATCAATTTCATTCATCCATCTCCACACACAATCAGGTTTTCTTGTAAAACAATATCCCGTTTCCGGATCTTTTTCTGTTAATTCAATATATCCTAGCCCACTCATAGCAAACAATAGAGACTAAATCTTTTAAGGCTTTTATTTTTCCTTGTAGTTATAAATTAGAGGAAAACCGCCTTCTTTCTTTTTGGGAACTATTTTTTTTAACTCCTCTAACTGCAGATCACTTGCCCGTTTTTCCAGGTCTGTTTGGGCATTCTGCTCAAGAAATTTCCAGTGGTTTAAATAGTTGGTTGCCTCAATATCAAAAAGTTCTTTGCTTATTGAAATTTTCTTTTTTTCGACCTGTTCCTGAAAAGTGTCCTCCAAAATTTCGTATGAGGCCCTTACTTCCATAAGTGACGCCAGAAACTCACGTCTGAATGTTTCTGCTGTTATGGTATCAATTGACAGATGGAGATCGCTCAACGTGATACCGCTATAATAATCCTTTACGTGCTTCAACTCATGTTTACCCAACAAACCTCTTACATCTTCGTCATTGTTTATCACAGGCACATCGAAAAATTCCTCTTTGCAGGCAATGTAGTGAGGAACCTCCTTCCCAAAAACATGTATAATTCCAGGAAAAATGCTGACTATGCCGCTTTCCTTTTCAAAAATAGCGTATTCACCCATAACTATTTCTATTAGACGTTTCAGTGTCATCTCATCCTTGGCTCTTTCGTAAAACAATTCATGAAGCTTGGTTTTAAGTTCGTCTTCAGAAGGCTCGTACATGAAACCTTTCAAAATTCCTGATTTCTGCGCTTCCGCAAGCTCTGGAAAGGTTCTGAATTCCTGCGATAAATAGGACTCTGGCGATGCCTTACCGGATTTGACATCTTCCAAAGTTGATTCTTGAACGTAAATTTCTCTCGGGGCATATCTTTTCACGGCACAGGCATCAGCTAATGCCAATCCGGCTGCTATACCGGTCATTTTCAAGAAATCTCTCCTGGAATATTTTCGATTCATATCAAATAGATATGTTATTAGAAAAAGTTTTAAACCTTCTGGACATACCCCGGATTCGGCTCGAAGAGAAGGCCTTCTCTCTTTAATTTCTCTATTATGTCATCAACCTCCTCCACCCCCTCTTTCCTCGCCAACTTCTGTATCTCAGCAATCGAGATCTCCTTGGTCTTCTCGGAAAGATCATTTATTATGTCCATAACCATTCGAATCCTTGATCTCTCGCTCGAGGTCACGGATGCCCCTTCCGCTCGGTCAATATCTATCTGGCCTGTTTCCGTGTCAAAACCAAGCTGCTGCAGAGAGAACCTCATGAGCCTGATCGCCCTCTGCGCGTCCTCCTTCCTCACCTCCTTGCTTAATTGTATTCTCGCGGAGGCCTCTGCCAGACGCATGAGCGCCTCGAACTGACGGAGCGTGATGGGGATCGGGCCTCCTCCCCCTTCCGCGCGCTTCCTGGTGTTAAGGTAGAACCTTCGGAGGATCTTCCCGGACTCGGGCGTCAGTAAAGGATTACAGTTCTGCTTGGTGTACGCTATGTACTTCCTTACCATTTCCTGGCTTATCTTTGGTATTGACCCCTCGAAGTCATCCTCCCTTGTTTTCAGGACGTGATCAACTATCTTCTTGTCCATCTCGCTCTCGGGAACGTCCCTCAGGGCGAACTTAAGATCGAACCTCGTTAACAACGTGTCAGGGATCGTGATTTGTTTCGCTATCGGCATATAAGGGTCGAACCTCGAGAACTTGGGATTCCCTCCCGCGAGAACAGAGGTCTGTGCAGGCAAGGTCGCGACAATAGAGGCCTTCGCTATCGAGATGCTCCCCTGCTCGAGCGCCTCGTGCATCGCAATCTGATCATCCGATGTCATCTTCTCGAACTCATCTATCGCGAGCAGACCCTTGTTGGTCAAGACCAGCGCCCCGGCCTCCAGAACCCAGCCTCCCATGAACTGCTCATCCTTGGTAACAGTCGCTGTCAGCCCGGCCCCCGTGACCCCCTTTCCGCTCACGTACTTCCCTCTCGGGACGATCTGGGGAACGAGCTTCATGAGCTGGGACTTCCCGGAGGAAGGGTCTCCTATGAGAAGAATGTGGATATCCCCCCTGAAACGCGTCCCGTCCTTGAGCTTTCTCGGAACCCCTCCGAACAGTTGGAGGATTATCGACTCCTTTATCTCCTTCATTCCGTAGAGTGAGGGAGCGAGCGAATCAACCAGCTTATCATAGATGAACGGATCCTTGGCGAACTTCTTGATCTCCTTCTCGTCCTCCTTGGTGATTTCCAGGTGCTGCAGCCCGATCTCCACTGGCTCGACAAAATTCGAATCAAGATAAAAATCAAGCTTTACGGAATAATACTTACCCTTCGGAATCTCCCTTAAAACCCCGGTTATCCTTATCCTGTTCCCCGGATCACTCAACCTCCTCCCCTCAGGGGAAACGAGATCCTCAGTGAGCAGAACGTTCAGTTGTGAAGGTCTTTCGCCTTCTGTAAGTTCAAAAGGTTCATCTACCATTATCCACCTCGTATCTATCATCTTCTTGTCTATCTGCTTGAACCCCTGCTTGCCGCATTTGGGACACCTCATGGGCTTGAAAACGACATTGGTCTTCCTTGGCTGGTCTATCATCTCACTGCAGTCGAGGCATTCCCACGTGGTCTGGACTATTTCAGGACGTATCTCGCTCGCCCTCCTCACAAGTCCTTCCACACATATAAACTTACCTATATGTCTCGATCTCAAATCCCTCACATTGGTAAAGTCCATGCCCTTCACTTTCAATTTTACGGGATTAGGAAGCTCGATCTGATCAAGCGCTTCATACCCTATCCCAAAGAACCTTTCTGGATCCTTGGCAAGCATGTCCGAGAGATCGGTATCGAACTTGTCAACTTTCTGGAAATCCATCACGAGCGGCTTGCCCTCGTTCGATGCTTTCATTAACTCTTTCCTGTAGGCCTTCTCCAGAAATTCATTGAACTTAGCCACCAACTCCTCATGCTTTGCCTTTTTTGCCATGCTTTCCCTTCCAACCTTTAGATTTAAAAAGCGAGTAATAAAAAATTGAAACCAAGCTTAAAATTCTTTTTGGTAGTGGGCCGGGCCAGACAACCACACGGAAAGATCCCTTCGGAATCAAAGGGCAAACTGAAATCCGATCCGTGTTTTGAACTGGCGATCTCCGCCTTGTAAGGGCGGCGTCATCTGTGCCCCCGCAACGCAAGTTGGGTTGCGAAGTAGCCACTAGACCACCGGCCCGTTTAAATATAATCTTAATCTATGTGATATAAAAGGTATTTAAACAAGTTCGCATATTATAAAACAAAAATGAATTTATGCATGCTTTAATCGGGAGGTGGGAGGATGTTCTGGTTCGACGATGAGGAAGATATCGATGAAGGCAGCGAAGAAGACGAAGAGAACTGGTGAGTAGCGAATGACTTCAATTACCTCCTTTGTTTTTATTTTTACCTTTTGAACTCCAGACCCATTTTGAACGCCTTAAGATTATTTTCCATACCCCTCGGGACAACGGTCTTTAAAGATTCCAGAACGTTCTTTTCGCTGAGAGGAAGCATATCATTCGCTAACGCGACCCCTATGCACATCACGTTCCCGTAGATCGGGTTCCCTAACTTCTCGTTGGTTATGTTCGATGCGTCCACCATTATGACCTTCTTCGCGAACGGCTCTATCATTTTCCTTACCTCCTCGTTCGAAGGATAGGCCTGCCCGAGAAGGTCAGCGTAAATGGGCCTGAGCGGATACGTATCGACTATGAAGTTCGTCTTGTGGCTGCCCGCATAAAAGCAAGCCCTTGCAGCCTCTATAGGCTCGAGTCCCAGTATAAGATCCGCGGATGCCCTGGGTATGATCGGGGAATAGACCTTCTTCCCAAATCTCAGGTGAGTGGGGATCGATCCGCCCCTCTGGGCGAGACCATGAAGCTGCGTTCCCCTTACCTCGTAACCATCCAGGTTAGCCGCCCTCGCTATAATGACAGAGGTAACCAAAACCCCCTCTCCTCCCACTCCGGTTAAAAGTATGTTATACGTCATTTTTTCTCCTTCTTTCCCTTAACAATGGGAGCGATATCCCCCTTGCCAGCCAGCTGCATGCACACACCGCATCCCAGGCAAACGTCCTCTCTTATGAAAACCTTCCCGCCTTCCATGACCATTGCCGGACAGGCGAATTTCTTGACCAATTCTTTACAGTTCACAGATGCATTGTTGACGACTTTGAATTTCGTGAGCGTCCCTCCCTGCGCTCGGACCTTCCTCTTCATCACAAGCCTGCAGGGCCCGCGAGAAATGATAACGCAGAGTTCATCCTTCTTCGAGAATTCACGAATGGTGGACTGCAGGGATTTCTGGTCGAACGCGTTCACCACTTTTACATTCTTTATCCCGAACGCCCTCGCGACATCCTCGATGAGAACGGGCTTCCTCTTGATTCCCATGCCGTCTATTTCCGTTCCCGGGTGCGGCTGGTGACCCGTCATCGCGGTTATCTCGTTGTCCATGACCATAACCAAAGGCTTCGTCCCATGCCTCGCCATGTTAACCAGACCCTGCATACCGTTGTGGAAGAAGGTGGAATCCCCGATAAAAACCACAGCCCTCTGGTCGCTGACCTTCTTGATCCCGTGGGTCAAACCCAGACTCGCTCCCATTGATATCATGAAGTCCTGCATCTCAAAGGGTTCGAATATCCCGAGAACATAACAGCCTACATCCCCTGCCCACACCAAGTCATCCCCAAGAACCTTCCTCACAGCGTAAAAAGTCGATCTGTGGGGACAACCTGGACAAAACACGGGTTTCCGGACAGGGATCTTTATCTTCTTAAGATCCAGATCATGCTTACTGAAATCCGGCTTATTAATCCCCACTATTGGAGCAACCGCCTGGAGAACCGTATCAGCCGTGTATTCCCCGACTCTTGACATCACGTCCTTCCCATGTATCTTAACGCCCGGGTTCACATTCTTCGCTATCATACGAACGAAATTTTCCACCACGGGCTCGAGCTCCTCAACCACGATCACGGTCTTCAGCCCCTTAAGGAAATCAGAAATGAACTCTTTCGAAATCGGGTGTGTAAGATTGAGTTTCGCGATCTTAACCCCCTTTAACTCTCCCAATTCCTTTACATACTGATAGGAAACACCGCTGGTTATTATACCCGTTTCCCCGCTTCCCTCGACCCTGTTCAATCGCATTCCATACTCCTTCTCTATCTTATCGATCTTTTCGATAAGTTTCGTGTGCAGGACCTGAAGGTTAGGACGGATGTTGTAGTAACGGGAAGGATCCTTTACGAACTTCCCTTTCATTTTCGGTTTTATTATCTTCCCCAGCTTGACCGTACCCGCCGAATGGGAAACCATTGTGGTCGTGCGCAGAACAACCGGAACTTCGTACTTCTCCGAGATCTCGAACGCAAGCTTCGTGAAGTCCTTGGCCTCCTGCGTATCAGAAGGCTCTAGACAGGGAATCTTCCCCATCCTGTAATAGAAACGGGTGTCCTGTTCAGACTGCGCGCTGCTGTGACCCAAAGGATCATCCGCCACAACGATAACGAAACCTCCCTTCACCCCGGTAAATATGACAGGGAAGAAAGAATCCGCCGCCACGTTCAGGCCGAAGTGTTTCATCGCCGTTAGCGATCTAACGCCAGACCACGCCGCTCCCGCACAGACCTCAAGCGCGACCTTCTCGTTCGTGCTCCATTCAAAATAGAAATCCTTGGTCTCCTGGGCGACGTCCGATAACGTCATGGGAACCTCGGAACTCGGGGTCCCGGGATAACAAGCGACGATCCCCACTCCCGATTCCAGCGCACCTCTTGCAATAGCCTCATTACCGAGAAGAACAATTCGCTTTCCTTCCTTTGCGAGAACTTCTGGATTCTCCATACGACACCCCGGATATTAATTATTGTCCCGGTTAAATAAATTGTTTTTATCTACACCAGCATCAACAATTCCGGGTTGAAAAGCAATATTATCCCTAACATTATCATTATCACGCCTCCGATAACCTTTATGATCTGCATCTGGCTTTTCGTGATCTGCTTGCCCTTGAAGAAATACCCAAATAAAGTTATGATAGCAGCCAGAGGTATGACATATATAAGATTATAAAACGCGAGGTAAAGATAGTAGGCGAAGCTCTCTGCGAACACCTTCTCGGCCAAGATCTTTGTGTATATTATCGGGAATCCCGCTGTACAGGGAAGCTCAACCAAGGAAGCGAAGGCGGCCAGAACGATTGAAGCCGTAATGAGGGCAGGGAAGGAACCATGCTTTATCACATCCTTCATTCTTTCAATCCTTTTCACAAGCGGGGCTTTATGTTTCTCCTGTATCATCAACGTAACACCCTTCCTGAAGGCAAAGAATTCCTTGCAGTTGATAGCTCCTGCAACCAACGCTAGAATCCCTATCGCTATCCTTACTGGATCAAGGAAACCTATGTAGAAAAAAACATTCAGCCAGGCTGCCATGAAGAGGAAGTAGAAAATGTAAACCACTACCACGAAAACTAAACCAACGGTAAATATCCTCTTCCTGCTCTCTGACACGGATATCAATAACACCAGCAGAAACGTCAGAACCCACATGGTGCACGGGTTGAAACCGTCTACAATCGCTATAACGAACGTGAAAAGAGGGAGAGGCATGACCAGACCAAGCTCCCTAAAATAGTCCGGACTGGCCTGATTAGCGAGCAAAAAAAACACTATTATCGCAATAACTATTCCCAAGGCGATAACCATTCTCCTTTGCTTCTCCTCCATCAGGCACCACCCAAGAATTCCTCTATCGCTCGTTTGTAAATTTCCTTGCTCTTTACTCCTATGTGTATGTCACATCCTATGAGGATGGTAGGGGTGTAATGAGGCATTACTCTGAATTCATTCAATTTCTCCATATCGTTTGCTTGGCTCAGATCAAGGAATATGAATTCCTTTTGCAGTTCCTCCTCAATCTCCTTTAATATCGGTACTGCAATCCTGCACGCGCTGCAATACTTAGACTCCAGAATGATCACTTTATCATTGACCCTTCTTGCCACACAATCCTCTTGTTTTATTGTCCCCTCCTTGTCAAGAAATATAAATTCCAGAACATCATTGTTGGTCTGGTTGTCGCTCATGTTAGTGTCGTTTATATCAATGGGATTGGGCGGCGGTGTGTATCTGTTCGTACAGCCTGAAACTAAAACAATCGCCATTAATGTCAGCAATATTATTTTTTTCATGCTATCAGATATTTTGTTATAAATTCATATATTTCAATTTTTTTATCTTATCAAGTATATTGCCGAAAATCCCTATATATTCCTTTTTGTATACCACTATCGGTTTCATCTTTATCATCGAGTCCACGAAATCTTGTGTGTATGGTATGCTTCCTAGAACGGGGATGTTGTTTTTTCTGGCGAAGATCTCTATTTTCCTGCGGAATCCATTGTCCAGATCTGACTTGTTTATAACTATACCGTATGGTATACGAAAATGATCCGCTATGTAAAGAACCCTTTTCAAGTCGTTCAGGGCGGAAGGTGTCGGTTCGGTAACCGCAACAACGTAATCAGACCCGCTTATCGAGGCTATTACAGGACACCCGATCCCGGCGGAAGAGTCCGTCATTAATATTTCCGATCGGAGTCTTTTAGCTATCTCTTCACCTCTCTTCTTGACCTCCACCACAACCTCCCCAGAAGCCAGCTCCCCGAGCTTCAGTTCCCCCGAAACCAGATCGACCCCGTAATTCTTTCCCGTGTAGATCGTGCCTATCTTCTTCTTTGCCGTTCCTATCGCTTTGGCAGGACAAGCGACAATGCATGCCTTACAGCCTATGCACACGTCAGGAACGAACGCCGGATACTTCCCCTTTACAAAAACTATTGCGTCCTGCTTGCAGACTTTAGCGCATTCCCCGCATTTTGTGCACTTCCTGAAATCCCATTTTGGTATTACCTGGCGGATATCCCTGTCCTTCTTTCTCTTTACAGAAAGGATTAAGTGGTCATTCGGGCAGTCGGAATCCGCATCAATAAGCATGGTTTTTCTTTCCTTCGACATCTCCACAGCAAGAGATACAGCTACGGTTGATTTACCAGTTCCTCCCTTACCCCCTGTAACTGTTATCTTAAACGGCATAATCATCCTCTATGTTCCTTACAAACATCTTCCATTGTCGCTCTCTTAAGTTTCCCAGCTTTCCACAGGTCAAACATTTCCTTCGCTCTTCCTCCTTCACCAATGTAGACCTCTATTCCCGCCTGTTCACACATGCCAACTGCTCTTGGACCAAGCCCCTGGCATAAAAGGATTCGAACTCCATGCCTTCTGAGCAGTTCGGGAGGCAGTCCTTCCCCTCCCATGTGCTCGCTTGTGTTGTATATCACCTCAACAAGTTTCCCGTTCTCATCAAGTATGGTGTATATTTCACATCTTCCGAAGTGGTATGCAACGCTTTCTTCCAAACCTCTTTTCCCTTCCGTAGGAATCGCTATCCTCATTGTCTGCCTTTCCCCATTCCTCTTCCGGCCCCGGCTCCCCTTCCAGGTCCGGGTCTGTTAAAATCCATGGGACCAGTTGGCCCGCTGACCTTTTTGAGTTCTCCTTTCAAATACTTCTCCACCGCTTCCTTCACAGTTCCTGATCCCTGGTAGACCTCTATTTCCATCTGCTCGAAAACTGTGAATGCCCTTGGTCCTAAATTACCTGTTATAACCACGTTCACTCCTTTATCGGCAACTGCCTGCGCGGCGGTTATGCCTGCTCCTCCAAGCTGATCCTTGCTGGTGTTTTCGATGGATTCACTTCCCTTTATCTCATTGTTTTCCACTTCCACTATAACGAAATACGGACATCTTCCAAATCTGAAATCAACCTGACTGTCCATGTCAGGACCATTCGAACTTATTGCTATCTTCATAACAAAACCTCCTTTTTAGATCAAAACCTTCCTCTTCTAAAACCCCTCCTACCGAAACCCCTTCCCATCATTCTGTAGGGCCCGCCCTCGATCCTTATGGCCTTCCCGTTAACGATAGCGTCCGCAATCTTCTTCCTCGCGGATTCGTAAACCCTCTGGAAGGTAGGCTGGGAAATATTCATCTTCTTCGCGGCCTCTTTCTGCTCCAAACCTTCATAATCCTTCAAGCGAACTGCTTCGAACTCATCAACCGTCAGTATTACTTCCTCTAAATGGATCATCCGGACTCCCGCCGGTTTATAATAAGTAACGCTTGGCTCGAACCAGACTCTTCTTTTAATTCTTGGTCTTGGCATAATTTCACTCAGTCCTTAACCTTGTTGACTTGTCTTTCTTAATTGATAATTCCCCTTCCAGTTCCCTGATTTTTTTCTTTAAACTGACACACTTTCTCTCCAGTTCCCTTTTTAGTATTTGGTTGTGTTCAGAGACAGGGATGACACTTATTTTACCTGGCTCCACGCATAATTTGGGGTATTCCCTGCTGTATCTTTTGCAAGTCCATATTTCCATTTCTTTCATTCTGGTCATTTCCCCTTTGATTTATTTCTTGCTTTCCAGCTCTTTAAGCCTTTCGCTTATCGATTTGATTTCCCTTTCCAGCGCTTCCTTGTCCGCTTTCAGATCCGCCATCTCGTCTTCCCTTGTGTATTCATACTGAGCAGGCGAATACTGAACTGGGACCGTCCTCATTGGAACCGGTCTTGACCAGGATCTTCTTCTTCCAAATCCGCGTCCTAATCCTCTGCCGAATCCCATTCCACGTCCGAATCCTGGTCCGATATTCGCATACCCAGGCCTGTCGAAACCTGCGCAAAATCCCATTCCTCTTCCGGACATTGATCCGTAACCCATCGGACCTGTTCCATCTCCGTATGGCATATCAATCACTCCTTATTTTATTATATTTTGAATCTATATTCATTACTTATATTGAATATATATTCATTAGGGTTTATAAAGCTTTCGATTGAGGGGGCTTTGTTTATAAAGTGCTTAAAATGAACGACTTTTTAAACAGAACGTGGACTTTTTAAACAAGTTATATAGTACCAAGTTCCAATTCTCAAATATGAAATTACATCAAGG